>Ga0247734_1000602_pt1 | contig 30286 bp, 26 predicted proteins | sample UWRJL103311B2_FD_180933 | JGI IMG/M metagenome (GOLD analysis project Ga0247734, IMG submission 180933) | Plant litter microbial communities from Arlington Agricultural Research Station in Wisconsin, United States - UWRJ-L103-311B-2 | ecosystem: Environmental > Terrestrial > Plant litter >...
CTGCGGGCGGAGCCGGACCGGACCGTCGCGTCGCTGTCCACCGTGACGCTGGCCGAGCTGGTCCACGACGACGCCACCGCGGCACTGCGTCGGCGGCGGGAGGCGATCGGCCTGGCGACGACACCGTGTGCCCGCGTCATGGTCGACGCCACCGGCGCCGGCTATGCGCCCGACGACGTGCCGATGGCCCTGCGCCGGGCGCGGTCGACCCGCATCTCGATCGACGGCAACGCCCACTTCTGTCGTGGCCTGCTCGCGACCCGCTATCCCGGGTCCGAGGCCGACCAGGCGTACCGGCCCGAGGGCACCGAGTCCGCCGACGTCACGTTCATCCCCCTCGCCGAGCTGAAGGAGCACCCATGAGCACCATGCGAGCCGTGCAGGTCGTCGGCTACCACCAGGCCCTGGAGCTGACCGAGGTCCCGATCCCGGAGCCGGTCGGACCGTTCGACGTCGTCGTGCGGATCGGCGGGGCGGGCGTGTGCCGCACCGACCTGCACATCCTCGAGGGACAGTGGGCGGACAAGTCGAACGTCCGGCTGCCGTACACGATCGGTCACGAGAACGCCGGGTGGGTGCACGCCGTCGGCTCCGCCGTGACCAACGTCGTGGAGGGCGACACCGTCATCGTCCACCCGCTCATCACGTGCGGGCTGTGCCGCGCGTGCCGACTCGGCGACGACGTCCACTGCGAGAGCAGCCAGTTCCCGGGCATCGACACCCACGGGGGGTACGCGGAGTACCTCAGGACGTCGGCGCGCAGCGTCGTCAAGATCGCCGACACGCTGCGGCCCGCCGACGTCGCGGCGCTCGCCGACGCCGGGCTCACGGCGTACCACGCGGCCGCCAAGGCGGCACGGAAGCTCACGCCGGAGGACCACGTCGTGGTGATCGGCGCGGGCGGCCTCGGGCACATCGGCATCCAGGTGCTCAAGGCACTCACGGGCAGCCAGATCGTCGTGGTCGACCGTCATCCCGACGCCGTCAAGCTCGCGCTCGACGTCGGTGCCGACGCGGGCGTCGTCGGCGACGGCACCCAGGTCGAGCAGGTGCTGGAGCTGACCGGCGGTCGTGGCGCGGCGGCCCTGCTCGACTTCGTGGGGGAGGGCGGTGCCACGGCCGACGGCGTCAGGATGCTGCGTCAGGCCGGGGAGTACCACGTCATCGGCTACGGCGAGAACATCGACGTGCCGACGATCGACATCGTCTCCGCCGAGATCAGCTTCATCGGCAATCTCGTCGGGACGTACGACGACCTGCGCAACCTGATGAACCTCGCCTCGCGGGGGCTGGTCTCGCTGCACACCGCGACGTACCGGCTCGACGACTTCCAGTCGGCGATCGACGACCTCGACGCCGGACGCATCCGCGGCCGCGCGATCCTCACCCCCTAGGAGCACGACCATGAAGACCGAACATCTCGGCATCGGGCTGTCCGTCGGCGTCCTCGCCGGCATCTGGACCCAGGTGTCCATCGAGCTGGAGCTCATCACGTGGGTCGCGTTCATCGCGTGGGCCTGCTTCTTCGCAGCCGGCGGAGGGCTGACGGGGCTGTCCAAGGGCCTGACCGGCAACCTCAGCGGCGTCGCGTGGGGCTGGGCCGCCGGCGAGGTGGCCGACGCGATGGGCTTCGACGGCGCGCTCGCGATCTGCGTCGCGGTCATCGCCTTCTTCCTGTGCGTGCAGGCGTCGATCGACGTCCTGTCGTTCGTGCCGGCGGCGTTCGCGGGCACGGCCGTGTACTTCGGGACGGCGTTCGCGTTCTGGGACTGCGTCATCGCTCTGGTCGCCGGGGCCCTGCTCGGCCTCGCGTCGGAGCTCGTCGGCGGTCGCATCCAGGCCCGGATCCCGACCGGTCGCCGGTCGAACCACGCCGCGGTCTCCTGATCCGGCACCGGCGGCGTCTCCCTGGGCGCCGCCGGCGCCACCGCGACCCCACGACTGCGCCGACTGGGCTCCTCTACAAGAGCGCCCGGCCGGCGTCTTTACAACTCCAGGGGTCGACGGCAGTGTGATGCCGGACTCATCAACTGTGCTGCATGGCGGCACACGCGCGCCGCCCCGGCGCGCCCTGGAGATCGAAGGCGAACGCAGTGAGCACTGAAGAACACCCCGAGACCTGGCCCCTCGTCCGACGCATCGTGCCGCTCGAGGAGCACACCGTCGGGCGGCGCTTCGACCACCACTGGGGGCGGACGCTCCTGGCTGCCGAGAGCTTCGCGTTCAGCACGCAGATGCTCGCCTTCCAGCCCATCTACTTCAACGAGGAGGCCGCGCAGGCGGCCGGCCACGAGCACTGCCCGATCCACCCGATGCTGGTGTTCGGCACGGTCTTCGGCCTGAGCGTCGAGGACCTCAGCGAGAGCGGCGGAGCCTTCCTGGGCGCCGAGGACGTCGAGTTCCTCACCGACGTGCAGCCCGGCGACACCCTGTACGCGTCCAGCGTCGTGATCGACGCGCGCACGTCGGACTCACGTCCGGGCAAGGGCATCGTGACGTGGGAGACCACGGGCCGCGACCAGCACGGCACCGAGGTGCTGCGGTACCGCCGCACCAACATCATCAGCTCGGGCTTCCCCGAGGGCTCGATCCCGGCGCCCGAGGGCTACGCGGAGGACTTCGAGATCGGGCTGCGCATGCGCCACTCCCGTTCGCGCACCGTCGGCGACCTCGACATGAACGGCTTCACGCTGACCGTCATGAACACCGCCTCGGGACACTTCAGCGAGGGGGAGATGGCCGACAAGGAGTTCGGGCAGCGGATCAACTTCGGCGGACTGTCGCTGTCGCTGGTCGTCGGCCTGGCGACGCAGGACACCGCGGGCCAGCTGGTCCGCGAGCTCGGCCTGACGGCGGTCTCGTTCACGCGTCCCGTCGTGGCAGGCGACACGCTGTGGGCCGCCACCGAGGTCCTGTCGGTGACCCCCGCCGAGGAGGGCACCTCGGTCGTCCGCTTCCGGCACCACGGCTACAACCAGCGCGACGAGATCGTGTGCCGTGCCGAGCGGACCGCGCTCGTCCGCAACCGTCCCTGACCCGTCCGCCCGGGCCCGCCGCACCACGGCGTCGCGGCCCGGGTTGGAGGATGCGACAAGTCGCCGGCGTCGGGATCGTTGACCTGCGCCGGGCCCTCGATAGCGTTCAGAGTCCGCCCGAGGTCGGCGCGGGCACCGCGTCGGCGACGTGGGAGCGGACCAGATGGGGAGCACAGCGATGTTCGAGACATTGGCAGACCAGATCGACCTGAGCGACGGCAAGGCCCTGCTCGGGCTCGACGGCCGGGTCGCGGTCGTGACCGGGGCGGGCTCGGTCCTTCCCGGCATCGGCAACGGACGCGCCGCAGCCATCCTGCTCGCGCGGGCGGGCGCGAAGCTCGTGCTGCTCGACCACGATCTGGCCGCCGCCGAGCACACCCGCGAGATCATCGAGAGCGAGGGCGGCGAGGCCATCTCGTTCGCCGTCGACGTGGCGGACACGCAGGACGTCGCCGACGTCATGGCGAAGGTCGCCGCGATCCACCCGCGCATCGACGTGCTCGTCAACAACGTCGGCATCGCGGGCCCCGGCGGGCACGCCGACGTCGTCGACACCGAGAAGTGGGACCACGCGATGGCGGTCAACGTCAAGTCGGTCATGCTCGTCTCGCGCCACGTCATCCCGCTGATGCGCCCCGAGGGCGGCTCGATCATCAACATCTCGTCGGGCGCCGGCATCCGGTCCGGGCACCCCGCGCTGCTGTACCCCACGACCAAGGCCGCCGTCCTGCACATGTCGCGGGCCATGGCGGCCCACCACGGCGAGGACGGCATCCGCGTCAACTGCGTGGCCCCCGGCGCGGTCAACACGCCCATGGTCCAGTCGCGCGGCATGGACGAGCACCTGCGCGAGCTGCGCGTCGAGCGCTCGCTGCTCAAGACCGAGGGCTACGGCTGGGACACCGGCATGGCCGTGCTGTTCCTCGCGAGCCGGCTCTCCCGCTGGGTCACCGGCATCGTCCTGCCCGTCGACGCCGGCTACAGCACGGCCAGCATGGCCGTCGCGACACCGCCGCGGTTCGACTGAGCCCACCGGCCCCGGCCCCGATCCCCCACTCAGATCAGCAACACGAAGGGAAGCACAACGATGGTTGACACATTCGGACACTGGATCGACGGCCGGGAGGTCGCACCGATCGAGGGCGAGTACTTCGAGTCCGCGAGCCCCGCCGACGGCACGGTCCTGGCCAAGGTCGCCCGCGGCCGCACGGCAGACGTGGCCGCCGCCACGGAGAACGCCCAGAAGGCGTTCGCCGACTGGCGCTCGGTGCTGCCGCCGGAGCGCGGTCGTCACCTCATGGCCATCGCCGAGGCGCTGCGGGCCAACGTCGAGGAGATCGCCCTCATCGAGACCAAGGACAACGGCAAGCCGCTGACGCAGGGCCGCATCGACGTCCTGCTCTCGGCCCGGTACTTCGAGTACTACGCCGGAGCGGCCGACAAGCTCGAGGGCTCCGTCGTCCCGCTGGGCGACGGCTGGCACAGCTACACCGAGCACGAGCCCTTCGGCGTCACCGGACAGATCGTGCCGTGGAACGCGGCCCTGATGCAGGCCGCCCGCGGCGTGGCCCCGGCGCTGGCCGCCGGCAACACCGCGGTCGTCAAGCCGGCCGAGGACACCTCGCTGTCGGTGCTCCGCCTCGCGCGGCTCGCGACGGAGGCAGGTCTGCCCCCGGGCGTCCTCAACGTCGTCACGGGCTACGGCTCGGAGGCCGGCGCCGCGGTGGCCGACGACCCCCGCGTCTCGAAGGTCGTGTTCACGGGCTCGGTCATCACGGGCAAGATCGTCGCCAAGGCGGCGGCAGCCCGGCTCGTCCCCGTCACCCTCGAGCTCGGTGGCAAGGGCGCCAACATCGTCTTCGACGACTCCGACCTCGAGGCGGCGGCGCAGGGATCCCTGAAGGCCATCACCCTCAACACGGGCCAGGTCTGCACGGCCGGCAGCCGTCTGCTCGTGCAGCGCGGCATCGCCGACGCGCTCGTCGCGCGGCTCGTCGAGCTGTTCTCCGCTCTCACGATCGGCCCCGGCGAGAGCGACCAGGCTCTCGGCGCGCTCACGACCGCTGCCCAGTACGAGCAGGTCAAGAGCTATCTGGCGATCGGTGCCGGTGAGGGTGCCACGGTCGCGATCGGCGGCAGCGCTGCCACCGAGGGCGCGCTGGGCGACGGCTGGTTCGTGCAGCCGACGATCTTCACGGGCGTCGACAACACCATGCGGATCGCGCGCGAGGAGATCTTCGGCCCGGTCCTCAGCGTCATCACGTTCGACACCGAGGAGGAGGCGGTCGCGCTCGCCAACGACACCGACTACGGCCTCGCATCGGGCGTCTGGACCCGCGACGTGTCGCGGGCCCACCGCGTCGCGCGCCAGCTCGAGGTCGGCCAGGTGTGGGTCAACGACTGGTTCGCCGGCGGCGTCGAGTCGCCCTTCGGTGGTCGCAAGAACAGCGGCTACGGACGCGAGAAGGGCCTGGAGGCCCTGCACCACTACACGCAGACCAAGTCCGTGGTGATGAAGCTCAGCTGAACCCTCGCTCCGGGCCCCCTCGGGGGCCCGGAGCCGGTCTGTCTCCTCGTCAGGGCTTGACGAGGATCTTGACGTGCTCGCGCTTGTTCGTGACGAGCTCGTCGAAGCCGCCGGCGACGATGTCGTCCAGGTCGATGCGTCCGGTGATGAACGGTGCCGGGTCGACCTTGCCGTCGGCGATCAGCCGGATCACGGCGGGGTAGTCGTCGGCGTACGCCAGTGAGCCGACGAGGCTGACCTCGCGGATCACCAGGTCGTTCATCGGCACCTTCGCCTCCTGGGGCCAGATCGCGACGTTGACGCACGTGCCGCCCACGCGGGTCGAGCGGATCGCGGCCGTCAGCGTGTCGTCGGCACCGGCGCACTCGAAGGAGACATCCGCTCCGCGGCCCTTCGTCAGCTCCATCGTGGCCTCGATGACCGATTCCTGCGTGGGGTCGATGACGTGCGTCGCGCCCGCGAGCGGGGCCTTGTCCTGGCGGGAGCCCGGACGCGCGACGACGATGACGTCGTCGACGCCGATCGCGCGCAGGGCCGAGACCGTCATGAGGCCGATCGGGCCGGCGCCGAACACGAGAGCCGTCTGGCCCGGAGCGGTGCCGGCGAGCCGGACCGCGTGGTACGCGACCGCGAGCGGCTCCACGAGCGCACCGACGTCGGTGGCGAGCTCGCCCAGCGGGTGGATCCAGCGCCGCTCGGCCACGACGTAGCGCGAGAATCCGCCGCCGAAGCCCGAGAGGCCGACGAAGCCCTGCGACGCACAGATGTTGTACCGGCCCTGCACGCACGCGTCGCAGCGTCCGCACACGATGTAGGGCTCGACCGTGACCCGGTCGCCGAGGCGCAGATCGGTCACGCCCTCGCCGATCTCCACGACGACGCCGGCGAACTCGTGCCCGAGCGTGAGCGGCATGGCCTCGCCGGTCAGCGGATGCGGTGAGCCTGCAGGCGGCACGTAGATGGGTCCGGACGTGTACTCGTGCAGGTCGGAGCCGCAGATGCCGCACCACTCGACCTCGACCTTGACGGTTCCGGGGCGGACGGCCGGCTCGGCGATCTCGTCGATGCGGATGTCGCCGCGTCCGTGGATGCGTGCTGCCTTCATGGTGTCTTCTCTTTCTCGTGCGCGCGGGGGCGTGCCGAGACAGGTCGTCCCGACTTCCGTCATGTGAGCACGACGGACCGGCCGCGGATCGACACGCCAGAGAGCGCGCTTGGAGTGCCTCACAACTTCGTCGTGTCCACGGCATGGCTCGAAAGGAGGGGGTCGAGAGCCCGTCGAGCGCACCCGGACCGCCTGTCACGTGCTCCCCGCGCTCGGGAGGGAGGAGACGGCATCTCACTCATGGCTCCGGACCGTGTGAGGGAGGTCACGCTCATTTGTCGGAATATCCAACCGGTCGAAAACAGCGCCATTGAGGCCGGCCGGGCGCAGGCTTACGTTGTGGTCCGCGCCACAGTGTGAGCCACGCCTCACCCACGTCAACGAACAGTCCCAAGGAGATCGGTGCCCATGACCATCACGCTCGCCCCCGAACGAACCCTGGAGTCGCTCAACAGCGACCCCGAGTTCTCGCTGGCCTCTCGCTACTGGAACGCCCGCCTGCGCCTGTTCATCGGCGCCGACGACTACGCGGTGCACATCGTCGACGGCGTCGTCACGAGCGTGACCAAGCCCGAGGTGTCGGTCTTCGACAGCTACACCATCACGGTCGGCGGCACCGAGGAGGCGTGGGAGGAGATCCTCGCGGCCGACCCGCGCCCCTTCTACCAGGACTTCTGGTCCGCCTACATGCGGCACGGATTCGTCGTCGCCGGCGACCTCGAGCTCGCCTACGCCTACTACCCGGCACTGCGTCGCATGTCGGAGATCCTGCGCACCATCCACAACGAGGGAGTCTGAACATGGCACGTCACGCAGATGTCGTCGGTCGCTACGTCTATCTCGAGATCGACGGCACCGAGTACCGGGTCTACTACGAGGAGGCGGGCGAGGGCATCCCGCTGCTGTGCCAGCACACCGCCGGCGCCGACGGTCGCCAGTGGCGCCACCTGCTCGAGGACCCGGAGATCACCGCGAACTACCGGGTCATCGCCCACGACCTGCCGCTGCACGGCAAGTCGCTGCCGCCGGCCACGTCGCGCTGGTGGGCCGAGGAGTACAAGCTGAGCCAGGACTTCTTCATGAAGTTCCTCGTCGCTCTGAGCGAGGCGCTCGAGCTGAACCAGCCCGCCTACATCGGCTCGTCGATGGGCGGACACATGGCTGCCGACCTCGCGCTCAACTTCCCCGAGAAGTTCCGCGCGGTCATCGGCTGCGAGGCGGCCCTCGACAGCCACGGCACCGAGACGCTGCTGCCGTACTTCTTCCACCCCCGCATCTCCAGCGAGTTCAAGCCGGCCACGATGTACGGCCTGTGCGCGCCGTCCTCGCCGGAGCTGCAGCGTCGCGAGACGACGTGGATCTACAGCCAGGGCGCGCCCGTGGTGTTCAAGGGCGACCTGAACTACTACGTGCAGGAGCACGACCTGAGCGAGACCGCGAAGGACATCGACACCAGCAAGATCGACGTCTACTTCATGAGCGGCGAGTACGACTGGTCGGCGGCACCGGAGGACACGAAGGCGCTCGCCGACGAGGTCAAGGGCTCGAAGTACATCTTGATGGCCGGCCTCGGTCACTTCCCGATGTGCGAGAACTACGAGGTCTTCAAGACGTTCCTGTACCCCGTGCTCGACGAGATCCGCACCAAGTCGCTCGCGAGCGCCTGAACTGCTTCACCCCCCAACCCGGCGCGCCCCCCGCGCGTCCTGTAGCTCGGGCTGTCAACAAGGAGATGGAATGAGATCAATCGTGATGAGATCAGCGACTCGCAAGAGGCGCATCGGAGTGGTGGCCGTGGTGGCCGCTTTGGTGCTGACCGCTGCGTGTGGCGGCTCGGACTCGGGCGCTTCCGGCGGCTCCGACGGCGGCGGCGACTCGTCGGCGCTGCTGGAGACGGCAGCCAAGAACGTGACGTCGTTCGAGAAGGGCGGGGAGTTCCCCGCGCTGCCGGCCCCCTACGACCCGGGTACCGGCAAGGTCGCGATCATCGCGTGCGGCCTGGCGGGTCCGGACTGCAAGAAGGGTGCCGAGGCGGCCAAGGAGGCGGCGGAGCAGATGGGCTGGACCGGCACCATCTTCGACGCGCAGTTCTCACCCCAGAAGGGCTCGGCCTTCATCGACCAGGCCGTTCAGCAGGGCTATGACGGAGTCATCAGCATCACCCTGCCGATCGAGACCATGAAGGCCTCGGCGGACAGCGCGATCGCCGCCGGACTCACGGTCTCGTGCGTGGCGTGCTTCGTGGCGCCGGGCTTCGACAAGGTCAAGTTCGTGTCCGTCGACTGGGCCGACCAGGGACGACAGCTCGCCTGGTACGTCATCAAGCGGTCGAAGGGCAAGGCCAAGGTGCTCGTGTACGACGCGCCGAACCAGGCCGTCAACCTGCGCGTCAAGAACTTCACCGAGACGCTCACCAAGGAGTGCTCCACCTGCGAGATCGCCGACACGAGCATCATCGACCAGTCGGAGATCGGCAAGCCGGGTCCGCCGACGTTCGCGGCTGACCTCGCCAAGTTCCCGCCGGGAACCATCACCGACATCACGGACCCGTTCGACGCGATCGGCGTGCCCATGATGAAGACGCTGAAGCAGAACGGACGCACCGACGTCACGGTCAGCGGCTACGACTCGACCCAGGAGGGCATCCAGGGAATCCTCGACAAGAGTCTCCCGGTCGGTGCCACGGTGGGGCTGCCGTACTCCTACAGCGCCTACGTGGGCGTCGACGCGGTCGCCCGTGCCAAGGCCGGGGCTCCCGAGTACGACGGCACGAAGATGCCGACGATCCTCATCGACGAGACGAACGCCGAGAAGTACAAGGACGGGTACTACACCTCGCCCGACTTCCCGCAGGACTTCCTCACCAGCTGGGGCAAGTAGTCACCACCCACCCGGGTCCCCGAGGGGCGACGTCACCGTCGCCCCTCGGGGACCCCCAGGAACCAACTAGAGGGAGAACGATGAAGCCATCGTCGTCGCTGCGGCTGCAGGGCCTGCGCAAGTCCTATGGCTCGAACGAGGTGCTGCGTGGACTCGACCTGGAGATCGCACCGGGATCGTTCGTCGGCCTGATCGGTGCCAACGGCGCCGGCAAGTCGACGCTGATCAAGATCCTCGACGGAGTCACCCCCAAGTCCACCGGCAAGATCTTCCTGGACGACAAGGTCGTCGACTCGCTCCGCGACAGGACCGAGGTCGCCTTCGTGCACCAGGACCTCGGTCTGGTGGACGGCATCTCCATCGCCGACAACTTCCGGCTCGGTCAGGCGCCCCTGCGCAAGTTCGGCGTCCTGGTCGATCTGCAGCGCGAACGGGCCGAGGCCGCGGACGCGCTGGAGCGCGTCGGCGTCGAGCGGTCGCCCGACACCCTCGTCGAGGCGCTGTCGCCGGCCGAGAAGACGCTGGTGGCCATCGCCCGCGCCTTCGCCCGCGGTGCCACCTTCCTCGTCATGGACGAGGCGACCTCCAACCTGACGCCGCGCGGCGCCAAGCGCGTGATCGACGTGCTCTCCAGCGTCGTGGCCGACGGCGGCACCGTCATCATGGTCACGCACCGGCTGTCGGAGATCATCGAGGCCACCAGCCGGGTGGTCGCCCTGATCGACGGACGGATCGCGCACGACGCCGAGACCCGGCACCTCGACCGCGAGGGCCTGGCCCGGATGCTGGTCAACCAGGACTCCGTGCTGTCCGAGGAGGACATCACCGAGCCGGGTGACGTCGTGTTCCGCATGACCGGCGCACGGGCCTGGCCCAACGTCGGACCCATCGACCTGGAGATCCGGTCCGGCGAGGTCGTCGGCATCACCGGCAACCAGGGATCGGGCCTGCACGCGATCGGTCTGCTGGCCAACGGTGCCGTCGCTCCCAGCCACGGCACCGTGTGGTTCGCCGACGGTGTCGAGTCGGCGCTGGTGCCCCCGCACCGTGAGACCGAGGGCGGCTTCAGCGACCAGACGATCCTCGAGAACATGACGCTCAGCTCGCTGCGGCTCTTCCGGGGACGGTCCAGGTCGCTCGACCTCAACGCCGAGTCCGACGCCGGCCACACCATGGTCAAGCGGCTCAAGGTCAAGCCCGCTGCAGCCGATGCCATGTTCGGCTCGCTCAGCGGTGGCAACAAGCAGAAGGTCATCTTCGCCCGGGCGATCCTGAGCGGCGCGAAGTTCCTGGTCCTCTGCGAGCCCACCCGCGGGGTCGACCCCGCGACCCGCACCGAGATCTACCAGCTGATCCGCGATCTGCGCGCCTCCGGCGCGGCGATCCTCGTGGTCAGCTCCGACTCCGAGGACCTGCTCGCCGTGTCCGACCGGGTCGGCGTCGCCATCGGCGGCAAGCTCGAACACATGACCCCCCTGTCACATCTCGAAGACGAAGGATTGGAGGCGTTCGTCTGATGACTACATCCGTCGATGCTGCAGCAGAGAGTTCCACCCCCCACGAGCGTTCGGAGACGCCGCTCCCGCCCCCGGCCCTGCCCCCGAAGACCGGGTGGCGCGCCGTCACCAGCAGCAGGGTCTTCCAGGGCCTCATCTCGCCGGTCGCGTTCCTCATCACGTTCGCCGCGTTCGGCCTGTGGCAGGGCTCGAACTTCCTGAACGTCGCGAGCCGGGTGCTGGACCTGCACTCCAACAGCCCCGTCCTGATCCTCGGCCTGTCCGTCATGGTGACGCTGCTGGCCGGTCAGTTCGATCTGTCGGTCGCGTCCATGACGACCCTGACGGCCTACCTGACGGTGGGCCTGGTGGTGAACTACAGCTGGCCGTTCTGGCTCGTCCTGGTCTTCGCCCTGCTCATCGGCTCGCTGGGCGGCCTGCTCAACGGCCTGCTGGTGACCAAGTTCGGGATCAACACGTTCATCGCGACGCTGGGCACCGGTGGCGTCTTCCTCGGCGCGTCGAGCATCCTCTCGACCGGTTCGTCGATCGTCCCGACGGCGGACGCCCCGCTGCCGACCTGGTTCACGGGCCTGGGCTCGTTCGGCACGTTCACGACCAAGGTGCCGCTGGTGTTCACGCTGATCACGGTCCTGGTGCTGCTGGTCACCGCGCACGTCTCGGCCCAGCGGCTGCGTCCGCACGGTCCGGCGTCGCGTCGCTGGCTGGTCGCCGAGGCCGTCGTCGGCGTGGTCGTCATCCTCGTCGCCGTGATCGGACACTCGTGGCTGCAGCAGATCACGTGGCCCGTGCTGCTGCTCCTCGCCATCGCGACGGGGCTGTGGATCATGTTCCGGCTCACGGTGACGGGCCGCAACATCACGGCCGTCGGCTCCAACCCGCTCGCCGCACGGCTCGCGGGCGTCCGCACCGAGCGCGAGATCGTCAAGGCCTTCATCATCGGTGGCCTGCTGGCGTCGGTGGCCGGCATCGTCCTCGCGGCCCAGCAGGGCTCGGCGTCGCCCGACGTGGCGACGGGATTCCTGCTGCCGGCGTTCGCGGCGGCCTTCCTCAGCACCGTGGTGTTCTCGGCCGGCCGGTTCTCCGTCTGGGGCACCGTGATCGGTGGCTCGTTCCTGCTCTGGGTCGGCCAGGGCCTCATCGTGGGCGGCCTGCCGTTCACGTGGCTCTCGCTGGTCAACGGAGCAGTCCTGATCGTCGCAGTGGCGGCCTCCACGCTGCTGCGTCGCGAACGGCGCTAACGCGTCGTACGCCAGTCGCCCCCGTCGGACCTGTTCTCGTGGTCCGGCGGGGGCGACTCGTCGTGGTGGCTGCTGCGGTCAGCTCAGGTCGATCACGAGCCGGCCGCGGACGCCTCCGGCCTCGAGCCGGCGGTGCGTCTCGCCGGCCTCGGCGGCCGGCAGGACGTCGGCGACGCGCAGCGTGATCGTGCCGTCCTCGACCTGCTGGCGGAGCCGGTCGAGGGCGGCGGTGTTGGTCACGTACTGGGAGACCAGCACGGGCTCGAAGCGCACGCCGCGGGCCACCTCGTCAGGGGCGTCCTCGCCCTGGTAGCCGCGCAGGGTCGCGATCGCGCCGTCGTCCTTGAGGGCGGGCAGAGCCGCGGCGCCCAGGAGGGCCCCGTCGGCGATGCCGTCGACACCATCGGGGAACTCGGCCCGGACGGCATCGGCGAAGCCGTCGCCACGCGGGACCACGACGTGGGCGCCGAGCGAACGGACCAGCTCGAGGTCGGACTCCTGGGCGTCGGCGACGACCGTCAGCCCCTCGGCCACCGCGATCTGGATGACGTAGCCGCCGAAGGCGCCGGCAGCACCCGTGACGGCCAGCACCTGTCCGGACGTCAGGCCCAACCGGTCGAGCGCGAGGCGGGCGGTCAGTCCGTTCATCGGCAGCGTCGCCGCGGCCGTGTCGTCGACGCCTGCCGGCACGGCGACGACGGACTCCGCCGGCAGCGCGATCTGCTCGCGATAGCCGCCGTGGGCTCCGGACGGCGAGACGATCGCCATGACGCGGTCGCCGACCTGGAGCGGCGTCTGCGTGTCCGCACCGATCTGGTCGACGACGCCGGCGACGTCCATGCCCGGGATCCAGGGCATCTCCTGCGGTGCGCCGGGGAACTGGGCGTACACGCCGCTGCGCGCGAACAGGTCGGTCGGGTTGACCCCGGCCGCCCGGACGGCGATCCGCACCTCTCCCGGCTCGGCGTCGACCGCCGGGACGTCGATCACGTGAAGGGCCTCGGGCCCACCGAACTCGGTCACTCCTACAGCTCTCATACCTGGTGCAAGCCACCGACCGGGTCGCCCTATTCCACGACGGCCCCCGGCCGGCAGGAGCACCGGGTCGGGGGCCGTCGTGGCGGGGCGGTCGAGGATCAGCCCGTCAGGTCGTCCAGATGGCGGTAGCTGCCACGGAAGTACAGCAACGGAGAGCCGTGGTGCCAGTCCGGCGAGCTCATCGCCCGGACGTGCCCGATCACGATGGTGTGGTCACCGGCCTCGTGCTCGGCGACGACCTCGCAGTCCAGCCACATGACGGTGCCCTCGATGATGGGGTTCTCCTGGGGGGACCGGTGCCACTCGATGCCGGCCCACTTGTCGGTCCCGGACCGCGCGAACGTGTTGGACACGTCGTGCTGGTGGCCCGAGAGGACGTTGACCGAGAACCGGCCGGTGTCGCGGATCTGCGGCCAGCTGGTCGACGTCTTCATGACGCTGAACGAGACCAGCGGGGGAGTCGTGGAGACGCTGTAGAACGACTGGCACGTGAAGCCCACCGGAGCGTCGTCGGCGATGCCGGCGATCACGGTGATGCCCGATGCGTAGTGGCTGAGCACCTGGCGGAACTCCGCGGCGTCGATGCGGCCGTCGATCGTGCTGGTCATGACGCACCTCCGTCGTGGGTCAGCGAGAGCGCCGGCTCGGGCTCGGCCGCGGGGCGCAGCCGGCTCGAGAACGAGGCCAGGGAGGCCAAGGTCATGGCGTACTCCTGGGCGGTCTCACGGACGATCTCGTCGGCCCGGTCCATCGCCGCGGTGACGAAGTACAGGCCGCGGGTCGGCACGCTGGCACCGAGCTCGGTCAGCAGCGGGGCGAGGCTCACGGTGGGCCCGAGGGCGTGGGTGAGGTCACCGCCGGTCATGAGCGGGATCGCGGTGACCCCGCGCAGGCCGTTGGCCGGGTAGCGGTCGAGGAAGGCCTTGAGCAGCCCGGTGTACGTCGCCTTGTACGTGGGGGAGGCGACGACCACCAGGTCGCTGTCGGCGACGGCTGCGTTGAGCACGGACATGCTCTCGGACGGCCAGCGGAAGATCTCGTCGGTGTGCTCGGCCAGGTCGATGACCGTGAGGTCATAGCTCCCGGGGACGAGCAGCTCGTCGACGAGCATCTCGGCGATCTTCAGGGTTCGGGACTGTGGTTTGGGATTTCCGACCACGACGGAGACTTTCAGCTTCATGATCCACACCTCAACGATTGACGGTTGGTCGAGACGTGATGTGCCCGGGCAGCGGTCGCGAACAGCGGCATGGGAACGTCAACGTCTCTCACGCGGCACCGGGGTCTTGTGGCCCGGCGTGCCCGCAACTGCTCAGGTTGCTGACTCCAGTGTGCCGCATCGCCGATTACCTCGGTGTAAACCTTTTTCCCGCGGACCGAGAACATCTAGGACGCCGTCGGGTACAGCGACCGGCCGTCGCCCTCGGAGGAGCGCAGCTCGCCGTCGTGGACGACCCGGCCGCGCGAGATGACCAGGTCGATCCGTCCGGTCACGTCGAATCCGTCGTACGGCGTCCAGCCGGCGTTGGAGTGCATGTCGGCGGCGTCGACGCGCCACGAGCGGGTCGGGCTGAACGCGACGATGTCGGCGTCGTAGCCCGGCGCGAGGACGCCCTTGGTGCCCAGCCCGTAGCGGGTCGCGGGGTTGACCGTCATGGCGTCGATCACGGCGTTGAACGACGTGCGCGACCGCTGGTGGGCGGCGGCCAGCACCATCGGGTAGATCGTCTGGACGCCCGGCGCGCCCGAGTGGTTGTCGAACACGTTGGGCTTGGTCTTCAGGTCCAGGGGCCACGGGGCGTGGTCGGAGCTGATGACGTCGACCGCGCCGCTGTCGATGCGGTCCCACAGTCCCTCGCGCGCCGCGCGGGGGCGCAGCGGGGGGTTGATCTTGAGCCGGCTGCCCTGGCGCGCCATGTCGTCGGTGTCGAGCAGCAGGTAGTGCGGGCACGTCTCGAGCGTCACGTCCATGCCCTCGGACGACCACGCCCGCACCAGGTCCACGGACCGGGGGACGCTGGTGTGGCACATGTGGATCCGGGCGCCGGCGGCGCGACCGATCTCGAGCACCGTGAGGACGCCGAGGGTCTCGGCCACCTCGGGCCGGCTGCGGGCGTGGGCCAGCGGGTCGTCGCCCTCGGGGCGGTAGCGGCCGATGAGGTGCTTGATGATGTCGTCGTTCTCGGCGTGCACGCACACCGGCGCACCGTTGGCGGCGGCCGCCGTGAAGACGTCGAGCAGCTCGCCGTCGGGGATCCGCGGGAACCGGTGGTCGTCGGTGTGGAAGATCGAGACCTTGAAGCCGGCCGCGCCGGCGTCGACCAGGGCGTCCATCTCGCGCCATCCCCCGCCGGGGGCGGCGGTCCCGAGCAGGGCGACGTCGATGTGGGCCTCGCGCTCGACCAGCTCGCGCTTGCGGTGCAGGCGGTCGGGGGTCGAGATGGATCCTGCGCCGTCGTAGGGCATCTCGACGATCGTCGTGACGCCTCCGGCGGCGGCCGCCCGGGTCGCGGCGGCGATGCCCTCGCCGTGGTGGCTGAGGCTGTGCACGTGGGCGTCCACCATGCCGGGCACCAGGTAGTCCGTGCCGACGTCGACGGTCCGGCGGGCCGGGATCGTCCCCGGCGCCGAGATCGCCTGGATGACGCCGTCGCGCACGAGGATCTCGCCGATCGTCCACGATCCACCGGCCCCGCGCAGCATGCCCCGGACGGCCAGGTCCATCTCGGGCCCGGGCGCCCCGGTCGGCGAGAGCTGAGGGGGTTCGTTGACGTCGATCGACATGCCGCATCCTTCACTGCTGGGAGGGTGGTGGTGGGCGCGTTCTCAGCGACCCGCTCGCTCATTGAACGGCAGCCGATCGCGGCGCACCACGGTTCTGCGGGCATCGCAACACGCGCTTCATGCACTTATCGGGGGCTGAGAACGCCGCGCCTCGACACGGTGACCGGTGCCGTCTTCTCAGTTCTCGGTAGTCGTGTGAACGTGCTGAGAACTCTGGTGCCGATGAGGTCGAGCGGCGTCCGGCGGCTGGTTGCATGAGCCGAAACCGAGCCGAGACGAGTGGTGACCGATGCCCGACGATGCGCGAGACGAGCTGCTGCTCCCGCCTGCGCCTGCACCGACGCCACCCTGGCAGGACGGACCGGCCGTCAAGGCGGCCCAGGGCCGCGTGCTGCGCGTCCTGCTGGTCGCCCAGGTCGTCGGCTCGTTCGGCACGGGGTCCACGATCGCGGTCGGCTCGCTGCTGACCACGTCGATCATCGACGGTGCGGGTTTCGCCGGCGTCTCGCCGACGTGCATGACGCTCGGTGCGGCGCTGTTCGGCGTCCCGATGGGAGTGCTGGCCGCCCGCTCCGGTCGCCGTCGCGCTCTCGGCCTCGGCTGGCTCACGGCGTCGGCCGGCAGCCTGCTCGTGGTCGGCGCCGCCGTCACCGAGAGCCCGCTGCTGCTGGTGGCGGGCCTGCTGATGGTGGGCTCCGGCACCGCGACGACGCTGCAGAGCCGCTTCGCGGGCACCGATCTCTCGGCCCCGGGGCGCCGTGGCAGCACGCTGTCGCTGATGGTGTGGTCCGGGACCCTCGGCGCGGTCCTGGGCCCGAACCTGGGGGCGCCCGGCGAGCTCATCGAGAGCGCGCTGGACCTGCCCGTCTACTCGGGCTCCTTCATCATCTCGCTGACGATGTTCGCCGCTGCCGGCGTCATCGTCCTGCTGTGCCTGCGCCCCGACCCGCTGGAGGTCACCCGGACGCACTCGGGGATGCCGGTGCGGGTCGCGGGAGCGCCGCGGGTCGGCGGCGGCGTCGGCGCGGCCCTCCGCACGATCTGGACCACGCCGCACGCCAGGTTCGCCCTGCTGGCGGTCATCGCCTCGCACGTCTCGATGGTCAGCCTGATGACCATGACGCCCGTGCACATGCTGCACAGGGGGGAGACGGTCTCGCTGATCGGGCTGACGATCAGCATGCACGTCCTCGGGATGTTCGCCCTGTCGCCGCTCGTGGGCATGGCGACCGACCGGTTCGGCCCCGTGCGGGTCATCGTGGTCAGCCAGCTGCTGTTCCTGACCACGACGGCCGTCGTGCACCTCGGCGGTCACGGATCCGTCTCGATGGTCCTGGCGCTGTTCCTCCTGGGCCTCGCCTGGTCGTGCGGCACGGTCCCCGGGGCGATCCTGCTGAGCGACTCGGTCCCCGCGACCACCCGGTCGACGGCCCAAGGGGTGCTCGACACGTCGATGAACGCGATCGCGGCCGTGGCCGCGCTGTCGGCCGGCCCGATCTACTCCGCGATCGGCTTCGGCGGGCTGTCGCTGCTCGTCATCGTCATCGCGATCCCGCTGGCGACGATGCTGCCGCGCGACCGGACGGCGGCCTGAGATGCAGCCCACACCGGCCCCTGCGACCCCCGCGGTTCATGTCGTCGCTGTTACCGGACGGGACCTGGGACCCACCCGGGACAGCCCCTGGACGGCCTTGTGTTTCCCGCAGGGTGAGAAGCCGGTTAAAGGGTCGTCAACAAACCCGTCAAGGGGTTACCAGGGTCCATTGCCCAGCCTAGATTCTTACTTGAATCCCAGTGCAAAACACGGATGGCCGAATCGGCCCGGACGGGACCTCGACAGCGTCGTCGAGACCGTCTGTCTCACCGCTGGCACACAGCGCGGGTCCCACCAGGACCCCACCATTCCTACTGATCGCGAGGGTGCACGATGACGCAGCTCAACGCCGGCCGGCGACTCGGCCGGGCGACCGAGACCAAGGTGGTGCGATCCGTCCCGTGGATCGTCCTGACCGTCGGGATCGTCGCCGCGTTCGTCGTCCCTCTCGTGACGCTGGTCGTGATGGCCTTCCGCACGGCGCTGCCCGGACTGCCGGGCGAGTGGACGATGGAGGGGTTCAGGGCGGTCTTCGCGTCGTCGTCGATGCTGGGCCCGCTCAGGAACTCCATCATCTTCGCGGTGTCCACGACCGTCGTCGGCACCGCGATGGCCATCGCGTTCGTGTTCATCTCGACCAGGACGTCGGTGCGTCTGCGCAAGCTCGTGACGCCCATGATGCTCGTCGTCCTGGCCACGCCGGCCCTCTTCTTCGCCCTCAGCTGGTCGATGCTCGGGACCGACCGGGTCGGCCTGATCAACAAGGTCCACACCTGGACGACCGGCTCGGACGAGTCGATCTTCACGATCAACTCCTGGTTCGGGCTGATCGCCGTGATGAGCATCAAGGTGTGCTCCCTGAGCTACTTCCTGATGCTCGGACCGTCGCTCGCGATGACCCGCTCGCTCGAGGAGGCCGCCGAGGTCTCCGGGTCGAGCCGCGCCGGGACCATCGTCCGCGTCTACTTCCCGCTGCTCAGCCCGGCGATCGCCGGCGCGCTGATCATCGGCTTCGTCACGGGCCTGCAGGCGTTCGAGACGCCGCAGATCATCGGCACGCAGGCCGGCATCCAGGTCCTGTCGACCGAGATCTTCCGCATGATCAACACCTTCCCGGCGAACTACGCGGCGTCGGCGAGCCTCGCGCTCGGCCTCGTGGTGCTCCTCGGCATCCTGCTGTTCCTGCAGATCAAGCTGCTCAGCTCACGGTCGTACACGACGGTCGGCGGCAAGAGCACCCGGTCGGCCGCCTGGGACTTCCCGCGCTTCGGCTGGGTGCTGACCTCCGGCATCGTGGTGTTCGCGCTCCTGGCGTTCGTGCTGCCGACGGTCCAGCTCGTGCTGTCGTCGTTCAACACGGTGTTCGGCCGCTACGACGGCTTCACGATGCGCAACTACCGCACGCTGTTCGACAACCCCGCGGCGATCTCGGCCATCCGCAACACGATCGAGCTGGTCGTCATCGGCGGCTTCGTGACGGTCCTGCTCGGCGCGGTCATCACCTACGCGCTGCGCTCGCGCCCGAACCGGTGGAAGCGGGCGCTGGAGATCCCGACGTGGGTGCCGTGGGCCATGCCCGGACTGGTCGGAGCCCTCGCCATCTTGGGAACCGTGCTGGCGATCCCCGCCCTGCACCGCTTCTACGGGACCACGTGGACGCTGGCCATCGCGCTGGTGACCGTGTCGCTGCCCATCGCGATCCGGTTCGTCGAGAACGCGGTGCTGCAGGTCGACCGCCAGCTCGTGGACGCGTCCCGGATGGGCGGGGCCTCCGCCGGCCGCAGCTTCGTGACGATCCTCATCCCGCTGATCGCCCCCAGCTTCCTGTCGGGCTGGCTCGTGACCGGGCTGGCGATCGCCGGCAACCTCGAGGTGCCCCTGCTCCTCGGGTCGGCGGACGTCACGACGGTCTCCGGACTGGCCTACACGTACTACTCGGGCTCGTTCGTCCCGCTGGCCGCCGCGATGTTCTGCGTGCTGCTGGCCATGATCGTCGTCTTCTTCGGCCTCGCCGTGCTGCTGCGCCACCTCCTCGGCCGCGCCTTCACGTCCCGCCGGGAGACGGTGTTCGCCCGCCGGGAGCAGATGGTGTCCGTCCCCGCGGCGGTGCCCGTCCCGGTCACGCCCGAGCGCGTGCCGACCCTGCAATGACCACCTCGTGACCACGACCTGCATCTCCGACTCCATCGAAGGGTGACATCCGATGTCCAGCATCTCCATCAGGAACATGGGCAAGGCCTACGGCCCGGCCACCGTGATCGACGATCTGTCCCTCGACGTCAGGGAGGGTGAGTTCCTGACCCTCCTCGGCCCGAGCGGCTGCGGCAAGACGACGACGCTGCGCTCGATCGCCGGTCTCGAGACCCCCGACACGGGGCAGATCCGCATCGACGACCGCGTCATGACGTGCATGACCAACGGCACCCGCGTCGCTCCCCACCGCCGGGGCCTCGGGATGGTGTTCCAGAGCTACGCGATCTGGCCGCACCTCAGCGTGTTCAACAACGTCGCCTACCCGCTGCGCCGCCAGAAGGTCAAGGGGCCCGAGCTGCACCGCCGGGTCATGACGACGCTGGAGAGCGTCGGTCTCGCCCACGCCGCGAACCGCTCCGCCACGCTGCTGTCCGGTGGTCAGCAGCAGCGCGTGGCGCTCGCCCGCGCGATCGTCGCGAACCCGAGCGTGCTCCTGTTCGACGAGCCGCTGTCCAACCTGGACGCCCAGCTGCGTGTCACGATGCGCGAGGAGATCCAGCGCGTCCGGGCGATCGACGGCACCACCGCGGTCTACGTGACGCACGACCAGAGCGAGGCCTTCGCGCTGTCGGACCGGGTCGCCGTGATGCTGGGCGGCCGGATCGTCCAGCTCGACACGCCCGAGCAGGTCGTGGCGCACCCGGCCAACCTCGAGGTCGCGCGATTCCTCGGGGTCGAGAACTTCGTCCGTGGGACGGCCCTGTCGGTCTCGGCCGGCACCGCGCTCATGGACGTGCCGGATCTCGGAGCGCGGCTGGAGATCGAGGCCCCGGCCTCGGGACTCAGCGCCGGATCGTCGCTGCAGCTGGCGATCCGCGCCCGCGACATCGGGATCACGTCCGGACGTGCCGCGGGGGGCGGCAACGCGGTCACCGGCAGGGTCGTCCAGACGACGTTCCTCGGCGACGGCGCCCAGTACCGCGTGGCGGTCGGCGAGTCCCACCTGATGGTGAGGTCCCCGCTCGACGCGGCCACCCTCGCCGACCCCGGGACGGAGGTCACGCTGCACCTTCCCCCCGAACGGCTGCTGGTCCTCGACTCCTGAGCGTGGGCACCCTGCCCTCCCCGCTCACCTACCCCCCGTCACGAAAACCCCCTGAGGAGACATCGTCATGAAGAAATCCCTCGGCGCCCTGTGCGCCGCCGCGCTGCTGGCCCTGTCGGCCGCCTGCGGATCCAGCGACACCGCGGCGAAGGCGGCCCCGGCCCCCGAGTCGACCGCCACGTTCGACCAGGCCACCCTCGACCTGCTGGGTGGTGAGGAGAGCGCGAAGCACCTCGACACCCTGTACCAGCAGGCGATCGAGGCGGGCCAGAAGACCATCACGGTGTACGGCGTCACCGCGACGTCGTCCGCGCCGCTGTACGTGGCCTTCTCCAAGCGCTACCCGGAGATCAAGGTCAACCACGTGACCGTGTTCGGACCCGAGCTGCAGGCCAAGATCTCCGGCGAGCAGACGACGGGGCAGTACAACGGCGACCAGGTCAGCGTCGGCGGCCCGGACGTGTCCTTCGTCGTGGAGAACAAGTACCTCGCCGAGACGGAGGCGCCGCTGTCGTCGAAGGTCCCGAAGGAGTACGTGCCCGAGGGCAAGACGCTCTACGGCGGCAACGAGTACCTGTACACGTTGGCCTACAACTCCGACGAGATCTCGGCCGACGAGGCACCCAAGAGCTTCGACGCCCTGCTGGACCCGAAGTGGAAGGGCAAGGTCGGGCTGATCGACCCGAAGATCGGCTCCACGAGCTTCATCTCCGACGCGATCGAGGCCGGCACCCTGGACGAGTCGTGGCTCACCGACATCCAGGACAACGATCCCGTGATCTTCCCGTCCGAGCGCGACCTGTTCACGGCCATCGCGTCGGGCCAGATCGCCCTCGGCGTCGGCGACTACATCCGCGGCAAGGACTTCCTGGAGGCCGACAAGCTGCCCGTCGGCTTCGTCTCGGACTTCGAGGACGGGCTCTCCGTGGGCGTCTTCTACCGGTCGACGCTCAAGAACGCGCCGAACCCGCTGGCGTCGGACCTCCTGGTCAACTGGTGGCTCACCCCCGAGGCGCAGACGCTCATCGCGGGTCAGGGCCAGCAGGGCCTGACCGAGGGCGCCGTGCCGATCCCCGGTGTGCCGCCGCTGTCGGAGATCAAGCTCAACCCGCCGCCGAGCATCGCCTCGTACGGGGACTACATGACCAAGTACAACGAGATGTTCCGCAAGGCCTTCGAGTAGTCGTCCCCCTCCCGCACCACGTCCGGTCGGCGTCGCACTCCCGTGCGGCGCCGGCCGGCATCGGCCTTTCCCCGCACCGCCCCTGGAGGCACACATGACCGGCACCGCCCCATCGCTGCGGCACTTCGTGGACCTGCTCACCGCCCGGGAGGACGTCGTGGAGATCCGCGAGCCCGTCTCGGCGGAGCACGAGATCGCGGCGCACCTGGCCCAGACGGACCCGGGTCCCGCGATGCTGTTCACGGACGTCGTGGGCGCCACGATGCCGGTGGTCGGCAACGTGCTGGGCACCCTCGACCGGGTCGCGCTGGCCCTCGGGTCGACCGTCGCGGAGATCCAGGACCGGATGATGGCCGCGATCCTGGCCGACGACCCGGTGGTCGTCGTCGACGAGGGACCCAGCCAGCAGGTGGTCCGCGACGCGGACCTGTCGGCGCTGCCGATCCCGACGTTCTTCGAGCACGAGGGCGGCCCGTACATCACGGCGGGCGTCATCATCGCCCGCGATCCCGTGACCGGGGCGGCGAACGCGTCGTTCGCGCGGGTCCGGCCGCTCGACGCCACGACCGCGATGGTCGGGATCGCCCCCAACCACCACCTGCAGCAGATGGCCGAGCGGTCGCCGGACGGGCGTCTGGACATCGCGGTCGTGATCGGTGCGCACCCGGCGGTCCAGCTCGCCGCCTGCCTGTACCTGGCGCTCGGCGACGACGAGCTGCGGCACGCGCAGTCGCTGCTCGGCGAGCCGCTGCGGATGGTCCGCGCGACGTCGATCGACGTGCTCGTCCCGGCCGAGGCGGAGATCGTCCTGGAGGGGACGCTCGACATCGGCACCACGGTCGAGGAGGGCCCCGTGTCGGAGTACCACGGCATGTACGAGACGTACGGGCGCGCGGCGACCGCACGGTTCACCGTCATGACGACCCGCCGGGACCCGTGGTTCCAGGCCGTCCTGCCGGGCTGGCACCGCGAGCACGTCTACCTGGGCGCGATCCCCATCGCCGCGGGCCTGCGGGCCGCGATCGCCCGCTCGATCCCCACGGTCGGCGAGGTCGCGGTCACCGAGGGCGGCGCCGGACGGCTCGCCGCGGTCGTCGCGCTGCGCAACCCCCGGCCGGGCCAGGGCAAGCAGGTCATGATGGCCGCCTGGGGCTCGCTCAGCATGCTCAAGCAGGTCACGGTCGTCGACGACGACATCGACGTCTGGGACGCGGTCCACGTCGAGTGGGCACGGGTCACCCGGTGCGTCGTGGAGACCGACGTCGTGATCGTGCCGAGTGCACGCACCGACCGGTCCGAGCCGCTCGAGGTCGGCGGGACCGTCACCAAGATCGGCTTCGACGCGGTCGCGGACCCACGGGCCAGACCGGGCGGCTTCGTCCGCGCCGAGCCGCCCGCGCACGTCATGGAGAAGGTCAGCACGGCCGGCGCCCCAGTGCTCCGTGCCACGAGTGAAGGAGCCGGGGCATGACCTCGTTGGACCGGGGACTCGACGTCCTGATGCACATCGCGAACGACGGTCCGATGACCGCCGAGACCGTCGCCGAGCGGTCGGGGCTGCCGCTCAGCACGACGTACCGCTACCTGACGACGCTGCGCACGCAGCGGTACGTCGTCGACTACGGCGGCCACTTCGACCTGGGGGTCCGGATGCTGCGGATGCTCAAGCCGACGGCCCTCAACCGGGGACTGGCGACGCTGTCGAGCCCCGTCATGTTCGCCCTGGTGGCCAAGACCAACGAGACCGCGCTCCTGACGGTCCGCGAGGGCTGGACCGCGACGTGCATCGAGCTGACCGAGCCGCACCGCACGGTCCGGTTCTCGTACCGCCGCGGCGTGTCCCTGTCGCTGCACCGCGGAGCGTCGGCCAAGCCGCTGCTGGCGTACTCCGAGCCCGCGTTCATCCACCAGTACCTCGACAGCCGGGTCAGCTGGGAGGAGGACCAGGACACGACCGCGACGCTGGAGCAGCTCGGCAAGATCCGCGACAAGGGCTACTGCCTGACCGCGTCGGAGCTCGACTCCGGCGCGATCGGCATCGGCGTCCCGGTGTTCTGGGACGGCGAGATCGCGGCCTGCCTGAGCCTGGTGGGGCCGACGTTCCGCCTCAACGACCGCCGCCTGAAGGAGGCCGTCGGCCACACGATCGACGCGGGGCGCGAGCTCAGCGCCCTGCTGTCCAACGATGCCGCACCACTTGAGCTGCTGCCGCCCGTGGCCGCCGCCGACGACGCCAAGGAGGCATGAGATGGACCTCGACCAGCTGGCCCCCGACGTGGACCGCATCCGGCAGGACTTCGACGACATCGCGGCCTTCGTCGACGACTCGCAGCCGGGCTGGAGCCGCCAGGTGCTCTCCGACCCGTACCTGGCGTCGCGGGCCTGGGTGCGGCGCGCCATGGAGGACGCGGGCCTGGCCGTCCACCAGGACGAGGCCGGCAACACGATCGGCCGCCTGGCCGGGCGGGGCGGGGGCGGCGCCCTGGCGACGGGCTCGCACACCGACACCGTCGCCGGCGGTGGTCGCTTCGACGGGATCATCGGCGTCCTCGGCGCGCTCGAGATGGTGCGCCGACTCCGCGAGACCGGGACCGTGCTCGACCACGACCTGCTCGTCGTCGACTTCCTGGGGGAGGAGCCCAACGACTTCGGCGTCAGCTGCGTCGGCAGTCGCAGCATCACCGGCTCGGTGACGCCGGCGTTCTTCGACCAGACCGATGCGGCGGGGCTGCGGCTGGGGACGGCGCTGGAGCGGCACGGCTACTCGCCCCACGCGATGCTGTCGGGCGCCTGGCAGAAGGGCTCGGTCGACGCGTTCGTCGAGCTGCACATCGAGCAGGGCCCGGTCCTGGAGCGGTCGGGCACCCAGCTCGGCGTCGTGACCGCGATCGCCGGCATCGAGCGGGTCGTCGCGACGTTCCTCGGCCGCGCCGACCACGCCGGCACCGCCTCGATGACCGACCGACGCGACGCGCTCACGGCCGCGGCCGAGGCGATCCTCACGGTCGAGCAGATCGGCTGCACCGGCGAGAGCTCGGTGGCCACGACCGGGTCGCTGGAGGTGGAGCCCGGCGCGATGAACGTCGTGCCGTCGCTGGCGCGGATGTGGACCGAGCTGCGCAGCCCGTCCGCGGAGTGGCTCGGATCCGCCCGCCGTCAGGTGCTCGACCAGATCGCGGCGCTCGCGCGGCGTCGCGACATCGAGGTCGACCTGCAGTGGCTCAACGACCAGGACCCCGTGCCGACCGCGACCTCCGTGCAGGACGTCGTCGCGTCGGCCGCGTCGGCGCTGGGCCACAGCTGGCAGGCGATGCCGAGCGGTGCCGGCCACGACGCGGCCCACATGGCGACGCTGGCCCCGACGGGCATGATCTTCGTGCCGAGCCGCGACGGGCGCAGCCACTGCCCGGAGGAGTGGACCGACTTCGACGACGTCGGCATCGGCGTGCACGCGCTCACCGCGACGCTGCTCGAGCTCGACGGCGCGCGGGCGGGTGCCGGCCGATGAAGAAGATCATCGTGGGCATCTCCGGCGCCTCGGGCGCGATCTACGGCATCCGCATCCTCGAGGCGCTCCGGAAGCACTCGCTGGCGGAGTCGCACCTCGTGATCAGCCGGTCCGGGAGGGCGACGATCCACGCCGAGACCGACTACACCGTCAAGGAGGTGTCCTCGCTCGCCGACGTCACGTACGACAACGCCGACGTCGGGGCGGCCATCTCCAGCGGGTCGTTCGTGACCGACGGGATGATCATCGCGCCGTGCAGCGTCACGACGCTGTCGGGCGTCGCGAACAGCTACGGCGACAAGCTCATGGTGCGGGCCGCGGACGTCGCGCTGAAGGAGCGGCGGACCGTCGTGGCCCTGCTGCGCGAGACGCCGCTGCACCGCGGGCACCTGCGGCTGATGGCGAACGCGGCCGAGGCGGGGCTCGTGCTGATGCCGCCCGTGCCGGCCTTCTACACGCGTCCTGCGTCGATCGAGGACATCGTCATGCACACCGTCGCGAGAGCCCTCGACCAGGTGGGGCTGGAGCTCCCCGACGCGACGCGCTGGCCCACGGACGTTCTCGCTCGCCGGGACTCGCCGAGCGTCGGCGACGCGACGCCGGTGACGCAGAACACCCTGGAATGACGGCTCGCGCCGTGCATCGGGAACCGTGCGTTCCCGCGTCCTGAGAGAGCCGTTACACCTCGAAGAACATCCAGCCGAAGCACTGGGCACCGGTGTGCACCGCTGCTCCAATAGAGACCACAGCCCCCCGGTCCTGACACGAAGGAATGACGACCATGAACATGTTTCACCTCGGATGGTTCAACGGTGCCGGCTTCGGCGCCAGCGGGTGGAACTCGCCCGCCCGCGGTCACGGCTACCAGCTGTGGCAGCCCGAGATCTGGCAGGACTTCGCGCGCAGCCTGGAGCGTGGCTCGTTCGACTTCCTGCTCATGGAGGACTCGTCGGTCGTCCCCGACATCTACGGCGGCTCGCCGGAGTACTACCTGAACCGCGCGATGATGGCGCCGAAGCTGGACCCGGTGCCGCTGGTCCCGTACATGGCGATGGCGACCAAGCACCTCGGCCTGGTCCCGACGCTCACGACGGGCTTCTACCACCCGTGGCTCCTGGCCCGGCTCATGACGACGCTCGACCACCTGACGCAGGGCCGCATCGGCTGGAACATCGTGACCGCGACGACCAAGCTGGCGTGGGCCAACTACGGCATGGAGCAGCCGCTGCACGACAAGCGCTACGACCTGGCCGACGAGTTCGTCGAGGTGGCCAAGCAGCTGTGGGACTCGTTCCCGGCCAGCGCCGCCGTCCTCGACCGCGAGACCGACATCGCCTTCACCGCCGAGAACGTCAAGCCCATCAACTTCGAGGGCGAGCACTTCTCGTCCCGCGGACCGCTCAACGCGCCGGCGGGGCCCCAGGGCAGCCCGGTGCTGTTCCAGGCCGGTGGATCGCCGCGCGGACGACAGTTCGCGGCCAAGAACGCCGAGGCGATCGTCGCGGCCTCCGGCTCGATCGAGGAGGCGCAGGAGTACCACCACGACGTCAAGACGTGGGCCAAGGACTACGGCCGCGACCCCAGCTCGGTCAAGGTCATGTTCCTGACCCAGGTCGTCCTCGCCGACACGACGGAGGAGGCCGTCGCGAAGGACAAGGCGATGACGGCCCGCATGGCCTCCGACATCGACGGCAAGCTGGTGGGCCTGTCGACCATCACGGGCATCGACTTCTCGAAGGTCGACCTGGACGCCCCGCTGCCCGACCTGCAGACCAACGGCTCGCAGAGCGCGCTGGCGGAGTTCACCCGCGCCGCCCTGCCCGGCGACTCGTTCCGCGACATCCTCAACCGCAAGGGCCTGCACGGCGGACTCAAGTTCGTCGGCACCGCCGAGGACATCGCGGTCCAGATGGCCGAGACGATGGACGCGATCGGCGGCGACGGGATCCTGTTCGGCTCCGGCGGCCTCCCCGAGCCCCGGTACGTCAGCGGCATCGTCGACCAGATCGTGCCGGCGCTCCAGCGTCGGGGCGTCGTCCGTGAGGGCTACCCCCACAGCACGTTCCGCGAGCACCTGCTGGAGTTCTGAGCGGCCGGGCCGTCGTGCGGTCCGGCCTCGTGGCTCGCGGTGTGCGAGCCACGAGGCCGTGCCGCGCGCGGGCTGTCGGACGGTGGGCCGAGGACCCGTGCACCCTGTAGATTGGCGAGGATGACTGCACTCGAGTCGACCCCCGGTTCGGCGGCCTCCCTGGTGGATCGGATCCAGGGTCGGAGCGCGCGCGACATCGGCGACGGCATCGAGCGGCTGATCGTCGCGGGCGACCTGGCGGCCGGGGAGCAGCTGCCCACGATCCGCGACATCGCGAAGGCCGCCGAGGTGAGTCCGGGTACCGTGCTGACGGCCTGGAACCGGCTGCGGGCAGCCGGCCTGATCCGCACGCACCGCCGCGGCGGCACGATCGTCGTGGGCACGGACGCCGATGCCGACGAGCCGCGTCCGCTGCCCGCGTGGGCGACGATCGACTTCCTGCAGTGCGCGCCCGACATCACGCTGCAGCCCGATCTGCGCGAGGCGCTGATGGACAGCCTGAGCGACACGAGCCTGAACGTCTTCGGACGCGAGTACATGACCGAGCGGCTGCACCACGCGGTGGAGCCGACGTGGCCGTTCCGGGCGCAGGCGTGGACCACGGCCGGCGGCGGCACCGAGGGGCTCCTGCTGGCCGTCGCGGCAGCGACCTCGCCGGGTGCCGCCGTCGCGGTCGACGAGCCGGCCAGCCCGGGGCTGCTCGACACCCTGCGCGATCTCGCGCTCGAGCCGATCGGCGTCGCCGCGGACGCCGACGGACCGCTGCCGGCGTCGCTCCGCGCGGCGATCGAGCAGGGCGCCGTGGCCTTCGTCTTCCAGCCCGGCGCCGAGTTCGCCGCCGATCGTGAGGTGACGCCCGAGCGGGCCACGCAGCTGGCCGACGTCGTGGCGGCCGCCGCTCGCACGGTGTGGGTCGTCGAGGACGACGCGATGGGTCCGTTGACCGAGGGCCCGACGCCCACGCTGGGCGAACGGCTGCCCGGCCAGACGGTCCGGGTGCGCAGCTACTGCAAGGCCTACGGCATCGACGTCCGCACCTCGGTCATCGCCGGGAGCAGCGAGCTCGTCGAGCGCAGCAACGCGGTGCGCAGCCACGGCGTCGGGTCGAACAGCCGCATCCTGCAGGGCGCCCTCGCCCACCTGGTCAGGAGTGCCGAGGCCGACGACGTCGTGGCGCGGGCCCGCCGCACGTACCGCTCCCGTCGTGACACGTTGGTGGCCGAGCTGCAGGGCCGCGGGGTGCGCGTCACGAGCGGCGAGCGCAGCGCCGTGGTGTGGGTCGAGGTCGCCGACGAGACCGACGCCCTGGTGGCGCTCGCGGGCCACGGCATCTCGGTGTGCCCCGCCAGCAAGGCGTTCGTCGGACGGTCGACGCCGCCGGCCCTGCGCATCTCGCCGCTGCAGCTGCCCGACGACCCGCAGGTCATCGGCAGCTTCGCGGCGCTGGTGGCCACGGCCGCCACGGCCGGCTCGACGCGCCAGTTCTTCAGCTGACGGCGCGGCCGCTCAGCCGAGCTTCTCCCACGGTGTCCGCTCGCCGGCGTCGACCGCGAACGGCAGCTGGTTCTCCGCGGGCGCGAGCGGGCACGGCGCGAACTCGATGTAGGCGCACTGCAGGTTGCGCGCGCGGTTGAAGTCGAGCGTGAGGTCCGACGTCCCGACCGGAAGGGTCAGCAGCAGCGACCGGCCGGCCTGGTACGTCGTGACGCCGCTGGTGGCGTCCCTGAACAGCGCGATCGCGATGTCCGCGCCGTCGGCCGACGGGGCCCCGGCACGGATCAGCGTCAGCGTGTGCTCGGCGCCGGCGTGCTCGAACCGGACGCGACCGGGGGAGTCGTGGCGGTGCGTGATCGCCGGGAGGTAGGCCGCCAGCTCGATCTCCCGCTCGGCCGGCTCGAAGGTCGCGGGGATCGCCCAGGCCGGATCGGGCGCGTACGTCGGTGTGCCTCGGAAGGCGGTCCGGGTGCCGTGATCGGGGTGCAGCGCCCGGACGATGTCGCGACCGCCGCGGCGCGACAGCTCGGCCCGGGCGTCGCCGAACGAGGCGGCGAGCAGGAACTGGCGCTCGACGAGCGGCCCGAAGCCGTGCCGGCCCGCGACGGGCCGGTCGGCCACCTGGAGCTGCTCGCCCGCGTCGAGCTCGACCGCGGGACCGTCCGGCCCACTCGACCAGGCGCCCGGGAGCCCGTCGAAGCGTCGCGGCTCGGCGTCGAGCAGGTGGAAGCCGGTGTAGGCCAGGAATCCGTGCGGGGCGGAGCGCTGGGCGTCGAGATCACGATGCCACTGCTCCCACTCCGCGACGAATGCCTCGCCGGGTGCCGAGATGGTGTCCGTCATGCCTGATGACCTCCTGGGTGGGCAAGCGGGGACGCTTTGTCCCGCCCCGACACCGTATGGCTCATAAATGATCAGTCGGCCGAGTGGCACATTTTCTCACGATGTGGAACCGGCGTCCGGCCGGTGTCGGCGGCAGCAGACTGACGAACG
>Ga0247734_1000603_pt1 | contig 30252 bp, 23 predicted proteins | sample UWRJL103311B2_FD_180933 | JGI IMG/M metagenome (GOLD analysis project Ga0247734, IMG submission 180933) | Plant litter microbial communities from Arlington Agricultural Research Station in Wisconsin, United States - UWRJ-L103-311B-2 | ecosystem: Environmental > Terrestrial > Plant litter >...
ATTTAAATCTCGAAATGGCTCCGAAAGATCAAACGAGTCAAATGGCCACCACCAGTTGCCACTTTCTATACGGCAATCAGAGCAGATGCACTCTGGAAAGACGGTAGACTCCATTCTGTAGTAACATCTTACCATGCAAAGTGTGAGATAAGTTTTCGAGTTCTTGGCGGAGTTCGGCGATGCCTGGAGCTGTTCGAGGATATACAAGAGAGAAGCAGGTCCAAAAGTTGTCCTCCGCGACTGAGTTGTCTCGACCGATAATCTTCAGCACAGTTGACGGATCGTTCTCTTGACCGTATATATCCGCAAACTTTTTGCGTAATGAAGAATAAATGGGATCTGGCTGCACCGGTTTGGTTGTAGGATTGGCTGAATTAGTGAGAGGCACGGAAGGGAGGCTGGTTACTGAAAATGTGTCAATCCGTTCGACTGGTCTACTTTTGTTGACCTCGGGTGGTATCGCGACTAATAATGCATGGTCGTCGTCTGGTTCCCCGTTTCGTAAGCTGGTAGCTTTGAAGTCTTCCTCTGTGTAGTCTATGGGGTCAAGATTTGACACTAGTTCTAGAGAGGAGGCTGCCGACATTTTATGCTACTGTAACTTCACAATCCTCCATATCTCCAAGTGGGCTGGCTGCCCACTCATATTTAATTCCTCATGATCAAGGTTCTGGTATCTTGTCTCAAAGGGATGAGGGTGCCTAGTCTACAGCCTCGTTGAGTATTGCCAGAAAAGCAAGAACTTGATGTAAGTGTACCCAACCAAGTACTTAGGATATATGGAAAGCCAAGAAAACCCCGTGCTCACCTGAAGGTACGCCCTGAAGCTGTGAGGGCGCAATTTTGCGTTTGTTATTGGCGAAAACGAAGAAAAGAAATATGCTGCACATTCATAATCGGCTCTCATGGAAAGCGCTAGTTTAAAGTGGGCAAGCATTTCAAAATTCATTGTACTGTGCTTGGCCCGCGCTCATAAGACCAAAAAGGAGAAAAAGGTTAGAAAAGGATTTATTCAAGTCTCAAGAGGGTGTTTAGCCTCCTCATAAATATAAAGCCTCTGTTGTTGCTTTGCTTTATTAGGTTAAAGGAACTTTTTGGGGTGTATTTTGAAATTGTCTGCCACAAAGCTAAATTCTATACATATGTTTTGAGCTATTGGTTATTGTACAATGTGGGGTATAGAGCTATTCGACGTACGATAAATTGCAAAATTACGACTCATAAACGCCAAACTTAAAACTACCCTGTTTTCATGGAAGCCATTGCTACCGAATAATACAGCTTTTTCTACATATGCTATACATAGCCTTTTCAAGAAGGACTATAACCTATTATCTCCCTGTCATCGTCTACTATCCTCCCATACCTACAAGACATGTTAGTGAGATCTACGAATGTGTTAGAAGGGATCATACTCAAGCATCAGTCGAAAAAACCACGCCTCCAGATCCTCATTTCTCAATACTTTGTTAGACCATTCCCTTCCCTTAAGTGCTATTTCCTCCGCTTTTTTCTTCCCCGTAGCTTCACCTGCAAACCACCTAACAGCTTCTACCCACTCATCGCCTCTCAAGCTTAAAGGTATAAAGTGTACCCAAGGCTTTAGCCATTCTTCGTGCCATTCCCTGAAAATTGCCAGCTTATACACTAAACTCTGGCTCTTCAAAAACGCATAAAACCGTCCACTGAAGGCGTTGCCATCGATATCAAGCAGATATTTATACTTCCATGCATCCTGTTGTTTGACTTGCTTTTTGATTGTGAAAAATTGACTCTGTGCATCGCAATCTCCGGGATCGCATTGACCAACCATGGAGAAGAAGATGTCGAATATCTCCTTATAGTCGCTTCGGGGCACCTCTTTGACCTGCCAATCTTCTGTATTCTCTCCTCGATTAATAAGGATTTTTGCCTGCCCGACAGAATTGATTTTTTGTACAACACGTTGCCGATGCTGACGCCGCCAGCCCCCATCTCGGCTGAAGCCTCCTGTTGTCGAGCCTCGCCAGTAAAATTTGTCCTGCTTTTTCTCCCATGTCATATCTTTTGACTGGTCGTAGGCCACTTTACCATACCAGTACCATGGTGACGGGTAGAGAATATCATTGAAAGATGATATTTTAGACTGGGAAAAAATCGGGAAGAGGTCGTGGACTATGTTGAATGCATTTGGACGATCGAAGAATCCGAAAGTCTCACTAAAAGAGGGGGAGTTGCATACATCTGAAAATGCAGTCGTATTATAGACAAACCCAAGTTCACCAACAGAGTAACTAGCAAGATTATCTTTCTTCACTCCATCCTCTAGCGCCCTAGCAGGACTATCCGGAGGGCAAGACATTCTTGAGTGGGTCCAGGTCGGTTGGTGAGCAAATACGTTGAATCGAGTCGTCTTGACCTCCACAATCTCGGTGCTCATATCTCCTCTGGGTGGTGACCAAGAATTTCTAGGCCTGGTCACAGCATTTGCTGCTGGCATCTTCACGTTTTTGGCAGCGTTAACCAGTCGTGAAAGGTCATCATATGGCACTATAACTCGGGGTTCATCGTGGATGTTGAAGCAGAGATCCATATCAGGTAGATATTTGACGAATCCCTTCATCATTCCTTTCGTAGCTTCCCTTTGCCAGTCTCCACCACCATCCATTTGCACTACAGCTCCATCCCTGATCAGCACCGATAGGAGATTATTGTTAAAACCTTGAGCCTCTTTGGCTCGAGCCCTTATAGTTGCGGGCTGTAACCCCCAGAAGGGGGTCAAAGACTGGTGGATTGAATCGTAGTCATCTATTATCTGAACACCCTTCAATTTCGCAAACTCGTACCACTTGTCAAAGTTCGGTGGGGGTGGTATGCCATATCGTCGGCGGTATTCTGCAATCGCTTCGTCCAGAGTTTTGGATTGCTTTTCCAGCTGGCTTGTAAAATTATTCTCCGCACCTTGTATCAACTGCAATATAGGGTGTGCTGCGCCAACATGGCTTTCATTCTCGACAAGAGGGCCTTGCTCGTGCGTCTTTGGCCATTGTGGTGGAGGAATAGAAATGGTTTCCCCTGAAGGGGCAGAGTTCGAATTGCCTTGTAGATAGTACAATGAGATCCCAACAAATGACACAAGAGCAATCAATAAAAGGAATTGCCGTGATCGCATTATTCTCCTCGTCCTCATGTCAATGGTTTCCAGGTGGAGATCGTCGTTGATTGCATAATTCGAGTAGTTGTCTCGATCAAATGATAGATTAATAAACTCAGCCTTGGGAACGTGGAAGTGCTCAAGCCACACATGTGGCGAGTGTATCGAATGCCTACGAGGATAGGGGTATGTAGAGATCACGCCCACACCTTTCAATTCTTATGAAGTTTGAAGAGTCACTTAATATTGGCCATCAATAGATTTCTGCAGCCGTTGGAATTGTACAAATCAAAAGACTCGAGTTGATAAATAGCAATGTTACCAAGCCTCTTGAGCTTGGGAATGTATTTTCTAAAAGGAGGGAAAACCATACCCACAGGATTAACTTCTTGGAAAGACTGAGGCTTTGTCTCACAATCACATCGTAAGTTTGATAATTATTTATTTACTTTCCAGGAGTTGGCTTTTAAAAGAATCCTTTACGTTTGTTGTATATCTTTCAGAGACTTGGGGATCTCAAATAATTTCTCCGGTCACCAGTCACAGCAGAGGAGTAATACGGAGATCATAATGCTTAATTGTCTTTTTGTATGAGGCCTATCTATCCTTGTTTTCAACAAAGAATTCGAGAAATGCGCAAGCAAATATCGAAAATGGGTATCAATGGCGACAAATTTGGGATTTCTCCCAAAAAGCTGCCTAGATAGGTCCTCGTGCACATGATACTCCAAACGCCGCCCCGTATGTCCTTTACCGGGAAACTAATAGAAGAAACCAATGATCTTTCCTGCAACATGCTTGCGTCGGGCCTCCTCGTGGTCCATGATACCAGCAGAGGTTGTGAGGACGATGAATCCGAATTGACGCGATGGCAGAAGCTTGACAACCCACTTCTCTAGATCGGTGAGGCGGACGTTGAATCGGGGAGAGATGACACCGGTCTTGTTGAGGCTACGAAATATTAGGAACTGGGCAATGAAAAGTGTGACGAGCAATCTTACCGGCCGTTCAGTTGAATGACAATCTTTCCAGATCTGTGATCATCCACTTCCTCGAACTCTCCGATATAACCTGGATAGAAATTAGTATGTTGCGAAAGATTAAACGTATAACGTCAAGGAGGATCAGAGAACGTGTAAGATCCTCGCAGAATTTGTTCTATCGGCAACTTAAAGGACTATGGTCTATTGAATAGAGACCGTCGTCTAGTTATCATGCCGAACGGTTTGTGAAAGAAATAAAAGAAAAGACGAAGCAGGCACGACTACTTACCATGCTTTTGCATAACGCTGAGAAACTTGACAATGACCTTCGAGGAAGGTCGGATGAGGACCTGTCGCTTTCCGGACTTTTCGGCGTTGTTGATGGCGTTGAGCGCATCGTTGAGGACTGAAGTCTTAACCATTTTGATAGATGTAGATTCTCAGATCGAAGCTTGAAAAGAGGTATCTGCGGAGGCTGATGTTAGCCTTCATGGGCTTTGAGCATGGAGAGTGCCCCCAAGAGGGTTCTTCAGCTCGTCGTAAAAGAGGACGGTGGTGTCGACATCTTCCAATCGCTGTGGTCACATTCTCGATAGGAACAATTCAGAACAGAAGTTCAGACTCCGTTGCAGATCAGGTAGACGCCGATTCCGTCCTCTTGCCATAGCATGAAGGAATCCCCGATAAGGGTCTCGTATGATTGAGGACATACATACCTAAAGTGGTGCTGGTGCTGAGCGTTGAGTTTGTCGTGTCGAAGAATTAGAATTATAGTCGTCGCGAAATATTTTCTAAAAACCTACGCTTGAGTGGGCTTACTAAGTCTAGCCTAGACTCATCACGTGATGGTCCGTCGGCAAAAGTTCACCGCGCACCACACACACACGAGGTATTTCGCTTGAGGTTGACGGACTTCTTTTTTCCACCACCACATATCCACACTTCTAGGAAACTCATACATCAAAAAACTCAAGATGTCTGACGGAGAAGCTGAACCCCAATCGCCCATTGAGGCATCCGAGGAAGTTGAAGTTAGCGCAGATGCATCTGCATCTAAGGGACAAAGTACGTTCTAGACAAGCGAGAATCAATACACAAAATACTTACAATGTCACAGTGAGCGTACTTGACGCCCTTAAGGGTGTTCTTAAGCTTGCACTTATGCACGATGGTCTTGCCCGCGGGTTGCGCGAAGCATCCAAGGCTCTCGACAGACGTCAGGCCCATATGTGCGTCTTGAACGAAGCTTGCGAGGAAGAGGCATACAAGAAGTTGGTGGTCGCGCTATGCTCAGAGCACAAGATCCCCTTGATCAAGGTTCCTGACGGAAAGCAATTGGGCGAGTGGGCTGGTTTGTGTAAGTGTTTGCACAGTTTAAGGTACGGTGGGATCCGTGACTAACGATTTGCTATAGGTGTCCTGGATCGTGAGGGAAATGCACGCAAGGTTGTCAACTGCTCGTGCGTCGTCGTCAAGGATTGGGGAGAGGAGTCCCAAGAGCGATCTATTCTTCTCAACTACTTCCAGACTGAGCAATAAATGGCCAGGGCTGGATTTCGGAGTTGTTTGCGGAGGATAGACTTTCTGCCATTGCTGAAGTAGCTTTCCTTCAGATGTACTCTACTTAGGATGCATATTTGCGTGGGAATGAGACTGGCATATGGGGCATATCAAGAACTTTGACTATACACGATTGGTGACGATGTGTGAACTCGCTGACTGCCGAGATGTGCCCATTTGAGTGATATTCTTTCTTACCCTTTTAAACCCTACTAGAATGGTGTGCGTTGCTCAGCACCCGACGCCAAAAAGTGCAGAGGTATCTCACCAAACTTCTTGAGACTTCATCAAATCATCTCTCACAAGTCACCTTTCACCAGTCGTTTTCCTCCATATTATCCTAATTTGAGAAGGACTTGATCTAGCCTCTAGACTTGTTACTTGCGACCCTCCACCATCAAAATGTGGTATCCAAATTCCGTTCTAACCTCCCGGTAATCAGGGTTCGTTGTACTTGACGTTCCCAACTCAAAAGCTATTTCCTCGAACTTAGGGTCTAAATCACCCCTTGACTTCCATCCCAAAGCACCACCTTTTTAACACAAAATTAGCACTACGTTCAATGACACTTTCCAAGTGCGGGCCTACCAGCTCTAGGCTTGTCCTCAGAAAACTCCTTAGCGACCTCATCAAACTTTGTCCCGGCCTTCAGTTTCGCAAGAGCCTCTTCCTTCTTGCTGAATTTCTCGCACTGTGAATCCTATCAGGTCATCTTCTCCAGGTCGGTACTAGTCATGAACTAACTAGTATGTGCCGAACATTGACTTGCTGTGCAGGTTTGACTTTTCCTCCTTTCTCTTCTGCTTCAGGTTTTCCTTTACCTTTACCTTTCGCTGCTCCTCCCTTCTCTCCAGATTTGCCTTTGGGTGCCATTGTTCTGGACTTTGTTCAAGAGCATGGATGAAGTGTGGAGGGGCAAGCTCGGAGAGTTCATGGAGAGGCGGCAGAAGAAGCGAGATTCTTGGCATTCAACATCACCTCACCACAGTTCCAGTAAAATAGACAGTTGAACTACATATTCCAGACGTAATTCTGTTTTCTTAACCACACCTTAACCCGAAAATGACGTGGGGAATTCATGGAATATTTGGAGTATACCAGTATTGCGGTAATCTACTCTTCAAAAGCTGTTAAACTGCAGCCCGACCTACCTTGCGTGATCTCGAAAATGCTAGGGCTGCCCCAAAAGTGCCTATAAAAGAGTATTTTTATATTCCTGATCATTTGGAATTTTATAGAAATAAACTTCCTCTTTACTTATGCATATGGAGCTTCTATCCCAATGAGTTTGCGAAACTGAATTAGGGTCTCTTACCTCCATGTCAAATGATCAAAAATATACAATATGCTATAATACATTTTGTCATCAAATTGTAATAGGAACCTATAATTATTTTCTGGACATGAGTCTCAAAATAATCAGAATTCAGGGCAACTTCAATCATAAGTCTGATATCCGACGGGAAACTTTGGGGTTTGTAGCATACTGAAATCAGTCTTGGAAGATTGTAATAGGATGAACATATAATTCCTAGAACTTTGCTTGGTCATTGTTTCGAGTTAGCCAATAATTACTATTGGTCTGGGCTGGTATGGTGGTCCCTGACTAGTTACACAAAATAACAAGAATGATCAAAGTTATACCTTTGCTCTTTCAAGATTCTCATTAGCTACGAAAACTCAAATTGCTCCTTTACATATGCCACATACTTGATAAAATAAAAACATCATCTAAATTCCACCCTATTTATCTATAACTTCTCATATTTTTCTTTCAGAGCTTGGTACTTTAACAACTAAGCACGTATTCTAAGTTCAGGAAAATTTGGGAGGCTCCTAGGTTCTTAAAGGATACTTAGTCCATGATTAAACTAGATATAGTGCTAGATTTTGGTTAATTTACAGTCATAGCACCCTGAACTATCTTTAGTAGCCACTTTCGTTAGTTAGGTGGAACGGCAAACACTAGTCTTCTTTTATTGATTATTAGCTCAAACCTGTATAATCTACTCATCCATATTTCTTTCATAATAGAATATAAAAGCAAAACTACTACTCGACTTTTTCCCAAATATCACCAATCCACCCTTCAAAAACTTCTCCCACTCAATCTCATATGACCTTATAATTATGGAAAATCTCAGCATCACAGAAGAAAGCCCATCTACACCCTACCCTGCACACTCAGCCATCGTCGAAACCTCGTGTTCTGGAAAGGGCGAGCTCGATTTCGAAGCCAAAGCACGCAAAGAACGTACAGAAGCTGCGGCATGGGCCGCCAACTTCGATTCGCATCAGCCAGGCGGTAAAGCTCTCTCATGCAACGACGCTCAGTTCAAGAAACTTATTGCCGATTTCCGCAAAGAGCAGGCTACGAAAGAAAAGACGGAGAATGAGACTAGGATGTTTGAAGTGGCTTTACAGAAGGAAGAGGAGAACAAGAAGAAGGGTAGCATACGGGATATGCGTATAAACCGGTTCAAGAGATTGCTGTCGGAGTTATTGTGCTTTTGAAGTAGTTTGCAGATTATGCCGGCTGAAGAAGATGGCCTGCTCCCTAGTACAGGGATTGTTTCGCATCAAGTATATATAGATTTCAAGTGCCCAACTTGGACTCCGCGGTTTAAGAATGGAACAGCCTTGAATAACACTAATATTGAAGTGATCTGTGCTGCAAGTTGCCCTTATCTAAGTTTTGTTCACACTTCCAGTACGTATTGCAGCAGGATATAAAGAATTCACTCATCCAGTCTATTAGTCACCATAAAACTCACTCATAAACTAGCAATAATCGCAGCGGCAAGACAAATCATAGGGGTCTTTCACATAACGGCTCAAAGCACAAAACACAACTATACATGCACGGAAAAAATGGAAACTAAAGCTTAACTGATAGCAATTTGCTACGTCTCAGCTAGTAGTAGCAATTGTTAATATTAATAACTGCACACAAAAAGCCTCTGCTTCGCATATCATATCTCTTCAATCGTCACATACCACCTAGCGACCACCACTAAAATCAGGCTTATAAGTCTTGACCCCAGTGACGCCCATGAGTTCACGCAATGCCATGGTGGCATATTGACTTGTACCGAGTGTAAATTTGAGAACCACAGCAATCTTGGTATGCGGAGGCTGAGGTTCTGGAACAAATGGTACATCCTTAGATAGCTCTCCCATGACACTGCCCTCAATTTTCTCGGGATCGTCAGCTACAAGGTACTCTGCAGCAACAACGCCATCCTCTGTCATCTGACCGTTGAGCTTTTCCTGCAATTTCTTGTCTGGGCTTAGCTGAGGAGATTGGTTTAGCTTGACCCCGCCAGTGGTGTCGGTTTCGGTAGAGGTATTGCGTGAATGTTTCCCTTCGACTGAAGCCTTGTCAGCTTCCGCTTCCTCCTTAGAGACTTCTTTGCCACCAGAACCGATCAACTTAGTAGCTCGATGACCAGTCCGACGGCGCTCATCATCTACCGAAGTTTCGATAAAAGTGTCTTGGAGAACAGCTTGTGAAATATTTTCCGGAGTAGCTGGATTTGTGATAAGCCCGGTAACTGTAGAATTGGTGTTAGCAATGTGCGTCTGTATTTAAACCTGGATTACTTACCATCCATCGACTCACGTGCAGCCTTCTCTTCACTGGCCAGCTTATCTGGTAGGCTTTGCCATGCACTCATTTTCTCGTTGACAGGTGAGGCGGTGTCGATCTCTTGCTTCTGAATATCATGGTATATCCTACTTGAATTATTGCTACTGTCTCTAGCACTGTCATTCTGGTCTCGACTGCCTGATGGTTTACTGGACCCGAAGAAGCTCCCACCACGACCGTCACGTCCTCGTCCTCTTCGATTATTGAATCGACCACCACGAGTATCATCACCTCCGCCATTGAATCGTCCACCTTCATTTTTCAGAGTATTTTTTGAATCTACTGTGTAGTTGTCTCTGTCTCCATTGCGATTTGGCTTACTCTTGTTGAGCTTCTCCATATCTGTCTCCACCAGTTGCTCCGTTTCTGCTGAATATGCCTTAACTGTAAAGCTAATGTTCTTTCCGGCTTGGCCAATAACCTTTCGGTAACTTCCACTAAGACTAAAATCTTTTTGGGGTCGTCGCATGTTACCTGGATCCAGTCCTCCACCTCGTTCACTTGCCATGAACTCCTTATAAAAATCGCCCACTGCATTGTTTGGGTACTCGATGTCAAAACCAGGGGTAGGTAGCACGATATCAAATATGGTGTATTTGCCGCTTTGCGCCTCCTCTGCAGTGAGAGCTTGTGCTCGTTCGAATAGATCATCGTGTGTAACCGCAGTATCATCAGCGGCAGGACGAATAACTACTTCACCTGCTTCATCAACATCGTCTTGCTGAAGAACAACCTGCTTTGGCTGTCTATTAACGATGACAAGATCTCCTTCGACAACCTTGGCACCGTAACGAGCCCATCGCTCACTAGCAACAATATTCCAGACCAACGATTGGTATGCGTGAACATACATGAGTTTCAAGTTGCGATGAATAGACTGGATTGCTCCCAGATAGCTGAGAAATTAAAGTTAGCATATCTAATATGGACAGGTGTATACCATGTGGCAAGTTATGTGTTGTGTTATAATATACAAGACAGACAAAATGGGCTACTAACTCTGAAGCACGCCGGCCAAGATACTGGATAACAGTTCTCTCACCCGAATATTTTCTGGGCATCTGTTCCACTGCTTCATGTGCTCTGCCAGCTCTGAAGAGACTAATGGCTTTTGCACGGTCGAGGTCGTCTCGAGCAATTTTGTCCGAAGATACTGCTCCATTTGCGGCGGATAGTGTCTAACGCCAATAACCGTTAGCGAAGATATTAGTTGAAAGAATAGAATTGCCTGAGATATTCTCGCACTGCCTTTGTGAGAAAACTGTTATCAGTGATCTCACCGAGACGAATTTCATCGGTTCGGCATGGTATATCTTTCCCATTGCTCTTACCTCTTCATTATAATCCAGAATTCCATCTACTGCGTCTTTAAATGCACCGGATAAGATCCTCTTGCCGATTTCATCGGTGCCAATACCGAAGGAGCCAAATCGTTGCAAACCATAATAGTTGATGAATCCATGTGTTCGTAAATGCTCGACTGCCGTGCCTAGAACTTCGTTCGCAAGCTGTAGACGGGTCTCATCTTCAAGCAACGTATCATCGGTTCCATTATCGGCTCCAAAATGGCAATCCCGAAGAGTGATGGTGAATTCATTACCTTGAAGCTCACCAAGCTCGAGTTGATGCTTGCTATACTCAAAGTTACCCACCCTGGACATTCTCAATTCTCGATTCAATCGAGCGACCTTGTCTGCATGCATGCGGCGAACACTCACCCGTTGCACGGTCACAGCTCTTCGGTCTTTGGTACCAGCAAAAGCGAAGTCTCTGCTTTGGATGTGGAGCCTGCTTGCCAAAAACCCGATGACTTCCATCGTGTCCTTATTCTCTTTGTACAACGAAAAGTGCAAGTACTCACCACCCAGCTCCTGCCAACCAAGTTTTCCCTTTGATTGGTTTTGGCGTTGATTTTGTCCACGCGGTTGTCTTTGGAAATGATTCTTGGTGTAGCCTTCTGGATGAGATTTCACCGGTGGTGCAGCTGTTACTTGAACAATCCCATCCTTTTGTACCTATTGATTTATTTTGTTAGAGAATTAGGTTCGGCTTGGGATTGAGTTAAGTTTGTGCACAGTTTTGTCAACAATAAATAGAACTCACCTCAGTTTCCAGTCTCGATTCAAATATCCGACGCACATCTCCATGCATTCTGCCACGGAGTACACGATCAGTGATAGGAGGAGTGAGTATGGACCCAAACACTGCGGGCTTCGCAGTTGGCTTGGCTAGAATGCTTTGGTGAAATTCGAGCATTTTATCCTTGAATTCAGTACCAAAGTATGTAACCAACACGTTCTCGTCTTCAGGTTTGATCACAAACGAAGTGTCTTCTAGTTGGTTGGTTACATGCGCCTCTGCTTTAGGGGCACTGGCATTCTCCGTGGACTCCTCCACTAAAGATGCGTTACTCGGTTCTTCCTTCTCAATTGGTTGAAAAGTCTTTTCAACATTGACATTGGCAGGTGACACGTCTGAAATCTATACAATCATTGTCAGATATCACGCATATTCGGAATAAGACTAAATAAAGAATTGGATAAGGCATTAAGCTTACAGGAGTAGATTTAGCCTCGGATTCCAACTTCTTTTCAAGTTTGATAGTGGATGAGAGTTCCTCAACGATATCCGCGGGAACCTCCTTGTACTTTGGTTTTGGAATGCTATCATCGGTGAGATGAACAACACTACCATCAGGAGTAATCTCATTAACCATGAAGTCAGTGTATCTATGCACTGTTAGTTACATCCGTGTTTATAGAAATATTTCTCTGGCATTCGAGGTTCCATTGAATTGCAAAATGAGAAGCCCATGACAGAATCGAGGAACGCAAAACACTCAAAAAGGCAACGCACCTATGCTTCAGAACTCCGGTAAAGCCTTTGTTAGCGGAATTGACGACATGGAGAATTCCAACCTCAACCTCACGATCGGGTTGAAAACCAGTGGAAGACATGATTGTTCTCTTCTTGGGTAATTGTTGTACGCTTTCGATCTGAGCAAGCTCCTCTGAGCTTCGGTGGTTGTCTCCTTCTGCAATTATTAGTTGAGTAGGTCGCTCTAGTTGGTGCACTGGTTGGAGCTTCTGGCGTTTGGAAGGACGAGGCTCCAAGTCGTCCTCCGCCTGGGTCTTGGCGCTAACCATTTTTAGGCAATGTGCTATGCTAGGCCAACTGCTATCAATCCAATAACTAACGTTGCCTTCTCTGGAAATTCACTTGCTACTTTGAGGGGAGCGCTTGTTCTATTGCATATATGCAAAATAATTTCGTTCTAGCGGCGTCATGCCTGTGCCAAGTCGTCTAAACACCCATATGAGGTTAAAGCAGATCCCCGCCTGGGTGTGATGCGTGTGTTTTTATGGAGTCCGAAGTACAGAGATTGTGATCACTCTCCGCTTTAACAATACAATTTACCTCTCTCTTCCTTTCTCCTCTTTTGTATATGGATATGCTTCATGATTCTCACGTTGGCTGGCCTATAGGCCCCATTCCAGCAGCTTTGCTGCTGATTGAATTTATTGAATTTATAAACAGATAACATTTCGGAAGTCTATATTGGCTGTCACTCAGCTGAGCATAACAAAGCATGATTCATTAAAGTTACTGTTGCTATATGGTTTCTATCCCATACTATCTAAGTCTCACCCCCTCATCGCATATTTCTTGTTGTATTCCTCAACTGCAACTCCAATCTTCTTATACAAGAAGTTCCTACTACTCTCCTCACTGACTGGGATGAAGGGGGCATTGTAGCCACCCTTTAGTGTAATCGTCAACCCAGATCTCTCTTTGCTGATTGTCTGAATCTCCTTAAAAGGCACATCGCTCGAACTCGTCAGCTTCTTGGCTCTGATCTGTAGAATCCTCGAATATGTTAACATAACGACAATGTCTTCTCTCGGCAATTCGAGATGTGCAATGTACGACTCATTAAAGTACTTCCCATCATCGAGTTGCTTCAACCAGAACTGACCCAAAGCTTCCCGCTGAGAATATGGACGAACGATACCATCTTGGTCAATAAAACGAGTTAGTCGCACCCGGTCAAGACCATCAGCATCAAACACAGTGGTAGTATTCCGAATACCTTCGCTCACATTGGACGCAAGATCGAAGACACCGATTGCTGGCTTAGTAGCAAGTCCAAGTACACCCTTGCCTACACCCTTGAAGAACCCTGCTACGCCTTCCTGCTCCGCGCCCTCAAGAGGTTTCCGTGCAAGGCCTCCCACACCACTCGCCAAACTACTGACAAAAGAGTTTGCACCTGCTGTAACTCCATAGAGCGCATGTTTTGGTCTGTTTCTTGATCGTGTCATGCGGCGGCGATCCTGGAACTGTTTATCCATTGTAGCTTCGGCAAGACCTTTGGCGATACTACCAGTGACCTTTGTGAAGCTGTCTGAGAATCCGAAAACAGACTTCTTAACAAAGCTTGTCGCACCTTTAGCGATACCGAGCCCCAACTGTTCTGGCCTATCACCAGACATAATTAAACCTTGGTAAGGTTCGTAGAATATATCTGCGACGCCAGAGCTGAGATTGTTGAAAAGCCCAACTGGATTACCCAAGAAATCTGCCGACCCAACGATTTTGTGAATTTGGTATACAAATTCTTGGCTATAATGGTTTGTCATATTCTGCACCAGCACTTGCGTCGACAGTCGGGCATTCTCAAGAATCAATGACTTGAGCCGAACTGGTGCGTCGTTGACATTGCCAATAGCCATCGAGAGAATATTCAAGAAGATGGAAAGAGGACTTTTGGAGGAGCTCTTGTCCTCTTCAACGTTAACTTTATCAGTGCTAACAAAGGATAAATCAAGCTGCATTGGTTGAATGTTCAAGAGCTCGAAATAAATATCTTGACCACTCTGCTCCATTGTTGGCTCTGGAATATCCAAGCTTTCATCGCACAAAACCCCTTCATGTGTTTCTGACCAGCTTGCACCGGGAAGCTTTGCAAAATCTGCAAGCGCAAATGCAAAATCTGCATCAATTTCCAAGGTCATCTGCTGTAAAAGCAGAGTGGCGTATTTGATATAGAGTACGCCATAAGAGTCATCCTTAACCCGAGTCACCTGCATGTGGACCGATGGGTGCTTTTCTGTTTCGCTGGTATTTTTTGGCACAACACTAGGGTACAGAATCATGGGGAAAATGCCACCATAAAGCTGGTTATCGACTTGGATCCATGTGACTTGAGCCGTTGCTGTTTGGTACAGTTGGGATTCGGTGTAGGTAAGTTCAATTCCACGGAATGTGACATAGGCTAGCTCTTTTAGCTGATGATTGATGAGAGAGATACCTAGTCCCTCGAATTTTATTTGTGCTCGTAACATCAGGCCAGTGTCTTGGCTCTTAACTTCAAACCCTCCAGCAACACTGGTGGTTGATTCATTCCGTGACTTCTGCTTGTAAATACTCTTTGAAACCTTGTAGTTAGAAAGTATTAGTACTTGTGTAGGGCCATCTGCTGCGACGTTAAGTTCGATGATCTTCTGGTCTCTAGAACCTGGACCAGAGGGTATTTTCATAGGGATCAAGTTGCCGATTTCTGCAAGCTTGACATGTCTATCCTTGCCGTTTGCATTAATCACCAGTTCTTTCTGTTTCGCAGCAGGATAATCCCATGCGTATGGCATGATGCTCCTTGGTGGTAAGCGGTACCGAATTGGACGCCAGCCAGACCGATCTTCCACGTTGTCGTCATCAATGTTCGGGTTTGCTTGATAGAACATGAATTCTGTATCACTCTCATTTCGCATTGAGAATGGCCAGTTTTTGGTTTCTGCACTTATATGTAAGAACAATGTAGCACCTTCAATCAAAATTTCAACTCTTATAAGTTTCTGTCGTTGGCCTGCTTTGGCGATTTTCACATGGGTTGTGCCAACGTTCGAAATGTTAAATTGAGAAGACCACTGGTTGTTTACGCCTGGGAAGCAAAGGGAAAGTTGTTTGACGGCAGACTTCTGAAGAAAGTGAAGAGGTTGTAGAGCTTGAGGTTTGAGCGTGAATAGTGCAGCAGAGCCTGGCTCTCGAACCAAGATGTCCTCAGTTAAACGGTTCTTCAGCACAAAGCGAGGAGAAAGAGTAACCACCTTGGTCATCTTATATTTGCCTTCTCCAGGCTCAATCCGAATTCCAATATGGATTTCGGTGTTATTAGATGCGGAAGGAAGGACAACATCAATCGTGCTTTCAATGGCATCAAAACTCTGAGGCTTACTCCAGCTAGACTCTCCGACCTTCAGAAGTGCGCGATTTCTTTGGTCATCTGCGCCGAAAGAAAACATGTAAGGAAGAGCCTTGCGTCTCTCTGAGTCAGCTGCATCTGCCCTCATACCCTGTCCAGCCGCTGTTCGTGCTTGCTGCAAAAGTGACTTAGCTTTGACATTCAGTTCTAGTCCGGTCTTGTTTAGAATAATATAAGGACTGTAGACAGTGACTCTGAAGGCCCCACCACTATCTGGAATTTTATGATAGTAAAGCTTCAAGCTTAGAGAGAGGCCATCCTGATCCTTGCAGATTAGATTCGACTCTTTGCGGAAATCCTCTTGATTATTTGAGTTGATGATCGCGAAGTCGCTAGACTTGTAGGCAGTGTCTTGCATATGAATACTCATGAGAAGCAAGTGTGACAACTCGACCACATGGACAGGACTGAGACCTCCTTTGCGCAGAAAGTTTGTCCAGTCCTTTTTGGTGTCTTTGTCGTAAATTCGATATTTGAAGTCATAGGGAAGGAGATTCTCTATTTCCACAGGCGCTGAAAGGCGTATTCTCATCCACGGATAATCACTATTTTTAAGTTAACAGTTGGCGTCAATTGTCCTTCTAATCACTTACCTGGTCCGGGGATTGGTCTTGTCATAGGTTGCATGCATTTGGAAGTAAAATGGGGGAGTTTGTTTCCCGTTTTCACCATTACATGTTAAAGTTCGAGTTGGTCGTTTGAGGAGATCTCGCCACCACAAGAATTCCGTGGACCATGTATAGCCAAATCCCTGATCCGGCCGCACTAGTAGGGATTTCAAGTATGCTGCCCCGACAGGTGCAGGCCTGCTTTCTCCTGGGGCTATCTTCTCAATCTTTAAAAGGTGTCCTTCAGTAGAGTCGTAGACAGCCACTTCAACTGGAATCTGCGTATGATTCTCTACGAGTAGGGGCGACCGAAATGTGATGTACTTGACATTGTCATCGCCGAGTGATACGTCTACCAACAAACGATGGCTTGTATTATCCCTGTTTGGTCGAAGTCGGTATAGTGTTTCGCCTTCTCTGTCGACACCTATTTTGTTGACACTATCAAAACCACTGCCCTCGAGTCTTATCCCCACAGCTCCAGCTTTGTTTAGTGACAGGTTTTCCCTCATTGTTTCCCAGTCTTCGAATGACCATGGCGCCTCCTCACCGTCATCAAGCTTTGTCGATGTGTCATTGTCATCGCCAGGAACATCTGCCCACACACTCAATTCAAATCCTGTATAATTCCGAATACGATAAGGCTTCTCATTCTCTCGTGGCTTTGAGAGTACGTCCTCCTCTCCAGTCAAGAAATCGGCCGATTTTGAGGCCAAGGCGATAGTTGCAGAGGTAACAGTAACCTCTAAAGTCTTTTTTGAAATCAATTCGACGGACATGCACTTTGAATTTATATCTTTGGATGCTTGGAGTGTAAGCTCCCAAGGCTCAACTAGGGGCTCCCATGTCGATTTGGAAAAGTTGTAAATGTTGATAAACATATCGATATGGGTGTTAACATCCAGAGCACTCGACCAGTCGTTTGCTGTTGCTGTAAATTTCTTTACGCAGAGATCTAACATTGGAAGCTCATGGCGATCACCAATCAGCACGATTCGCATTCCATCCAGATTAGCTGTTAGCTCTTCTTTTCGCTGGACGATGTTCTTTCCAACAATTGCTTTATCAAGTGGAGGCACTGTAGCTGCTTGTTTTGATTTCTTTGCCATAGTTGATGCTCCCTTGCCACTTGCTGTTCGCCGTTTCAAGCTGCCCGACCCTGCCGTACCTAGTTGTTTGGTTTTCTCATCCGCGGCACTGACCTTCTCATTACTTTCTTCATTTTCAGAAAGCTCAGACGCTTTCTGAAGTATTTGAAGTGCTAGTAGAATGTCTCGCAGTGACAAACGAAGTATAATTGGCTCAATATCGATGTGTAGGCTTGTAAGTTCTGGCTTCGAACTATCCATGGACATCTGTAAAGAGAAGTCATCAAGAACCGGCAATTGGGACTCTTTAAATCGGTCCATGCGACACAAGCTCATTCCCATTTGAGATATTTGTAGGGTCAGTGAGTGTTGTTGTGACATGAGGACTTGTTTGATTGTGAGAACAATCGCTTCCGAGGAAGCACTGAGTGGGTTCGCGATGAGAATAACTTGTGGGTCGACGATGTTGACCCTAAAAGCAACACTCATTGACGAATCCGGGGGTTGAGAAGGACGCTGGTTACGAGTCGACACCAGGGATTTATCTTGCTGGGAAACAACCGCAGTTGTGTTCAGCGAGTCTGTTTCTGATCCATCTCCTGAGGTCATAGCACTTTCGTCATCATCAATTACAAGGGGGTCATCGACTGCTAAACCACCAGACACGAACGCCTGAAGTGCGAATATGTAATCAAGTGCAAATATGACCTTAGGGCTATCAATGGCTACAATGGCAATAAGGTTGCGTTCGTCCCCACCAGACATTGTAACGCTAGCCATAAACTGTTGCACCTCTTTGTTGCTAGACTCCATGATTCTCTTGTACTTATTTGCCACTTTCGTTCGGCTATCTTTGATCGTGAAAGAGTGAATCAACATTTCAGATTCAAGTGATCCATCCGTCATCATCCGTAGTTTGATCTTCGTATCATCTAGAGAGAACTTGGATAAACTGGCTGCATCAAGATCGCCTACAGGCTCGTCTTCTTTGGCCAGTACAAGTTCCAGGCCAATAGTATGGACGTGGAAGGCAAGATCAAGCTTAGTCCAGCTGTCTGGATTTTGGACTCCTAATTCTGGGCCCAAGTCAACAAGTGATTCTCTTTCCTTGCCATGATGAGCCACAATCAATGATTCAGCAGATGCAGCTTTTCGGATACCCTCTGGTACATCTGCAATAGCCTGTTGCTCGCTCTCATCAGAATCGATTGCAAAGGTAGCTGGAACAGATTTCGCTAGCTCGAGGAGAAACTTCAGTTGGGCCTGGGTAATCCGCAAGTTCGTGTCCGTCATATTGCCTTTAATCTCCATATCAGGCCGCTTGTTCCCAGCAATATGATCCGCAACAGTAACCAGAAAACTTAAATTGACTTTGTCAATCAGTTCAAGTTCCTCACGTTTATCATCCTCGAAATAAAACTCCGAAGTGAGGCGAATGTTTCTGATTCCAGCAGTAAGCTGATTAGCGATTGGAGAGTCTTTTGAATCATCCAACGGGACAAATTTGTTCTCGGCGTAGATTTCTCCCAGGTAAGCGGTCATCAAGTCCCGTTTTTGGCGCCCAGCGATCATCACTCGTGGGAATACAACAATGGGGGTTTTGATGTTGATATCAAACTTAAAGCGTCCTGGAGAATTTTGAATTTGCGTTGCCCGATTCGCTGCAGCTTCTCTCGCTGTATTAAAAATAGCTTGCATCTTTCCAAATTTTACCAAGAAATCAATAATCTTTCTGAAAGGCTCTTCCATGAAATTAAGCTTCACCGAACCAGCACTGAGAAAGACTGAATTGTCGTAACCAGGGTAAGTCTCGGCGTTCTCGGCATCAAAGGTCTCATATCGAAAATCTGCAAGTTCGTCGCCCTGAATTGTTATCAACTTCCGTAGATTGGAATCTTCAGATGCACCTTGATTAATATCGTCCAGTAATGTTAAATCACCTAGCTTTGCGGCAATGCGCATTGTTCTAGGATTCAAGATGTGTATGCCAACATCCGCCCGGGTTAAAGACAAAGTTGCCAGACGAATCCCATCGTTGTTAAGAATGAGATGCACGCTCGTTAAATTGACCTTGATACGAATTGAGCCAGAGTCGGTTTGCACTGGTGATTGATGCTCTAATTGCATCTCATCGTTCGTACTCTCCAGGAGGTCTTCCTGGCCAGGCTCAATAGGGCTAGACGGCGAGTCGTTATTTGTGAATGTGATCAAGACAAAATCAAGTAGAGTAAGAAGAGTTTTTCTAGTTACGATCAGGTTGATTGTGGAGACGTCCACATCAATATTGATTTCAACGCCTTCGTACTTGGGCATGAATTCTGGCGACTCTGGTTTGACTTTCACGATTTTGATTCGAATGAGATCTTTCTTGTCGTCCACATCTTCACTACGATCGCCCGAGGAGATGATTGATTTGAACTCCGCAGAGGGGTTTTCTACATAGTCGTCCACAACCAGTGATCCCAGAGATGGCTCAATAATAAGGTCGTACGGGCGTACATACATATCCAGGGCAAAGTTGTCGGCAACTGCTTCTACTAAAAGCTGGTCCGGCTTTACTCCATTTGGGTCACTCCTATACATAGATCCTTTGAGGCGATCCACTTTGAATTTGAGCTCAATATACCGTTGCAGAATTCTCAAGCTTTCATCAACATTTCCAGCAGACGCATCTTGAAACTCAGCCTCATCATCATCGTCGTCGGATTCCGTGAGAATTACTGCTTCTTGACTTGAGAAATTAAATGATGTAGATGCAGCTCGTTCACGATTCTTATCCGACTTGGTGGATATGGCACTCTGCGGACGAGGGCGCGTTAGTTTTTCTGTCGAATTAGATTCGGAAGTCTGTGCGGGCAATTCATCCTCATCAAAATTTGGAACTGCAACATTGATGATTGTCATCAGATTTTTGTATTTCCTGTCGGATAGCACAGCATGCAAAACAGGGAGGTTTCCGGAAACGCGAACTTTTGGCACGTTCGGAGCTTTCGGGATGATGGAAAGCTCGACTATTAAATCAATGTTGATTTTCTCCACTACATGCATCGACTTGGACTCATCTCTATTGACTAGTTGTGCTTTAGTCTCTGCTATGGAGGGCCCTATTAGGAGCTGAGTCGATGATAATTTGACCAAAAATTTGTCGTACATCAATGATTTTAACTTCTCAAGGTCCTCGTCGGTATAAGACTGTCTTTGTTTTGCTTGTATCTCTTTCATTGTCTCATGGTCTACGAGCTTACTCTGCACGCTGATATGACCAGCGTCGAGAATCATGCATACTGAAGTTTTCGTCGTAATGTCTTCCGGAATAATGAGCAGAGGCGCCTGGAGATCCAACTTAGCATTAAGTGTCTTATGCTCTTCCAAGACAAATTCAAGTCCTGCTCTTGTCTGCTGGCGCAAACCTTCCACCGTTGCACCAGCACTTTCCATAAGAGCTGCAATGGATTCCATGTGTCGCTCTGGAGGTCTAAAAAACTGCGTAATCCCGACAAGGAAATAGGGATTCCATATTATCTCTAAAGGCTTAAGTTTTGCCGTCAACGCCAAATCACTTGTCCCATCTAATGGATTTCTCTCAAACTGAAACTCAAAAAACGGATCTGTGACATCGACTACATCTTCATCTGCACCATCAACTTGCGGCCTTTGCAAAGGCTCATTTGGTGCATCTTTGACGCGCACAATTTGAGTGAACAAACTATCAGGAGTAGTCCCGTCATTCACTCTCAATCCACCTAATTTCACATCCGCTAAGAAGGAATCTTCAGGGCGGATAAGAGTTTTGGCTCGAAACCCATCAAAATAGAGACTGAGTACTTCGACTACCTTTCTATGCGGGTCACGCTTAAGAGTGAAGCTGCCAGTATTGAGTGAGGCGTCGACTTGAAACTTGACGGAATCCTTTTGCCAAGCTTCATCGTTGGAGATTGCTGCATTTTCGTCATAGTCGATAGCGTCATACAGTTCCTGGCGTTGATCCTCAGTGAACTCAATCTCTGGTTCTTGATCTTGATCTTGTTGCTTTGAGCCCCATGCCCATGCTATCCATCCCTGTTTTTGCGGCTCTTTTTTCACACCAACATTTTCTTTCCTGAGTTGTTTCCTTGCTAGAGTCCTCCAAAAGCGTATGTCTTCTAAGTTCATTTTCTCCTCTAGCTTTTCAAGCTCAAGCATTTCATCTTGAACAAGTGGCTCTATTTGTTTCTTCTTTTTCTTGAAGAGCTCAATATATCGAATTCGATTATCCCTTCTTTCTCTAAAAAAGTCCCATGACCAGCGGTGGTTCCGTTCGTGGATTTTGCTTAAAACTGCCTCGCCAGCAAATTTAAGCCATGCCTTTGGGTCCTCTGTTGGTCTGACACCTTTTGGCTGCAATTTCTTGTATTCGCGGTGGCGGTCAAAAATACGGAATGTGTCCACTAACATGAGTGCATCTCGGTATTGATGGTCATCTAGCACCAGCCCAATTTCATCAAAAACTAGCCCGGCTGATATCTTAGGCTTGTCTAGAGTACCAGAGTTATTGATCTCAAATTTTGCATGCCCGCTAACTGGTTTCAAGATGAACTGATGAACGGTAAGGTCTGCGTTCGGGTCCTTGATATTTATCTCCCTGAATTTTAGCGCCATTTCATCATGCGTGGAATCAGTCTCCTCCGCCTCTGATTCCTTCCCACTGGATAGCAATTTTGTATCTGTGTTCCAGTATATGGTCAACGAACTTAAATCTGCGATCTTATGAGTAAGACCATTTGCATCTTGTATGAAAGCTGGATTCCATTGCCCATCAGTGCTCTTGGCGCTGAATTCATCCAACGTCAGGCCTAGACTAAAGGGATGATCGGTGTTTGATATCGAATCTTCATAGCGAACATGTATGTTTTTGATAGTTATCTGGAGATTATCGATCACCTTTGTGATCAAGCTCTCCGTGAAACCCTTATTCTTCTTCTGCTCTTCCTGGCTCATTCCCTCAAGCTTACGCGCCGCCAATATCTCATCATCAACGAGTTTCCCACGCTTGACGTCCTGCCTTCTCCGCTCCTCTTCATCTGCATCGTACTTGGACTCTTCTTTTGGGGCCGCTAGGAGGAAGACATCTTCGATAGTTATCTGGACTGGTGCCCCTCCTAGGTTCGACCAAGGAATCTTCAGTGTGAGCACTCCTAAATGGCCATGCACCACATTGATGGGAAGGTCAAAGGCATCTAGAGCCTCTCTTTTGAGATGAAGGTTGTCGAGCCTGACGTCCCCCGACCAGATGCCAACCTTAAGTTGCTTCGGGTTGAAATTGCTTATGTACTGGCCCAGGAACTTGTTAAGTAGCGTTGCTACCAGTCCTTCCAACATTTTATATTAATGTCGCTGTCACCCAGGCAGGGACGCTGGGGGGTCTTCTTGTCTTGGTTCCGAGTAAAGTCGTCCGCATCTGCCACCCGGTAGAAATGATATACGTGATTCAGGTCATTATAGTTGAGATACTCGATTCGGATATCTAGGGTCAGCTGTAGACTGCTTGAAATGGTGGAGTGTTGCTGTTGTGTTGTTGTGCTTGCAGTGAAGAGCCCCGCTATCTGGCAGAACAACTGCACTTTTCGACGATGAGGTGGTAGGAGTAGTCGTCTTTCGTTTAGTTGGCAACTGTGTATTTGGAAATCAGCCAAGTGAACCACCAGATATAATATGGGTTACGAGAGACTCACGTCCAAGTGAATTGGAGTATGGGGCACAAGAAGTGAGGATGATCAGCAGTATCAAGGAAAAGGTGTTGGTGATGGTGGACGGGTACTCCGTAAGCTTTTACTGTAAAATGCCCATGCCTGCCTTGCCATGCCACTTTGCATGCTCTCGCTCTTGACTCCACTCCACTATGCTTGGCAGGCACTACGTCACCAACTTTGGGGAAGTGATAAACATACATGCCGCGGCGCCTAGGCGGAACATGGAGAACAGAAGGAAGTAAAAGGTACCTTGGGAAACTACGTAACTGCGTATGTGACATAAGTACCTAGTACCTCCACACAGTAAAGTTTGGTTGGGCTGATGCACAGTACAAAACCAGGAACACCGACACCAAGTTGCAAGCTTCCTTTCCTCCCATAATAACCTACACCTGCGAGCTACGTTATTCCATTGTCATCCATCTGTGCACCTATCTCCATCTACCCTTTCCTCAAGCTAGCTTTCCAATTCCCAAAGTCACATTTCCTTCTCTACCGTTGCCAGTACGAGTCCGCTGCAGTTCAATCTCTCTCCTGCACCCAGTCCAGTGTACCAAGTTGTGGGGGAACATTCCCAACCCACGAATTAGCTCAATATTAACAGCTCCCTACGGACACACACAATCAAGATGATCAGATCTACTGCTACGCGAGTATGTAAAGCCTCAGAGGAAGCAAGATACGTAATTGCATTGTGAACTTCCCTTGGTCCACCGAGTCTCCTCCTTTGCAGCTGTTACCTGTATGTGGCTGACCCTTCTTCTGCAGGCCCTCACTAAAAGTCTCACGAAAGCTCCATCCCTAATAGTAGGCCATCGTGCAGCTTCTACCTACCGAAATGTATCTCCACTGCAGCAATTGAGTACTAAACGTCCTCAAACACTACACCGGACTAGCCCATCCATATATTTGAGCTTTGCTACTAAATCCGGCCCACAAATCGATAAAATCGATTTGAAGTCAGAGAAGAAAATAGCTGAAAGTCCAATTGTGGCCCACCCAGAAGAAATCTCTAGCGAATCATCCGTTCGCCATGTATTCGAAGGTAGTGGAGAAAAGAAGGACGCTGAAAAAGTTGGATCGTTGAAAGCAGATATCGAGACTATAAAGGAGACCTTCGCCCTTACAGAGGTTCCAAAGGAATCACTGTATATTGGAGCAGCCGGTGTTATACCATATGCTGCTACGTCCCTTTCTACTGTCGTGAGTATCCCCCATAGAGGCTAGTAAAGAAAATCTGTAGCTTGTTGGAGCTCTATTCACCCTAATAATTATAATTCCTTAAACTAAGTCTCTAAAGTTGCTAGCGGTTGAAATCAAGCATATACATTCAACAGGAACTGGGTACATGGTAAGTTATTCCAAAAAAGAAAGAGCACTTGATAGAGTGCACCCATAGATGTATCTTTCTGTCACTAACCGTTTTCAATCTAGTTTACTGCTGATACTGCCCACCAACTTCTAGAATGGATTACTCCAATTCAGATTGGTTACGGTGCCGTTGTAGGTGATCATTATGTGACTACCATCTAAACTGGTAATTAATAGCTCGTTAGATACTTTCATTTCTAGGAGCGATCCACTGGGGATTAGGTAGGCGACCCTTTTAATTTTCCATCATTTCAAATATAAATATAGACTCCACAGTCATGTAAGGAAACTAGTATTGAAAACAGGCTATGGCCTTGAGAAGAATACCTAGAAGCTGGTAATATTAGCTTACGAGTTGATTGATCGATAGAGTATGCCGGTTATGGCGGATATCATAGCTATCGACGATATATGTATGGTGTTATCGCGCCCGCAGTTGCATGGCCCACGATATTCATGCCTGTCGAATATGCACTTATCACCCAGTTCACGGCATTCACTTTTCTGTACTTTGCGGATGCCCGTGCTACAGTAAGTCATACCCCATTTGATCCATGAACTGAATATGCACTTGTGAGATACTTACTTGGGTTACTAAACAGGTAAGAGGCTGGTTTCCACCATGGTACTCTACCTACCGATTTGTTTTAACCTTCCTTGTTGGAGCATCGATCGTGATCAGCTTAGTTGGGTAAGCTTATTTGCATTGTATATAGCTTTTACGTATGCTTAACTCCATTTAGACGAGGACAAATTGTTTCACATGACGCTACCCTGAAGAAACCCGCCGATTACATTAAGCAAGACCGGGATGCTCAATGGGAGGCATTGGAGCGGGAAGAGAAAGAGAGACGCCGAAAATTAGTCGAAGAAGAGGCCAAAGAAGAGGCTAAAGAAGAGGAGGATAACGAAGAAGAAGGCAGCGCTGATAAAGAGAATGATAGTAAATCCAAGGGTGGTGATAAAAGTGACGATTCGGGAAAAGACAAGAAGGATGATAAGGAGGATAAGAAGGTGGAAAAGAAGTGAAGATTCGTATTCAGTAGCTCGTAGCTTAATTATTATATCATATTTGAAAGGCACGTCCCGGCTTACAATGTTCCTCAAGCGATACTAATCACGCTTGATATTTTAGTCGAACTGCTCATTCATTAAATGCATATCCCTTGGATTATGCTTCATACATATAAATGAAACTAAACGCAACGGTTACTGTTGGGATAGTCATGAATATACACTCTGGTAGTACGATGTTGTAAAGACCTTCGATTGATAAAACTGGCCTAACCTTGACCCACTACCCCTTTATAAGCGAGGTTGGAACTGGATGATAATGCTAGCGAGGCTGGAACTGCCTGGCTATTTCAACACAATAGGTACTAGTACTATCTGATTACTAGAGTGCCCGTGCTATAAATCCTTACAAGAATCTTAAAGGGTTATGATATATATATAATGTAACCTAGAAAAGGATATTGTTAGCAATCATAAGATGGGTGATATTATCCACCTGATTCCCCCAATTCTCAAATTCAGCAAAGTCTGTAACAAAATAAGTTTATAAGAGTTAAATGATTTACCAATATAAAACAAATAAGGAGAACCTACCTACTTGTAGAACCTCTGTCTCTCACATCTTAAGATCTCCTCTTGTCAAGGACTTTTTCTTATTAAGATTTCAACTTAAGGCAGGGCTGATTGCCAAGACTGCACAGACCGAAATGTTGGCGCGTAGCCTTTTGAAACAGTTGAAACAAACCATCACCACAAAATACGACTTACTGAGCTCAGGGGAAACTTTCGTCTCATCTTTCCCCGCCTCCAAAAAGATGATGCCACTTCTCTAGAGCTTTCTTTTCTTTCTTTATTTCCTCAATTCAAATCCCAAGAACAATCCCGACTATGGCATCATCACCACCCAACTCAGAGCTCTCATGGGCGAAACCTCTCTCTATTGACCTCCTCATTAAGGTGCTCAATGTTACCTTCCTCCACCCCTTCGTCGCATGGATGATACCGCTTTGCATGCGTGCGCAAGCTACACCTTGGGCAGACACAGCTATGCAAGTAGCTATAGGTTACGCTTCATTCTTAACTATGATGTTCTTCCTCGGTGTCCTCAACAAACAAATCGCATATTCTAAGCCGCGGAAGGTGGATCTTTCTGAGGAAGTCATTGTGATAACTGGGGGTGCTAGTGGGCTGGGACTGTTAATTGCGGAGGTGTATGGAATGAGGGGAGCAACAGTGGCAGTATTGGATGTGAAAGAGCTGGAATCGGGTGAGGCCCGGGGAGTCTCTTCTTACAAGTGCGATGTAGGAGATAAGGAACAACTGGCGCGTGTTGCCGTAGAGATTGAGAGAGACGTAAGTGAATCCTGCCTTTAGCCATATATTATTGCTAACCACCACCAGCTTGGTACTCCAACAATTCTCATAAATAATGCTGCAATTGTGAATGGAAAGCCTCTCCTCGAACTCTCCATCGAGGAAATTGAACGTAATTTCCGAGTCAATCTTCTATCACACTTCTACACCATAAAAACCTTCCTTCCAGGAATGATCCGGACCGGAGCAGGAACTATTGTTACCATTTCTAGCGTTCTCGGCCAAATACCAGTTGCTCAGCTAACAGACTATTGTGCTTCCAAAGCAGCGGTTACAGCTATGCACAAGGCTCTAGTTGCAGAGCTCAAATCCACAGCCCCTAATGTCAAGACCATCTTAGTAACCCCTGGTCAACTCAGCACGCCTTTGTTCAATGGAGTTCAAACACCTTCGTCGTTCCTTGGTCCTGTCTTGGAACCAGTAGATGTTGCGAAGGAAGTCATTGCTTCTATTGATGCTGGATCAAGTGCCGATTTGGCTATGCCCTTTTATTCCAGATGGGCAGACTGGATGAATGTTGCCCCTGTTGGCATACAGGCTTTGTTGAGGAGGGTGTTTGGCACTGATACTGCCATGCGTACCTTTCAAGGGCGAAAAGACGGATTAGGTGAGAAAGATTCTCTAATATAGAGAATTGCTGGTGGTACGGGTGCTGGCACCTTGTGTATAATGTATTCTATGTATAGACGGCCAAAAATGCAAATAGCTGTAAACAATAATACCTTATTTACCCAATTTCTCACGTCTATTGCCCATAATTGTGTGTTCTCATTTCACATTTTTTATCACTACAAATTTGGAAGTCACGTGTCACCATACAAAAAAAGTTGAGGCTTTCGACGCGGGTTTAGATTTCAACGCGGCAGCCCAAGTTATACCTTTCACAACCTCAGTCCGCTCAACATAGAGAACTTTTTCTACTAGTGTCCCGAATCAATAGTTGAATATTATCATCTTGTACTCTCCGAGTCGATCTTCAAAATGCAGGCTCCCGTGGTGGTTATGAGTAAGTTTTCCAACTCCTATTAGCACAACGATTCCAAGCTCTCCAAAGCTCTTTCCAGATGGCCATAAAACTAACGAGCATCCAGATACCCAGGCGGGCGATAGGCAGACGGGTAGAAAAGCTCAAATGTCGAATATCACAGCAGCAAAAACGTAAGGCAGATAGACTATCAGCTGCAACAAGCTCTCAAAAATGCCTAGCTAACCCAACAAAGTGTCGCAGACATTATTCGGTCATGTTTAGGTCCAAAGGCCATGTTGAAGATGCTGTTAGATCCTATGGGAGGTATTGTGTTGACAAACGACGGACATGCCATTCTTCGAGAAATCGAAGTTTCCCATCCGGCCGCGAAGAGCATGATCGAGTTGAGCAGAACACAAGATGAGGAAGTTGGAGATGGAACGACTACTGTTATTATTCTTGGTATGATAGCATAACAATCTCTGAGAATAACCGGCTAACATTTTGGCAGCTGGTGAGATTCTTGCACAAGCCCTTCCACAACTGGAACGAAATATTCACCCGGTTGTTATCATTTCCGCCTTTAAACGTGCCTTGAAAGATGCTCTCGAGATTATCGAGGAGATATCCCTCCCAGTCGATATCAACGATGACAAAGCCATGTATCAACTCATTTCCTCCTCTATTGGAACAAAGTTTGTGTCCAGATGGTCAGAGCTCATGTGCAGCTTAGCATTAAAAGCTGTTAGAACGGTTACCCACGAGATTGGAGGAGGAAAGAAGGAGGTTGATATCAAGCGTTACGCGCGAGTGGAGAAGATTCCGGGTGGAGAAATCGAAGACAGCAGAGTTTTGGACGGAGTTATGCTCAACAAGGACATTACACATCCCAAAATGCGAAGAAGAATAGAGAATCCCAGAATCATTCTTTTGGACTGCACGTTGGAGTACAAGAAGGGAGAATCGCAAACAAACATCGAGATTAGCAAGGAGGACGACTGGAATAAGATCTTGCAGATTGAGGAGACGCAAGTCAAACTTATGTGTGATGCTATTCTGGCTTTGAATCCTGATCTGGTCATAACCGAAAAGGGCGTTTCTGGTATGTTATAGGTCTCGTTTGGTGGGCCATGCTAATTGGACTAGATCTGGCACAGCACTACTTGATGAAGGGCAACGTCACAGCACTTCGCCGTGTTAGAAAGACTGACAACAACAGAATAGCTCGGGCAACTGGAGCGACTGTTGTAAATCGTGTGGATGATCTCCAAGAATCCGACGTCGGCACACAATGTGGACTTTTCGAGATTGAGAAGATCGGGGATGAATACTTTACTTTCCTCACCAAATGCAAAACACCCAAGGCATGTACAATTCTTCTAAGAGGACCATCAAAGGATATTTTGAACGAAATCGACAGAAATTTGGCTGATGCTATGGCCGTTGCCCGGAATGTTATGTTCCACCCAAGGTTGTCGCCAGGTGGAGGAGCAACTGAGATGGCTGTTGCTGTTAGACTGGGACAGTTGGCTAAAAGTATCGAGGGTGTTCAGCAATGGCCATACAAAGCTATTGCGGAAGCTATGGAAGTCATTCCAAGAACGCTTATTCAGAACGCGGGTGCTAGTCCTATCAGAGTCCTCACTGCGTTACGGGCCAAACACGCTGAGGGAAGCAGTACATGGGGTATTGACGGAGACAAGGGTACACTTGTGGACATGAATGAGTATGGTGTTTGGGAGCCAGAGGCAGTTAAGCTACAAAGCATCAAGACAGCAATCGAGGTATGTACTGTCCATTATGTTTTTAATTGGTCCCTTAAGCTAATACCGCTTAGTCCGCCTGCCTACTTCTGAGAGTAGACGATATTTGCAGCGCGAAAGCAGCGCGTCAAGCTGGCGGAGGAGGTGGCGGAGAATAATGGAGACTTTGTTAATGTCAGTGTATGAAAAGCGAAGAACCTGCAATTGGCATACTCGTGTAAAATACCATAGAAGAATCTGATCATGGCAACCAACAGAGTGGCGTAGTATCAGCTGGTATTACCATGTGACAAATCCCTCGCTCTATAATTCTCGAAGCTGAAGACCTGTCTAGGTGGGCAATTGCCTTCCCCATTCTTCCGAGAACTCTTGCCTAGGTGACTCTTTCGACTCAATCATCATCATGTATTACCAGACCGACCTCTTCCTTTGCTTCGGCACCATCGACCGTATCCATGCCATCCTCAGTCGTCCCGCCGGGTAGATTCTCAATCCTAGCCTTCAACCCACCCCCAACCTTGCCCTCCACATTACCACCCTTCTTCCCCTTCTTATTCTTCAACCTCTCCCGCTTCTCCCTATTCTTCCTCGTCTTTTCCCGATCCCTCTCCTCCCTCTCCCGCTTTTTGCGCTCCCACTTCTCCCCCTCCTCCTCCTCCCTAACCTCTTCGTCCATCGCCCTTAACCGCTCATACTCCCTCCGCCGACTTGCCTTGTAAACATGGAACTCACCGGACCCGGCACCCGCGCT
>Ga0247734_1000604_pt1 | contig 30227 bp, 28 predicted proteins | sample UWRJL103311B2_FD_180933 | JGI IMG/M metagenome (GOLD analysis project Ga0247734, IMG submission 180933) | Plant litter microbial communities from Arlington Agricultural Research Station in Wisconsin, United States - UWRJ-L103-311B-2 | ecosystem: Environmental > Terrestrial > Plant litter >...
CTAGCTTGTACTTGGTGAGCATCATGGTCAGCGAGGAGTCGGCTGCCGAGGTTGAAAGAATTGTTCAGTATAAATGGAACAAAGGTATTGTTGTAGATGGTATTGACATCTAAGGCGTTTTTGGCGTCCAAATTCGGTATTATGCTAGAGCATAGAATGCCATGGCTGGGCCGGCGAGCCGTACAGCTTGTATTTTGCGGAAACATTGGGAATATCCTAGGCACAAGGATAGAGCCTAGCTAGCATAGCTGTCTCTTATGCAATCTCATCTCCTTGAACAACTGCGCTGTACCCATCCAATTTATGATATCTTTGTATTTTACCGATCTTGAATTGACCTGCCCGAAGTCTGGCCTCTGGCGTGAATTTATTGCCTCTCCAACGACGGCCCTTTAGAATTCCCCAATCATACTCCTCACACAATCTGATGCCGTTTACCAGTAGTTTGCTGTCATTTTAGTGACCGGGGCAAGTTGCGAGTTATCAATCACGCACAACTCGCTGCAGCAGCACAATATGACAAGTTAGAATACCTACACCAGGTAAAGCATAAACCGGTATGTTCTATTATAGAATTTAGTTGCATTCCAGAAAATAAGAGACAATTGACGGGTGCCTGATATTACGCCAAGAGACTATTGTTCGAGCCTCAGCATGAGATATAAGCTATTGTCGTCCTATTTAGGAAGGAGCCACGCATGACAATCCCACTCTCTAAAGACAATCTAATGAATTATTTATTTAACTGAGAAAAAAGTTTGAAGCTTGCAAGCATCTAGCGAATCTCGCTTAATTGCTTGAAGGCAACCATTTAATGAACTTTCGTAATTGGCCCAAACATCTGGTCCCTACGATCTATTGCGCGGCAAATCTGTAACCATTCGCGGACCATATAGCTTTAATACTAAGTATATCTCTCCATCGTCCCGTTTCCTAGTCTCGAAGTATCTCATAATTTGGACTTCATCTGTTAAACATGAATTCTTCTGACATTTGCGCTCCTAATGGCGATGACCTCTGGGGCCCCCAGGTTGAACCATGCCTGCGTTCCTTCGATTTTACACTTCAGTTTGAAAGTATCATTTTGTCCGCCGCACCCTCTGTTTTGTTTTTATTAATAGCACCGGTGAGAATATGGATGTTGCGAAACGTACAGAAGAGGCTCGTGGGAGGAAGTACTTTCCAGGTCATCAAGCTCGTTCGCTATCCCCACCCGTTACCTCAATTATTCCCAAATTAATTTCCTCATAGCTGGCAATTGCGCTGTTTGGCGTGCTACAAATCTCTCTGCTGGTACTATGGTGTCTCGACACTGCTGAAAGATCGCCTGCTACCATTGCTGCAGCTGCACTTTCATTGCTCAACTCAGTAGTGTTCTGTGTTCTCAGTTATGCCGAGCACGGGAGAAATCTACGCCCTTCTGCTGTCTTAGGAACATATCTATTCTTCTCGTTGCTCTTCGATATCGTGCGTGTTCGAACTTTGTGGCTCATAGGTGAAGATACTCCTCTTGCCCGCTTGTTCACCACATCGGTGGTCCTCAAGACCGGTATTTTGATACTTGAAGCAAAAGAGAAGCGAGAGTATCTGAACGATTACGACCGAAAGCGAGGTCCGGAAGAACTGAGTAGTATTTTCAGCCAGGGTGTCTTTTACTGGTTGAATCAGCTCATTCTGACTGGCTACCGAAAAGTTCTTTTGATTGAAGATTTATATCCCTTAGATGCTAAGCTTACCGGCGAGACTCTGCAGGCAAAGTTTGAAAAGGTTTGGGACAAATGTGAGTGACTCAGGTCATTTGTTGTCAAAGGTTACTTGGCTGATTGTATCCGTAGCTATTAGTACCAGTAAGCATCGACTGATGTTTGAAGTCGGAAGAACATTTACGTGGGCATTACTGGCACCTATCATCCCAAAGCTTGCAGTTATAGGTTTCACATTCTGCCAACCAGTCCTGGTGAATAGATTTGTACACTTCTTACAAGCGAAAGAACATCCAGAGAGCATTAACATAGGATACGGCTTGATTGCAGCATATGGATTCGCGTACCTAGGACTAGCTGTAAGTCGTCACTCTGGATTCAAACTCCTCAGTCTAACTCATCCTACAGATCTCAAAGGGGTTTTACTACCATCGCAATTTCCGCTTCATCACAATGGTCAGAGGAGCATTGGTAGCCGCCATCTATCAAAAGACGACTGAGATCAGCATTATCGCTTTGGATAACTCAGCTGCTGTGACCCTGATGAGTACTGATGTAGAAAGAATTGAACAGGGATTGAAGCAGCTCCACGAGTTTTGGGCAAATTTAATCCAAACTGGCATTGCGACATATCTTCTCCAACGTGAATTAGGACTTGCATGTTTAGCTCCTATTGGGCTCGCTATAGGTAAGTCCTTTAGCTGCCTTGATGCAAAATGCTTTACTGACTATCTAAGTCGCTTCGATCGGGGCATTCAGTATTTCTGGAACGGCGGCAAAGAGACAGGGTGTCTGGATGAAAAGCCTCCAGAGAAGAATTGGTGAGGACAAACCACTAGCTTCCAAAATAAATACTAATTAAAGCAGGTATAACGTCTACCATGTTATCGTCAATGTAAGTCTAGCAGTTTTGAGAGGGAGTTGTCTTATTGGAGTTGATCTCCAGAGTTTGCGACGCTTGAAATATGCCTTGCGCGCATTACCAAGACATGCACCAAGAGCCGTCAACCCTCGAGCCAATATCCTAACACCTAGAAATTACCGGCAGGCTAACTCATAGATTTTGATTGACAGGAAAGGCGTGAAAATGGCTGGGTTAACTGATAGAATGGGTGCAATTATCCATGACTTGAGAGTTGACGAGATTGCTTCCGCCGCTCGTTATCGATTTATAATAGTTTACAATGTGTCCATAGGCAAGCCTCTATTGACTTTCTACCATTATCGTTAACGCTAACATTTGTAGCGTTTATACCGCAGCATATGGGGCCCGTACTCACTTTTGCAACATTCGTGGGCACCAATACCGGGTCTCTCACCACCGCACGAATGTTTACCTCAATAGCTCTACTCAAACTTCTCAGCGTACCATTGTCCGGACTGTTCCAGGCCATTCCAGGAGTTATGGCCGCTATCAATTGCTTCCAGAGAATCCAGACGTACCTGGAGGCTGATACCAAATCAGATCACCGACTCCTGATCCAAGAGGCAAATAATGGCTCACCGTATATCGCCGAGCACGATGGCGGATTACACGGCGGGAGTGAATACGAGCTTCAAAAAATGAAGCCAACAGCAGGAATATCCCATCACGATTTGCAGGACCAAGATGCGGTGGTCATCCGTAACGGTACTTTCGGCTGGAAAATTGAAGATGAGCCGGTTTTGCGAGATATAAATGTTTCGATAAGAAAAACTCACTTGACAATGATCATCGGGGCAGTTGCCTCTGGCAAATCAACACTGTTGAAAGCATTACTAGGGGAAACACCAAGTACACAAGGATTTGTTTACATCTCTTCCAAAGAGATTGCGTTCTGTGATCAAACCCCTTGGCTCATTAATGGATCTGTTCAAAAAAACGTGCTTGGATTCTCTGTTTTTGACGGACCTTGGTATAACACGGTTATTCATGCTTGTGGATTAGAAGAAGACCTTGCAACGTTTCCAAACGGTGACCAATCTTTAATTGGAAGCCAAGGTATTACTCTTTCAGGTGGTCAGAAGCAGCGTGTGGTTTGTAGCCCCTTGTTGTGATACCAATCACCTTGCTAATAACAATGACATAGGCAATCGCTCGAGCGGTCTATTCTAAGAAGAGTACAGTTATATTAGATGATGTGTTCTCAGGAATGGATGCCGCGACAGAGGATCTAGTTTTTGCCAGGCTCTTGGGTTCAGAGGGACTTCTTCGGAAATCTAATACCACAGTCATCGTAGCCACGCACGCAGGTAAATACCTATAGACAGCCACTTCCTTCATCAGTACTAATCATGTTTTACCAGTGAATCTTTTGCCGTCAGCAGATTATATTATTGCTCTTGCGCCGAATGGAGAAATTCTGGAACAGGGAACTTTTGAACACCTTAATACTTCCCAGGGCTACGTTCGAAGCTTTTCCGTCCAGCAAGCTAAGCGCAACTCTAAGATTTCAGAGCCAGTGGGAAAGCGAACTTTAGGAGCAATGGTTAAATCCCCATTAGCAGATTCTATGGACGAAAAAAAGCGACAGATGGGGGATATGTCAATTTATGCATACTACTTCCGAAGTATTGGACTATTCTGGACCATCCTCTTTTTTATGTATTCTGCAATGTTGGGATTCTTTTCCACTTTTCCTAGTAAGCAATACCTGGACACTGGTGCCATAATGAAATCGACTAACTTTGAGGAGCGATTTGGTTGAAATGGTGGTCGGACTCGAACACAAAAGATCCTAATCAGCAAAATGGCAGATATTTGGGGGTTTATGCTGCCCTTGAGGCTGCAGCTATTTTTTCCTTACTGCTATTGATCTGGTTTGTTGGCATATGCTGCTATTAAATGCGATTTCAACTAATACTTCCTACCTAGGCACACTTTCATGCTCGTACAACCAAGATCGGGGTTGAAACTGCACGATATCACGCTTAGGGCAGTTACATCGTAATGCACCTCTTGATTATCTAGGCAAGAAAATCCCACTAACTCTGAAATAGAGCATCGATGTCCCTCTTCTCCATGGTTGATACCGGAGTCTTGGTCAATCGGTATGTTTATTTCTTGTACTGATCGTTGTCATAATTCGTGGTCGATTGTAGAGCACTTCTCTCCTCGGTAGCTAATTTAGCATTTCAATAGATTCAGTCAAGATATGAATTTGATCGATGGCGAATTACCAATGGCAGGATTGAATCTTGCTGTAAGCCAACACCGTCATCCTACCGTGCAATACTAATACCCAATGCAGGCAGACTTTTTCATTTGTATTGGACAAGCTATTCTCATAGCTACTGCTACGTTTTATATTGCTATTATTTATCCATTTATCGCATCCATCTTCTACTTCATTCAAAAATACTATATGCGTACCTCAAGACAACTAAGATTCATGGATTTGGAGGCCAAAAGTCCTCTTTAGTAAGCTTCCTATCACATCATTGCTAAATTCCAGCATTAATGTTTTACAGTACGCATTTCATTGAATCTCTCGCTGGGCTACCCACTATACGAGCATTTGGATGGCAGCAGGATGAACGAAGTCTTAATCTAGAGCTTCTGAATACCTCACAGAAGCCATTTTATTTACTTTTCATGATCCAGCGGTGGCTTACGCTTATTCTGGATCTTGTCTGTGTAGGCCTAGCACTCATTGTGACTGGACTAGCAGTTAAATTACGAGATGTAGTCAGTCCGGGTTTCACTGGTGTCGCTTTGGTCAATATTATAGACTTTAATCTATCATTGCAAGGTTTAGTCATGTGGTGTAAGTTCGAGGGGAATCGATTAGTAAGTTTGTGCTAATAGGTCGCAGGGACGATGCTTGAGACTAGTATAGGAGCAGTCTCTAGAGTCAAGAGCTTCAGCCAGGAAACAGATGTAGAAGCCCTTCCCAACGAAAGTACACCGCCTCCAGAGAATTGGCCTTTGTCAGGTCGTATTGAATTCAGAAATGTGTCTGCATCATACAAGTAATACTCCTCTAGTTTCTACTCATAAGAAGATATACTAACTGATCATTTTACAGAACTGTAGATATCGATAACAAAGCTCTCGATAAACTCTCTTTCTCCGTTCATGGCGGAGAAAAACTTGGTATATGTGGACGCAGTGGAAGCGGGAAAAGCTCCTTCCTCCTTGCCCTCTTCCGCATGATCGAGATCTCTTCAGGCACCATGCTCATTGACGATATCGATCTAAGCACAATTCCCCGCCAGGAGATCCGTGCAAGACTCAACGCCATATCCCAAGATCCCTACTTCATCGCCGGCACCATCCGATTAAACCTTGACCCTTACGCATCCAGCAACGATACTGCACTCATATCCGCTCTACAGAAGGTCCAACTATACGACACAATCATGGCCAACGGCGGTCTGGATGCTGATCTCGATATTGACTCCCTCTCCCACGGCCAACGTCAGCTCTTCTGCCTTGCACGCGCTATGCTCCGCAAAGGGAAAATAATTGTCCTCGATGAAGCAACCTCAAGCGTTGATCGCAAAACAGACGAGTTGATGCAACGGATTATTCGCGAGGAGTTCAAGGATCACACAGTCATTGCGGTTGCGCATCGGTTGGAGACAATTTTGGATTTCGATCGCATTGCGGTGTTGGACAGGGGCATGCTGAAGGAGTGCGACACCCCGAAGAACTTGCTGGCAAGTAAGACGGCATTCAGGGAGTTATATGATGTTTATAGCTCGTCGAATGAGAGTAGTAGTGGTGTGGTGGAGTAGAGAGATGGCGTAAATCCGAGAAAGTGGGATGTATATAATGAATATGTATAGCAATCTGCGGCCTTTATTTAATATAAGTATAATAAATATGTCAAAAGTTTACTGCAGTTTTCAATTTCGGTTTTTCAAAGCAAGTCCTGTGTATTCCTGTGTATCTAATGAAATATCCCTTTAAAGGGCCTTGGTCACAGCTTTCGGACCTTGACTCAGCTGTCCCTTCCTTATATTCAATTCCGCTAGCACATGTATATAAATAAGATATATTACAGTGCACCAAACAAAACAAATCCTGGCAGCTTAGCTCAATTGGTAGAGCATAGATTTGCAGTGTCTAAGGTCATGTGTTCGATTCACATAGCTGCCTGTTTTATTTTTTTGATGATAATTCTAATTTTTTGCTTAGTGGTATTGTTACAAAAGGAATAAGTGGTGATTGGAATGGGTAAGAAACTTACCCAATTTCTCTACTACGCATACATATATTTCTTACTTGGGGGAGGCTTTCGATAGCCGCGGTGAACTTGCATTCTTGAACTAGAAATCCGTGAAGATTTTGGTGAGACTTTCGCATTTACTTGGCTATCACTCGACCTATTCGACGTTGGAATCAGACAGGGATGGATTGTAAAAAGTATTGAGTTCCATAGCTGATGGCTTATTAAACAGATAATCATCCCAACTCCTCAGCGCCAACCCGCCTAAAATTTACATCTAATGACCTCCCGTAGTCGGGAATCCTAATGCAACCTTGAAAGAATCATAGATGAGCCATTGGAAGGCAGTTAGTGTTCCCTTGAATAAAATTAGTATGGTTAAAGGATAAATTTTGATGGTGGGAATTGAGAAGCAAGAGAGTTATTTGGAGAGTCTGGAAAGAGCAGGAAATTTCCCTCCTCAATCCGCATGAAAAAGTACTCCCAGGACAGCATTCTTAGTCTTCAACTATGAAAATCGGGTATAAAGAATTTTTTTCTTACAATCATCACAATACGTGTAGGCAATCCATTCCACAAACCAGTGAAGCCGATATTGCCATAAATTCTCCCCATAGCTTTGCCAGCACTTTCTCCTTTCTTTCTGTCAGAGTTAAGTTTGGAGACCATCACATCTGCTGGATGAGAGATAACAGCACAGGCGATACCGGCAATGTATCCTCCAAGGAAGGAAACCCCGGTTTGCTGAAGTCCATTGTAGGAGGCCTTTGGCTTGCCTAGAAACCCGTAGATTCCGTCAACGGTTTTCTCGAAAGTTGCAAACTTGCACATCGTGTATGGGATTTGACGACCCCAGAGAGGAACTAGTCCTTTATATAGCCTGACTTGGTTAGCAAATTCGTCAGGTGATTTAAGATAAAGATCCTACCCAGCATATCCTTCCTGTGCAATGACCTTGCTCATACCCTCCCTCATTGTATTTGCAAATGGCGGTAGTGTAGTCTGCATCCTCACTTTGATAGCTTCAAACGGACACAATGCAATATCCGCCAGGAATTCAGCGCTAGCACTGGCAGCCAAGAAAATGACCGTCTTGTTTGCATTCGGGAATGCCTGTTCACCATAAAGGTACTTGAAAACCTCATAAAATCCATATTTCCCACCACCTTGAGCACAGTAGCCAACGAATGTTGGTGACCACCCAAAGAACACCCCGCGCAGACCTTCAGCCTTGTAGATCTTGGACCAGGCTCCAAAGTTGGATTTGTAGAGTGAAGAGTCGACTTGTCTCCGGCATTTTACGAGATCGAGAGGAGTGACTGCGGTGTGTGTAGGGCCGCAAGCTATTATAGACAGTCAGAAGACGGGCAGTGTTTTGTAGCATTGGCAAGTACAAACCAATAATTCCTCCTAGTCCACAAGCTGCAAAGTACTGACCACTGTAGAGCTCGATCTTGGGCTTTGGAAGTGCATCTTGAATTTTAGACATTTTGGAAAGTTTTGTATTTGGTCAATGGTTCAATTCACGTTGTTGTGCAGAAACTGGAGCTTTGGTGATGTCAGAATTAATGGAAGCTCGAAAATGGCCGTATCTTCGGACTTATGATCCCAATTAACGCAGTAGGCAACCCGATTTAGAGATTGAGAAGGCAGGAGAGGAGATCTGAAAGATAATAGAAAAGTAGAGTGTAGGAAGTAAGGAACAGTAGTAGATGGTGCTCTGCCCTGATAAGAAGAATTCCCGTCCCGTACGATCCGTGACAGGGATTAATGTTGCTCAAGCTTCAAGCTTTAAGCTTTAAGCCCGACGTCATACACCGCCAAGGCTTTTGGTTCCTACTCTGCTATTGTATCCTCTCGTACTTGCAGTATATACTGAAGTCAAAAGACGTCGTTCATAATTCTCCGTAGACTTTATGAGGGAAAAGACTCATATCTTAGTCTTGAAATCTTTTTGCAAATTCCAAATAACGGGGGTTAACTAAATCGAGTAGCTCTGTCTGCTTTTGCTGGCATCTAGATGACTGTGCATGATACATACCGAGATACCTTTGCACTTTATTCACATTGGCGAGGTCGACGATACGCTGCTTACCTGCAGCTCTCGGGCCGGCTATACGGTAGTGCCTGGGTGCCACAACTAAATAACGCTTGCCGAATGTGCCGTTAGTGTACTAAGCTGATACAAATATATAGGTACAGTTCAAATGCGGAATATGTCGTCTACATGCTGGAAAAAGATAATCTTACGGACTGTGCTAGTTTTCTAGAGCTATACCAATGGAATAGAATTAGTCGTGGCAACTGATATCTAGGTTTCTCAATCCCCCTTGAAAATCCTCACGGATTTGTGTGGTGACATATGTATGTAGGTAGGGAACCACTACTGCAAGTATTCTAACTAATCTAGTAGTAAACATGTGTGGCGATGGATTAGAATCAAATTCATCTTTCACATGTCTCTTCTTCTTCTCCTCCTTCTTTCTCTCTAAGATGATTCAAAAGCCAGGCTTGAATCTTCATCTTCGGTTCCTAGCTATCTTTACCTACGGTCTTCAAGACATGGGCGAAAACACACTGCCACTATTTATTGGGCGAGACCGATCTCACGATCGGTATGCCCACCGTTACCCCGTCAACAGAAGATTGATAGTTTTATACTTCTTCATAATTATTCAGTATTCCTAAAGGTCAAGTCTACATCACATCACGTACTTGTGGTATGATCAAGCCAGCCAGACCAAGCTCGACAGCCAGAATTGGGGCAATGAACATTGAGTAGATCGGAACCATACTATGAGACTAGAGCTCCAACACATTGACTCTAACCTTTTCCAACCTCTCATCAAATCCTTCTCTGGTCAATATATACATCCATCAGGTTCTTTCTAGTATTCCACGCAACTACGCCCATCTTGATCAAGCAACAACCAAAATCTGATATAGTATACCGTGCCCACCTTGTGTTCCAAGATTCGTCAGAATGAACCTCAAATTCCTGGTTTTTAGCTACGGGAAGCAGACTGCATTCCTCTCAGAATAAATAATATGGCCATGAACGAGACAATGTACCGCGTCCTGCCCAAGAAGCGTTGGCACTAGGTTTGGGGAAGTCAATTTGTCCGTATATAGCTTCCAAGGTGGAAAATACTTGAGAATCAATCACCTATACACATTTGCAACCCAAGCAAAAACACTAGTCTACCACTGTTTTTAATGATGTTTTTCAAGGTAGACTCACCCTGTTAGCAGAATGATGATTTAAGTTCTTTCGTCTTTGTCCCAATTGCCTCTTGGTATACATGCTTCAAATTCATAAGTGCCTCCCATCCGTCACGTTTCAACTAGAATCTGTGGCTTTTCCTTGCTTGATCTGCTCTCCATGCTGTATAGCCAACATATCCTCCACCAACAACCACGAAAAATATCACAATCTTGATGAGAAACCAGCTCCAACTTCCTTTCTCCTTCGGGGTTGAATCTCCTTTCTTGCCTTTTCTTGTCTTGTCCTTGCCCGATGGTCCATAATCAGTCGTCTTCTTGGTATCGTAAAGATTTTTTGTGAATACATTGATGATGTCGTGGTTATCGCTTAACTCTCCAGTCTCTGCACTGAAACCGAGATATGCAACAGAAGGAATCGTGGGTGGCTCATTTGTTTGGAAGCACAACTCCCATTGATCCTCTTGCTTGTACATCAGTTCCAATTTCATGCTCTTGTCCTGGAAGTACGACAGCCTGGCTTTGGTTGGAGAGTTGGAGCCTCGAATTCCTCTAGCAGAACAGCCCATATATTCATTATCCTTGCCATCGTTTGCCTTGTCATATGGCTTGGTGCCATCTCCAATCATAGCCATTACGTAAGGAAATACAGTCCCAGGTCGGTTATTCTTATAGGTGTCGAAGAAAATCCCCAAACCCTCAAACTTGTCGGCATGTCCAAAGACGGGCCCTGGCTGTGCTCGTTGTTTTGTGAGCCACATGGCAAGGCCATCGCCATGTAGGTTACCATTGCCGTGGATCTTGAATTCTACCTCAATCTGCAAGAATCAGCACCGTTAATTTACCCAGTCATTGGGGGAGATATTTACCTCCCAGTTCGTAGCGGTCAATGGAACCCTTGAGAATATCCAGCCTTCTTGTGAAGGACGATCCGAGGTAAGTCGTATGTATCTTCGACTCGGTCAGCATGCGATTTTGTAACCCAACATAGAATTGCCATACTGGTCTGCGCGTATAATTGTATTCCCTCCGAAGTCCCACCAACGACTTTGCATATCAGAATCCAGGTACGGCTACAAATTTGGTCAGTAGGGTAGACACCTCGGCTTGGGGGGTTACCAACCGGACTCAATGTATGGGTTCGGAGCTGTAGAATTGTTAGCATGAGCCAAATTTCTAACAGTAAGTTGCAAAACTTACTGGGATGCTCCTAATACCATTCTCATCTGTATGGGCAGAGCTGTCTGAAGATCCAGCAACAGCGCATGCTGCCAGCGCAAGAGCCACCAACGAGGACGAGAGCCACATTTTTGTTGTTGCTACCAGCGTCTTAATAATGGGCAAATCACTGTATGATAAGACGCTTTGCCTCTAGAATGAATACAAGGCTAAACAATGAAAAAACAAAAAATTAGAGGAGGCTGAGAACCGGATTTCAGTGAGCTCGTGAGGCCAGCTTTCTGTATTGTCGCGGATTGAACCCCTGCCGCCGCCTCGTGTGGCGCTGCCAAGTTCCAACCAACGTCAATAATCCAAAAGCTTCATTCAGAAATCAGTCAAAGGTCAGCCTTTGCTACAATTGACGCTATTCAATCATTTCTGCACACTAACCACACCAAACGCCATTACTCAATCCATTGTAGGTTCAACAATTTACACAATAGAATAAACCCATATTTCTTCTCGCATCCAGGCTGACTTGCAAGCAGCATAATTCGAATACTCACTCGACTGCCAAAATGGATAGCTTTGGAGGTTCAGATGCAAAAGGGCGACTCATGTCCCAGGTCAAGCAAGAAGCTGCAATGACCAACGCGAGGCAGCTCATCGAAGTGTGTACATATAATGTTCTGCCTAGAAACTATTCTAACAGCTAAATAGAAAGTCAATGAACACTGTTTCGAGAAATGTGTGGCAAAACCTGGAGCTTCTTTATCGAGCGGCGAGACAACATGTTTTACACAATGTATGGAGAAGTATATGGCTACATGGAATACAGTCAGCAGGTCATACATTACTCGGATACAGCAGGAGCAAGGGAAACAGGCAGGTTCGGGGGGTATGTTCTAGGGACCGATCTGAAAAGAGATGAACCGGGTGCTGTACAATACTGCGTTGCTAGGTTGGCATATAGAAAAGTGGGTGGGCCTTTGTATGATAGATGTGTAGAACACAATATTAAATCTCCCCGAATAACTGTTCGATGGATCTGACAAAGCCAGAACTAGCAGTTTTACTTGTGTTGATAGTTCTCTTTAATTTTTTTTTCAAGTGTTGCTATAGGTATTTCAGACTGAGCCATTCGGATTTGGGACATCAAACAGAGCAAGATGTGCTGTCCAGATAACTTAATTTGCCGTAGTCATAAATAGTATTTCATTAAACGCGGATCCCACGCTGTTGAAGTCTGCCGCATGGTTTAGGAAAACCGGATATTTACAGGTATCCTCTCCTATGTCAACAAATGCCTCCTAATATACCGACAAGTCCCCAATTGAACTCACTCGAGCTCGTATCCTAACTCGAGAAGTTCAACATGAATAGACAATTTGCTCAACTCATCCATTGGGTTCCTCTTTCCTTTGATCCAATCGATGAAAGCCTTGAAATCGCTTTTGATATCTTTAACGATTTCCAGTAAGCTACCATCTTCATCGCCAAGGTCTACGAATATGTTTGATAACCGGTCTTCACCTGTTGAAATCAACGTCAGCCATTGGTAGTTGGAACTATGCTATTGCTATTTGTAAAATTTGTTGACAAACTTGCGGAAATTTGTTATTGTTGTCCCAAGAATTTCAATAACAGGATAGTATGAAAATTGAAAGGTGGCCGCTTACCAACATTCCAGCGTTCGGCACACATACGATACAAATCTTGAACCTAGCCAATGTTAGAGCCCAATCTAATCACTAGCATATTTTTTTTAATTCACTTACGTTGTTGATAGCACTGAGGTCGACTGCTCGTTTAATCTTGCGTCTATTGTTAAGTATGGTCATGAGGTATGTGTTCGATTGCTCCAATACTGAGAGTGGCATATAGATCAACGGGCGTAAAGGAACGTTCAGTATCGTATTTTCCTCAGCCTGAGGCATCCTAGCACTAACACCATTACTGATTGTATGTTGGTGCCCGGGCGTCGATTGATTCGTGTCTTCCAGTAGTTTGAAAGATGCAGATAGGGTACTTTGAGTAGCGCTGGTGGATGGGGAGGCGCTATGTGGTAAAAGTATGCTGGATTGACCTGATGATGCTGAGGTGTCCTCAGAAGAAACACGTAGAGCATATTGGGTATCACTAGCGAGTGAGGCCATACTAGGAGCAAGATATGCACCAGGCAGCGTATATAGAGAGTCGTTGCATGACTTCTTGCTCTTAGTATTTTGACTTGGACTCCCGTCTCGCTTCTTAACCGGTGTTCTATGAGGAATTTTGACATTATTGGTTTCGACAACGTCTTCAATAAAGCGTCCAATGTGCTCTTTGTTACAGTTGAGTTTTTCATCTCTGATTCGCCTTTCATCTGAAGTTTTGGCTAAGCGGACGTCAGCTACAATGGTGTCTTCGGTATGATTTCCGATGACATTGTTAGATTCGCTGAACTTGTTGGCTTCAATCTTGGGCTCCTAGATGTATGTCAGCATATTGATTCTGCAGGTATCAGAACTTTTCAAACATGGGGACAAATTACCTGTGGATCCGCATGTAATCGGGTGTAGAATTCTTTCAAGGCTTGACAATCTCTACAATACCAAGGTTCTTTTGCTGCTGGCAACACAGATATTCTATGGCAGCTCTGGTGATAGCCAATATCGCATTGTGAACAATATACAATAGTGTTGCCGTCCTCAAATTCACCGCTGCCGCACTTTTCACAGGGCGTATTGATTGCAGGCCATGAAATCAACAGCTCGATAGAACCGCTGGTATCGACCTCAGAATAGCAGTGGCAAAGATACTCAAAGAGCAATGCTATGCCAGCGAATATTCTTTCCTTTTGCGCCTTGCCAGCATGCCACTCCAATCTGATGGGTGGAAAGCTGGTTTGCCAACCTGGACGGTGTGGAAGGATAAATGGGAAGAAGAGGGACCCTACTTTCATCTCTATAACGAACCATCTGATGAGCTTCACGAAATCTTTCTATTGACTAAGTTAGTGGATGCAGGTGAACCTGGGTTAGGTTCGTAGATGGTGTATGACAACTTAATGAAAACGGAAGAGCTTCGCATAGTACATACTGTGAGGGGGCCATAGGAGCCTTTCTTTCGGATTTGGATTCTTCCTCGGTGGTTGATGTCATTTCCTTTATTGTATCCGGTAACTTTCAACACCGCGTAGGACAGATCCTTAAACGCCTGGCTCTTTTCAAAGATCAAAAGTATTTGGCAGATCTTGTCAATGTTCTGTGGAGTTTTCAAAAGAGCACCAGCATCGATTAAATCCATTTTTCTGGTGATAATTCGTTGGCTACGGGGGAAAAAATATTAAGCTGTGGACATAGAGGTTGGGAAGGAGTGCTTACAATCTCTGGTAGGTACACCTCAAGAACTAGTTAAGACATGGCCTTGTGAATAATTAAGACTAGTACGAATTGGGAAAGCGCTAAATCTAGTGTCGAGATGGTGCGAAGCACCCAAAAAATGTGAGGACGAGTAGGAGCGGGGATTATGAGGTGGAAATAACAGAAACTAGCGCTTTCCTCGTCCTTACACAATGCTTAGCAACGATGTTTAATAACACCATGGCAGCCGTGTTTAAGGGACCCTACTAGAGACAAAAATAGTAAGTTGAAGTTAACATGTTCCTCTTGAGAGACTTATACTAACTTAGCAGGTAATGCCTGTAATTTTGAAATTGTTCAAATACTGATACAGTTCTATCCACCTCCTTTGGTTTTTGCCTCCTCAGCCTGTTGCCGCTTCCTAGCCAAGTATCTCTCCTTTGCACTCGAAATATCACCTTCAGTTTTCCGACTCTTTGCGGCCAATTCCACCTTAAGCCTTTCCTCTTCTTCCTCTTCACGAGCCCTCTTCGTTGTTTCTAGAAGTTGTTCCTCCATCATACGACTCTGCCGTTCTCGCATAGCCTGCTTACTACCGCCAGATCCAACCAAACCGGATCCTCTGCCACGATTTGATACTGGTAACCCACCCCGTTGAGAAGATATTGATATCGTGCTTTTAGGTTTTGGTGCGACATTCAACCCGCCTTTGAGAAGCTGCCGCTTATCAACCACCTGACCTTCGTCATTGATAGCAATGGTACCGGCTTTCATTTCATTGATCTCCCGAGCAATATCAGCATCGGTCTTCTGCTTCTCTCCCTCAACTTCTTCCGCTGGACCATCCTTGATCCTCTCCTCCACTGCTTTCACAACTTCAGCATGCCTTTCTTCTGTCTTCTCCAGCATGTTTCTAAAGAATTTATTCATTCCAACCCCAGGATTATTTTTCTCCTCTAACGCCTCTTTAATCCGCTCCTCTTCCTCTATTCTCCGATTCTCCTCTTGTTGTTTCTTATATGCCGAAGTAACAAACTTTTCCTTATCGGCAAATTCCTCTCCTTCAGCCTCTCTGTCCCTAGCCAATTTCTTTTCTTCCGCAATTGTCGCATCGCGTTTCCTAACCACAGCTGCTGCGATAATACTGCTCATATATTTTGGCTTCCTCTCTTGTTCTTCGATAGTAATCTTTTTCTTTGGCTTTAGAGATTCATAGATTCCATCGTAATCGTAAATATTGGCATCCAACTCTTCCGCTGTCGCCGCATGTTTCTTAGCAGTAAATGTCTCAGACAAGTCGCCATATGTGCTAACCGGAACCTTCTTACTCCCAGCACCTAGCTTCGGCTGTATTCCAGACGCGACAGTCTTCCTTGCAGGTTTCGGAAGACTCTTCTTCATCGGTATACCACCAAATTCTCCTATCTCCTCGAATCCCCCACTGTCAGCCTTGCCTTCTCCACCAGAATCATCACCATCGTCGTCAAATATTGTTTTCCGCTTAGCAGTTTGAGGTTTAGATCCCCCGGATTTTTTTGTGAGATTCAGCCCGTAGGAGAGGCCTTTCCCAGACATTGTTTCTTTCAGATTGCTATGAGGGATTGTTTGCGAGATGTTTTGCATATGACGAGGTGAGGTTGAACTTTTAAGCCGCATTGGGAAATTTGGTTATCGATAACTTGCCAAGCTTGCGACAAGGCTGGCGCATGACTCACAATCTACACTAATTGCCTGTACAGCGAGTCAAACAGTTACACAGCAACAGTCATTAGTGTGGTTTTGGAGACCCCTCTCAACAGGGGAAGAAGTTGGGCTTTATTTTATGTCTGGAAGAATAACTAATATGGAAAAACTTCCTACAAGTTTTGGGGAGCTAGCCACCTATTTTTTCCCTTTCTTCTTCTTAGATTTTGCTACTCCTCCTGATTTCTCAACCTTAACTGTGCCCGCTCCCCCGGCCAACTCCAAACTCTCTTCTTCCTTCACGACTCCACCCTGTGTCATATCAAGAGCCTTCTTCTTACCCTTCTTTCCCTTTGGCCGGTAAGTGCTTCTATCCCTCAAAGGCAGCCATCTCTCTGGATCGAGCTTCTTCCCCTCCTCAAAATTCTTAGGCATTTTGCCATTGGGTATCTTTCTCTTCTTTGCTAGCTTCTCGTTTTCATCACCTTCAGCCACCCGCTTCTTACTTGCTACACTTGGTGCGGAAGTAGGCAGTGCTGGGATACCAGCCTCCTCTAGATCTGCGGCATTTATCCCAGAAATAAGTCGTGAAATGGGAGTCAGCTTGTCTAAGTCTGGCGAAACCTTGCCGTAATCGGTGGTTGCGTATGAAGCTACAAATCCGGCAATAGAAACTCTGTCAGTCTGATCTTGTTTGCGCAAATCTGTAAAAATCTCACCAGCAGCGGTCACATCTTCGGGATTCGAAGAATCTAGAAGAGATGTTGCTGCTGCACGTAAAAGAGAATTTGAAGAGGAATCCGATTTCTTGCGCCAATAAGAGGCAGATTTGCGCAACTCTGTTCTTATAGACGCCTTTCTGCCGGAGAGACGGTAGAGAGACACAGCTAGTGCAACTAAACCAGGTGCAAATCGTACATCAAGATTTGTGGGCACATCGGATTCTTCCAGTCTCTTGAAGAACGCATCTAAAAGGTTGATAGCTGGTCCAGAATTGTTCGTCAAAATGTAGAGTTGAATAATGGTAAGGATTAGACCAACATCGTTTGGTCGCTTTTCTAGTCGAGGAAGAATCTGCTTCAAGCTAGCTTTGCCAGTTTGTCCATTCGAGTGACCTGCTGCATTAAGAACTGAGAGACTGTTGATAAAAGGGGAAATTGTCGGTGAAGGTGAGTCTAAAATGATTGCTGCTGTTGAACGAGCTACACCCGAAAACTTTTGCGACTGGAGGTCGATTGTGTATCTATTCCGTTGTAATATGCGTGCTTGATGTTCAAAAAGCTTCTCCGTATGAGAGAGTTTTGGGACAGATTCGAATACTCGCTCGGTCATATATGGATTATCATTTTTAGTCGACGATGCCAAAGCATTGTTCTGTGCAATAACTTTCGTTGGGGCTTCAGGAACGCTATATGAGTGTTAGCTTGATACAGTCAAGTGAGCGTCCAAAGTACATACTCAGCAACATCAATCGACTTTTGAACGGTCTCTGCTTCGTCTAACTTTCCTAATCTTGTGAAGACATATGCTTGTTGTACCATAATTGGCAGGATCTCAGCCCTCTTTTCTTCTTCGGTGAGCTCATCAAGAGCATCACACAAATCCCTGGCCCTCTTAAGCAGAAAGCCTCCCTTAGCCAAGTCTCCTCTTGCAATACACCCACAGGCTGCATTGTATGCTGTCTCGAATGCTTCCAGATCTTCTCTTCCGGGTTCCCTCCTGCTCTGCGCAACCTTGCTACCGTTACCCTGCCACTCTAATTGCGCATCAGTTGCAGAGCTGTTGATCCTCAAATCATTCTCCTCCCCTTCGATAGGCCCAGATCCTGCGCTTAATTCCTTATATAATTTTGCAGCCTCCTCAAACTTCTCGGCGCGATAGGCAACTTGGGCTGAAATGTGCTTCAAGCCTCTCCTTTCCTGCCCTTGGACCAACCTCTCTGCTTCCTCAAGTTTTCCTGTTTTATATAGCGCATAACCCTTCTCCAGAATACATTGTTCAGCCAACTTATCTCCGCCATCGTCAAGTGCACGCAAGGCGTCGTCAAAACGGTCCAGTTTAAGCAATGCTACAACACGGGTGTGGAGCGCATCTGAAGTTTTGGAGGTCTTCAATACTGCATTGGCGGCTTTGAGGACTTCTTCATGATCCTCAATCGTGGAGCCACGAAGCAGCGCAGTTAATGTTGCCGTAGTATTGGAGGACATTGTGGCATGCTTTAAACATGTTGGCCCCTCTGAGGATGATATTTGGCGGGGTCGTGTGGGCAAAGTTCAGAGTGGGGCATATCGCTTCCTGTGCGAGCTGTGCTAACTAGAGACAGGGGTGTGATATCCTCACCCCGAAACTCTATAACAATGTTGATTTCAGTACATGATTCTAGGACAAATTTGATTTCTGATTGGCAAGTCTTCAACGCGGTATAGCCTTAGTAATTGCCAAAGAGTTGTTGTAGCGTTTAATTACTTTGCTCAAATCCTCGAAAAGGGAGAATCACCGAGTAAACATATTATAAAAACTGTAAACCAACGCCGTCTCTAATGGGTGTATCTGACCTGTAGTAATATTTATAAATACTAAAATCACTTCTAATTTTTGAAGTTCGATTGTGAGGCCAGGTAATAAAGATTCGTCCCTGAATTTCGGTTGACCTAGCATTTGCAATTTCTTAGAACTAAGAAGAACTTTTGATTCCAGGCTTTACAATATTGAGATTTGAGGTTATTACATAGCAGCATCATCATCTTAAAGAAATCCAACGCAAGAGGTTCATACTCAAATTGCATCCCACCAAATTCCTTAAAACAAGTGTTCCAATCCTATCCTTGGTATCTATCATCAAATCGTAACTCCGTTGCTTCATAAACCTTCATTCCCATATCTTTGATCTCAGACTCGTTGATTGGTATGTCCTCCTTCGTTCACCTCGACATACTGAATGCTAGGCAGATGGGCCGGTCCTCTTTGGTAGGTATTGGGTAGAGGCAGAGGACGGGCAACATTGGTGGGATGGTATAGTAGATTGCCAATATTGTGAACAAACAATGGGTATAGAAGCTCTGTAATCTTTTCCTGGTTTGCTAGCAGGAGTGCTCGTTCGTACGGAATCCTTTTGAAGGGTAAGTCTACATTAATCCTGGTTGTAGAATCCTCAAAAACTTACCAAACGCCCTTCAAATGCATCGGCCCAATCTTGACCACTGTCTTCTGTTTCTCAGCCTTCAAGATTCCATCTCGGCGACCTCGAGTCATCTTTGCAACATTGAGTAATTTGGTGCCATTGATCATGTGGTTGTCTGGCCATCCGTCAGATCCGGGTATATCAAAGTTTCTCCCGGATGATAATTACTAACCTTCCCGTCGAGCAACACAGATTCCATCAACATCCACCTGAAAACATAAGCTTCCTTCTTCCTCAAAGACGCTTGTGGTGAGTCTAGGTCTCATTCCTGGAGGTGGGATCTGCCCAGTAGTATCCATGGCTGGTGGGGGACCATAATCTTGGGAAGCCGGCGATGACATTGACGGAAGAGCCATGGGTGGTTGATGAGTATATTGGGGCTCTGCTGAGGGACGGTATTCAAAGCCATTGCCGTAAGATGGCGGCAAATACTGCTGTGCCTGGATATAAGGCTGTGATGCGCTTGTCAAAGGTGGTAAAGGCTGCAGCGTTCTTGGACTTGAAATGCCACCTTGGGTTAGAGAATTAGGTGCCTGTTGATTGGATTGATTCGGTGCGGTGGATGGTGGGAGCGGATTGTAAGAGTAATTGTGCTGCTCCATCTTTCACAGCCGTCAGCTGGGCGAACGGAAGTAGGCTGACATGGACTAAACGTACCTTGGCTTGTCGTACGAAAGTGAAAAGCGAAGTCTTCTGATCTCCAGAGTGGCTCAAAGGTTCTGCGCTGCACCTGTAAAGGAAAGGAATTGATATATTGCTGAATCACAACAAGGAAGATAGAATGTATCGAAGACGTTGTTCGGTAGAGGAAGGTTGTGCTACAGTTTTTACACCTCAGATCCAGACAGCCTTGCTACCTTAACCGCTCTACCGCTGAAGCCTGAACCGCAAAGTTGCATGATGGTGCATTAGCGAAGACCAGGGCTCGACATCTTCTGCTTGTGTCACCTCCCGTTTGTAAATGTTTGCCTCGTTTTCTTTAGCAATATTCCGTAGCTTGCAACTACTGCCTGCATAGATCGTTTCGGTTGGTGTACACATGATCGAATAAACAACAGTACAATACCGAGCAAACAAAACAGACACATGCAGTACGAGTGGCCGGGGCAGATTCTCACACCAAGCTCCTAAATACAAAGGGAAAGATAAACGTATGGGTAATGGTGTGATGAAACTGATGGTGTGGGTGCTGGTTATTAGAGGGCTAATGGGGGGTTGGTTGCATTGCATGGGTTTACACTCACTCCTACCAGGCCATGCTACTGGAACCACCAATCCGATATAGGGGGCAATACGCGCTTCGGTAGGTGATAGTGAGAAAGTCCAGCATACTCGTATGTCCCCTTTCATTATTATCCTCCATGTCATTGAAAAGTCAACGCATGGTGCTGCGACAGCGCAGCTCTCAAGGTTGAGATTGGCTCTTTTGGTAAACGCTATACAACTCTTGAATAGAAACAGGAAACCATCAAAATGTGGAGCGATCATGAAGACTTTTCAATGGTGTTTACAAACTCAGCTTACAAGCCCTCGAAAGAAGAATTTGGATTTCAGGTTCAACGTAACAAATGCTGCCCGCCATGCAATAAGAAATTCAACAGCCAAAACTTCTTTGGATCTTAGTACTGCCCAGTTTCATAAAATATATATTTGAGATCGAGCACCTAGATTAGCATAGGCAGATTCGTATTTCGCACATGTGTTCAAACATTGCGAGGTATTGATATTCAAGAAGAGGCTTTAAAATGGAATGAAGACATCAATCATGGGACGGACTATTTGGGACTTGTCAAGTCGACCGACCTTGGCATATTGGAATGTTTCATACACCGTGGATCAATATCACTTGTTTTTGATAATCGTATCATGAGTACGCTTTCATTTATCATTACGCCATTTGATACATGTCTATACAGCACATCATAACGCCGTAACAGAAAGGCCTACGCAAGCCTTGCAACCTGCTATACAGGACAAAAAAGAAGAAGAAAAACTCCGAAATATGACTTTTCGAATCTAGGTGTCCGAATCCTACGGAGAAACGCCAAGGAAACCATAGACCAAAAGGAGTTGCTAAAGAGTGCTCACTGAAAGAAGAAGTGGGTGTGTTGATGCCATGTACGAGTATTTCAAGCTTCCACAGCCATTACAGAAGGGCCAGGGAGTTTTGTATGCGCACTGGCTGTTTCGTGCTCCTCACGTTCTGGAAACTTGATAGAAGTTGGCGAATTAGAGGCCTCAGGAGTATAAAACATCGCCTGTTCGTTTTGGATGGCCAGCAAGCCGGGAGTGTTCAGATCTTCATCGTCTTCTTCTTCGTGATCTAGCACAGGTGAAAGGGGGTTTCGCGTTGCCTCCAAAGCACTCTCAGCAACCTCATTATTTCCCTCAGAAGCCACAATCGCGGGTGCAGAAACAGACCGGCTATTTAAATCCTCAGCCCTCAGTTCCCCCAGAACTAACGTATCTGTAGTCGCAACTGAGTCGCGTCGTTCATGATATTCGAAGGGCTCAGCGAGTATCGAATGGAAATCATCGTCAATAGTGGCTGGGGAAGAAGCCTCTGGTTTCTGAGGTTGCTTGCGAAGGCGAAGTCGCTCATCAGGTGTCAAACTCGAGAACTCCGATCCAAAAGTTATGACTGAAGCTTTCTTTCCGTGGACAACAAAGCTACCAGTGCCTCGAGCCAAAACATCCTCTGGGTTCTCTATAGAGCTAGTGCTGGCTGGATCCTTGCCTTTCTTACTTGATCGATGAGTTGGCACGACATGGTGGGCTTCTCGAAGAGTACGGTGTAGGCTGCGGCGGATCTTCCCTTTATCCAGCTTCTCCTTCTCTATAAGCTGATCTTTGCTTTCCTCGACCTCAGATCCGCTTGCAGGTCGCTTTCCGTCAACGGTTTTCTCGGACTCGACGAAACTATTTTGCAACAAAAGTGCTTGCTCAGCGGCATCGATTCCTGGCGTTGCCGCTCGTTGTGAAGATTCGTCGATAACCGGTTTCGAGTTCTGTCTGGACGGGGTGGATGTAACCTTCGGACTTGACGCTTTGACACTAGAGAACGATGTCTTGCGTCCTCCCCGTGCGTCAAAGTTCAAAGGGGGCAGTTCCCAAGAAGCTTGTGCCTTATGGAAAGACGATGAACTTGTAAGTGGAGGTGTCTGGAAGATATCATCACTTCCAAAATCAGTTCCATGGTCGGATACAGTATAGGTTGACGTTCGAGTTGCCGAACTCAGAGCTGGCGATAATTGGTTCCGTTGTTGTTGTAAAAGTGTGCTGGCCTTTGATCCTAAACGGCTGAGACCAGTACGGTCAGTCAGAGGTGTTTCATTAGCTTCACTTAGGGCAATTGGGCTAGCAATAGCCGTCTCCTCTGCCAAATCCGCTAATAAAATATCTTTGTGGCATTTCATACGCCATATCTCCATTCGACCCCACTTCAATTGAGCTGCTAATTTACCAGCTGCAAGAAGAACCTGATCCCGTGTCTTGGATTGGATGGGAGACAGAATTCGCAAATGACGAGCGTTTCGTAGTTGTGTCTCTAGATGCTTTTCAGCAACCTCAAGCTTCTCATCCGCTTCAGAAATCTTCTGTAACATGATTTCTCGTCGAGCAGTAAGAATGTCCTGGGCCATCTTGGTATCGATCTTCCCACTGACGATGGTCACCTCACCAGTAGGTGTTTGGACAGATTTGGTTGAGTCACTATGACTGTCGAGACGACGGATACCTCTAGTACGCTGCCCATCATAGTTTCCGCCAACCACTCCCCGCATACGAACACCGGAGGTTCGGAAAGCCGCAGCGTAATTGAGTTTTGCAAGCCAATCGTTCATTTCTTCCTCGTTATCAGCAAGAAAAGTCTCTTCAAATCCACCGTGGCGAACAAAGAGGAATGCATTTTTGTGCTTCTTGTATGTTGAGTCGAGAAGCGCAACCGCATCATCAGTGGACATTAATGCATCCGGCTTAAACTGATCTAGTGGTGGCTTGAATATGACAGGAGTTCCATCATGGCCCTGCTTTATATGAGCATCATGTTGTGCCATGAGATTCTTGATCCAAGTGGTATTGCGGAAAAAATAAAGCTGTGCTCCAGTGAGAATTGCTCCCCACTCCTGCCAGGGTGACCGAGTCTTCTTCTTCTTCACGTCTTTCCGCCAAAGCAGTCCAACTTTGGTGATTTTGATGTCAACCACACCGGGAAGAGCCTCTTCAGGATTGGTGACGGTCTTTTCAGACATGAAAGCATCAGGGCGTGACCGAGCGGAAATTATTTGCAAGATACCAGTCCTAAAGAAAGTCTTCTGCAAATTCCGCAAGTCTAATGAAGTAGCTGTACCGAGATAGCTATAATGCTCCTCTAAGCACATAACATCTTTAAGATTCGGCCTTAAAGTGTCTAATTTACTATCAATAATGAGAGTATAGGGATCAACAGGCTCCTTGGATGGTCGTTTCGTAGGATCTACGCCACCACGTGGGAATAATGACTTCTTCTTTACTTTGTATTGAACAATTCGCTCACCGTTGATGTCAAGGTCATCCTCAACATGAATGAAAGGTGTATAAGATATGTTGTCGTAGAAACACTCTAGAACCTCGTCGAATATGCCTTCCCCACGCGTGTTTTTTAAGTAGTCGGGTTTTTGCATTTTATTTTTGTTGTTCTTGTTGAAAACGTCCGTATGTAATATCAGCAACGAAAACGCAATAAAGTAAGCCTGATCTGGAGACGCATATATTCCTGGGTTGCATTCGTGATATCTGTTGGCGAATGCTTGGAGACATCGGTCGATTTGTTGAGTTTCCTTCGGAAGCTCCACCTCCATCAATAGTTTTCTAATGGCCATATCCATAGGATATTCAAAGAAGCTGAAACCTCGCATGTAGCTTCTGAGAACAGCTTGAGAAAAGGGATCGGCTCCTTTACACAGCACACTTGCTACAACACCTCTACTCACAGCTTCCTCGAGGCGAACAAGATATTTGGCAGGCGTGTCATCCTCAAATCGCTCCGGAAGAACAACAACTGGTTCCCTTGTTAACTGCATCGAGTTATTCTTGGATGTACTTGAGCCTGGTGTTCCTGGACCTGATCCCCTAGGGAAAACTGGTTCAGAGTTCTGGCGCAATCGGTGAGATAAACCAAACAGATCCCCAAAGCTTTTACGCCCAGTAGAAGTGGATGTTCTCGTTGATGGTAACGGAGGGGTGGGTAATGGATCATCGTTCGCTAAGTTTCGAAATGAGTTCATTGTAGACGATCTACCGCGAAGTCCTAGTCTTGCTCGAGTTGGAGATGATGCAGTAGATGCACTTGAACCTTGCCGAAAAAGGGGTACACCAGGACCAGCGAGACCGGCACTAGACCTGACAAGAGCTGAAGGTGAAGGTAATGGAGTAGCAAAACCATGGCCCCCAACATCATCTGTAGATGCCGAGCGTAAAGCTCTAACTGCGGATGATTCAGATCCAAAAGCCCGAACTGAGTTGCTCACAGATGGTCGTGGAGCGGATAGTCCTTCTTGGCTTTGCTTCTGTGGCGACGACTTCTGGGGGCTAGATTCCGAGGTTAGCAACTCTAAGGCCTTTGAATATAAAACCACTTACAGGTGTGAGAGGTCGAATAGAGGTGCTGGCTTCTTTCGACGAGGTAGACGAAAGAAGGTGGTAGTGGTGTGAATCGTATGAGTGGTAGTCGTGGTTGATGCATATACACCGTGATCTCCAGAACTTGCATCAGACCTGGACGACTCGGATAATCTGTTTAAAGGCAGTGCCAAAGTTGAAGAACCATCATCACCGTATGCCGGAGGAGAATTCCCATGCGTTACTGGCCTCTCCGGCTCATCGAATGTTACCCTTGCCTTGTTACCGGATGGTAGTGTTTCGGACATGGTTTTTCTTCTCTCCTTATCATTTTTGGTAGCCTTCACTGGTGCCTCTCTTGGAATCTCTGTCGAAAACTTTCCACGACCTGGCAATCTCATCTTAGACTTCTTCTTTGCGGGATGGGCCTTGCTTAGATCCATTGTAGGTGCAGTAGTTATTATCTCTGGAGCTAAGGTTTACCTTATTAGTTTGGTATATTAAACAAGGAACGGGGTTATTCTTACGGCGTGGAAGAGGAGGTTGATTGTCATTCTGGGCATGGAGACGAGCTCTTGTTGCTAGTTGAGAATCCGAAGCATGACGAAACTTCAACATAGAAAATCGATGATGTTTGGGGGTCTCCTCCTGAACAGGTGGGGATGTTGAACGGGTCACCTCTTCAACGATGTTGTCCCCTGGCGTTCGAGTTATGGATAGTGCCGGTAATGCGGAATCTGGGGAGAGGAACTCTGCAGCAGATGGTCGTCGTGGTATCTGTTCACTGGCCCTGCCATCAGATACGACTGTTGGGTTGCTAGCGGAAACCCCAGAATAAAAGCTGTGCCTTCGAATATCCATATCACTTCCTTGCCCCTTGCGACGCAATAGGCCTTGGATGGTGGGCATAGCTAAATTTAAAATGCAAACTCATTGATTTTCGAGAGCTGGCAGAGCTTGTGAGGCTACAGCATGTGCTTTACTTTAAGTAATGTCTCTTATCAAAGCTTGGTGTCGAGGGTTTTCGGGTTGGAATAGGAATATATCGTAGGTCGGATAGAATTAGAAACGAACGACAATTGATAAGCTGTTGAGCCGTCGGGGAGAGGAGTTGCGATCCCTTCCTAATATTTAACGGAGATACGAATTGGGTCAGAGTTGGTCATGTCAGACGAGGTTGGATTAATTGATTCAGCCATGCATTGCTCCAGGCGTTCCCGTTGGTCGTGTGGTCGCACGTAGCAGGATCACCAATGTTGTATCCTCCTCGTGTCACTGGGATTTATTGGTTTGGTACTTGGTCAGTCTCAGTCAATTCAGGACGAGTCGTGAGATGGGTGGTGGTTCGATGCATGTTTTCAGCCTCAAAACACTAGCGGCGCTATCGAGATTTAGCGTCAGGGAGGAACGCTAACTTAGCCCACGGTTACCAGATATCGGAATTGGATGCAATCCTCTGTGAATATAGAAAGAGCTTTGTCAGCGGCTTTTAATGCTATTCTATGTGGTGATTGCTAGAAAATAGTTAAGAATTCGTTAAATGAGCGTCTTAAAGCTGTAAAAAGTTGAATATTTTGTATTTTAGCAGGGTAGATCTCCTCTACCGTATCTACTATACTGATGCCTGCAGGAACAGCTTGAATCATTTGTACTCTCAGGTCGCATTACTCATCAATCATCCTACGCTCCTACAATATCATCCAACTCGACACATTGTTCCTCAGAACACCTGGCCAGGATCGCCGGTTCGACGCATGCTTCATTAGCATTACCAAGATGTTCTTCCCACCGATTACCTTGCTGTTCTTCCCACAAGTCCTTGCCGTCCCATGGACGAGAATCGATAGGGCTGAGTTCGTCCCCGCACAGCAGCAACAATCGTTTCACTATCGAGTCTTTCCACAATTGACATGGCTACGAGATACCGCTATCGAGAAGGTTTGGGGGAAGCCGGCGAAAAATGGCATGTACGCGCCATCTCCTCGATCTTCGAATGCACAGCTTCCGGCAACTCTATTGGCAAAGTATGGCGGAGACGTGGTCCTCAGGTTTAACTTAAGTACACCATACGAGGAAAAGAGTCTAGCTGAGGCTGCAGACACTCTTTTCTTAGATATTTGGGAATTTAGAAACAACTGGGCAGACATTCGGTTAAGAGAGGATGATGTATGTGAATTCCCTACTACTACATCAGACGAATTCCGTTTTAACAACTTAGGTCCCCTCTCTCCTTCGATTACTTCCCAAATCACTGCACACGTCTTATTCTCACTTAATGCCTGACTTGGCCAAAACTATCTATCAGTCTTACCCCTCGGTTACATTTGCGTCAGATCCATCCTTCCCTCCAAGCCACGCCAATGCCTTCACTCCTACTCTGAAAGCAACCAGAGACGGTGTCGAGAATATATTCTTCCGAGATTACCAGCCTCTCTCAGTTATTGTTCCTTGGATGCGACTCATGGCTTCAATGTTCACATCACATGTACGATTCATAAATATAGGAACAACTTATGAAGGAAGAGATATTCCTGCCCTGCGAGTTGGAGTGTCGCCGAACCTAGGACAGGGTGGATCTGATAAACGAAAGACCATAATTATTTCAGGTGGTGCTCACGCTCGAGAATGGATCTCAGTGAGTACGGTGACTTATATTGCATGGTCACTGATCACAGCATTTGGCAAAAGCCCAGGGATAACTAAGCTGCTTCAAGAGTTTGATTTTGTTTTCATTCCCACTATCAATCCTGATGGATATGTCTACACTTGGGAGAACGATCGTCTTTGGCGGAAAAATCGCCAACAGACGAATCTTAGATTCTGCCGCGGTCTAGATTTAGATCGTGCGTTTGGCTTTGAATGGGACGGTAACGCAGCATCAAACCCATGTTCGGAGAGTTACCCAGGCGAGCAACCTTTTGAGGCAATTGAGGCTCATAGGCTCGCAGAATGGGCGAAAAACGAGACGCAACATAACAAGGTCAACTTTGTTGGCCTCCTTGACCTGCATTCGTACTCTCAGCAGGTTTTGTATCCTTACTCATACTCATGTAACGCCGATCCTCCCAGCCTGGAAAATTTGGAGGAGCTTGGCTTGGGACTTGCCAAGGCGATTCGTATATCCAGTGGTCAACAATATGGAGTCGCTTCTGCTTGTGAAGGCGCGGTACTGTCGAAGACATCTACTGATGCAACATCACGAATGGAGACTGGTGGTGGATCCGCTATCGACTGGTTTTATCATGAACTCAAAGTTAGGTATAGCTACCAGATTAAGTTAAGGGATACAGGGGCCTATGGCTTCCTTCTGCCGAAGGAAAATATTGTCCCAACTGGAGAAGAAGCTTTCAATGCAGTAAAATATTTTGGGGATTATCTTCTCGGAAATCGTGGTATCGAGAATTCTATTTTCCCCAAGTTGCACAGCAGTCTTGCTTCCGAAGCGAAAATGCAAGACAAATCACCTACAGTGGAACAAGAAATCTCTTATGAAATTGAAGCTGGGAGTGTAGATGACGTGGATTGGGAGCTAAAGCGTAGACGATAGCTTTAGCTATCACGTTCCATTACTTTTACGGCGTTAACGGAATATTGATGATACCTAGACTGGAAAGGATACTAGGAGGATAGTAATACTGGCGTTTGTGGTAATGTAGTTTGATTTGCAGTAGCATCCTAGTTAGTCTCAAGTGCAAATATTGAAGAGACATAGCTCGACTTGCTCAAGTGAAGATGATGTCAGTTCAGAAACTACCCCTCTCAGCACATTCTATTGCCAGGCGGGATAGTGAATTTTGCGGACTCGAACCTAGGAAACATCATTTGAATATACTATATATCCCACAATGTCACGTCCAAAACTCTGGCTTTGAGTCTTTTTCCCAGACCCGTGTTTTTTTTACGTCTTATTTCCTGATGCTTCAGTGATACGTGGAATCAAGGCTCTGTGTTTTTGGAGGCGAGTTTTACATGCTGTAATTGATATATCGCATAGGTTTGTAACATATTCAACAGCAGAAGTTTTTCTTGTACGCCTCGTCCAACTCGCCTAGTCGCCCTTACCTATATGCCAAGCTGGCTCGACTGGCTCGCTGGTATCATTATCTAAGCATCAAACTCTACTAGTTACCTCAGAGTACAGACTTCTCTTTTCGTAAGATCTGACTTCGTCCACTACAGGGCGGGGTAGAATAGCTGTCCTACGTAGTACCACCTCGGTTAGGTCCTCATCAAACGTCACCGGGTAATGTATCTCTGTACGTACACAGTACAAATACCTCAACTCCACTCCAAACCATTTCTTTTGAACAAAGTTCTCCATTCTGGAATCTAAGCTCTGCGTAAGTTTCAACGACAGTTGTGTTCCGCCAATCATCCGGCAAAGGATACCGAAGTGTGACCATGTCACCCAAACCATTTACAATCTCAGTTCCACAAGAGAAGATCGATGCTTTAAAAGCAAAACTAGCCTTAGCTGAATTCCCCAATGAGCTTGAGGACTCTAAATGGGACTTGGGGGTTCCCCTGGTAAGCATTGCTAATCCTGCATAAAATTGATGGAAGTGTTGTATTAAAGTGTGGTACACTTTCAAACTCTGAACTGAGTGGTCAGAATTGGGTTGAGTCTCAATATCTACTTTTGAGTAACAAGCTAAGATTTGGTTTGATGTATGCACTTTTGGAACGAAATTTACGAGAACCCTTTTTTTAAATAAAAAAATCAGCAAATGACTAAGTGAAGTTATACTGACAATTAGTCAAAAGGCAGATCTTACAAGACTGGCTAAAGCATGGGAAAATTGGGACTGGAGACAAGCTGAAGAACGATTGAACAGAATTCCCCAGTATCATACTAGTGTCAAAGTAGACGGATTCAAGGAGCTCGATATCCATTTTGTCTGGCAAAAAAGCGAAGTACAGAATGCCATTCCTCTGCTTTTCGTCCATGGCTGGCCCGGCTCCTTCATTGAGGTCACGCAAATTCTCCCTCTGCTGGCTCAGCCCGGAGGCCCAGCATTCGACATAGTAGCGCCATCTCTTCCTAATTATGGATTTAGCGACGGCGTGAAGACGCGCGGGTTTGCAGGCGCTCAGTATGCGGAGGTGTGTCACAAACTGATGCTCCAGCTAGGCTACAACGAATATGTAACCCAAGGAGGCGATTGGGGCTCGCTGATCACCC
>Ga0247734_1000605_pt1 | contig 30160 bp, 15 predicted proteins | sample UWRJL103311B2_FD_180933 | JGI IMG/M metagenome (GOLD analysis project Ga0247734, IMG submission 180933) | Plant litter microbial communities from Arlington Agricultural Research Station in Wisconsin, United States - UWRJ-L103-311B-2 | ecosystem: Environmental > Terrestrial > Plant litter >...
TGGGGGTGGGGATTGGGGATTAAATATCCTATATTTATTTATATTTTTTTTTTAAAAAATAAAGAAGCAATTCATTTTGTTTTTTTTTACGAGTAAAGAGACTTGAACTCTTATGAATAAATTCATGAATTCCTAAGATTCACCTGGCTACCAATTTCAGCATACTCGCTTAAATTTTCCCTACTAGCCTCTAGTAATTACAATTATATATTTTTAAGCAAATTAGAAAAAAATACAAAATTTAAACTATCTATAAAACTAATAGTTTTTCTTTTTTTTTACACCCGCCTAACTAAACAATCTAAGATTCGATAAATCTTACTTTTATAAATTTAAGGTAGCAAATCCTTAAATTTTCTTTTTTTTTATAAATAAAAAAAAACACAAAAGAAATTACAGAGGGTACACGATAGTTACCTTTGGTTACTAGACCTACCAATAAGTTATTGTTTTAGCTTCCAAATAAAAGAAAGAAAAAATAAAGAAAATTGATTAAAATGAAAATATTTAATTTTACTACTGTTAGGCGAAGCCAACTACTACCCTAACTTACTTAAAATTTTTAGAATCACAAGTTTTTAAAAAAATTAAACAACTAGGTAGTTTGTAACTTTAGTTTTTCTTGTTTTTTATAAAAAAATAAAAACAAGTAATAAATAATAGGCAGATTTTTTTATAATTAAAATAGCCTAGTATTCAATATAATAATATAAGTTAGGTCTAAAAGCTAGTCTTCCTTAAAATTTATTATAGTAAATACCCCTTCTAAACGTAAATCAGAAATATACCATTTATAAATTTAAATTAGCCTAATTTGCTTCTTTTTTTCTTTATTTTTTAATAAATAAAAAAATTATTAGAAGTAAGAAAAAATATAGGTAAATGGTAAATTAAAATAAAAAAATAAAAATTAATTTTATCCTATTTTTCTTTATTTTTTTATAAATAAATTAGAAGCTACAATAATAAAATTAATTTTGAAAATCAACCTTAAAGTAAAATTTAAATTATAAATTACATGAATTGGTTAAATTCGACAAATGCTAAAGAGATAGGTACTTTATATCTAATTTTTTCTGTTTTTGCGGGAATGATTGGTACTGCCTTTTCTGTTCTTATTAGATTAGAACTATCGAGCCCTGGAGTACAATTTTTACAAGGTGATCACCAATTATTTAATGTTATAATCTCAGCTCACGCATTCATTATGATCTTTTATATGGTTATGCCTGGGTTAGTGGGAGGTTTTGGAAATTTCTTTTTACCTATCCACTGTGGAAGTCCAGATATGGCTTTCCCGAGATTAAATAATATCTCATTCTGGTTATTACCTCCAGCTTTAATACTATTACTATTAAGTTCATTAGTTGAAAATGGAGCTGGGACAGGATGGACTGTTGAAAATGGTAAGCAGTCGCCAATTAGTAATAATTGGGCAATAAAACATCACTCGATGCAAGAAACTCCTCAAGCCTTTAAATTAGGCAACGGAAAGAACTACTCATCGATATTTAATCTTTTTTTAGTTAGCAATGACCTGGTTAGTTCAATTATATTTTATATAAAAAAAATTAAATGGTATAAATTAGTGAAAGATATCGGCAGTAAAAATGTTCTATACATGGGGACAATTTGCCTGGGTTATAGCCATAGGCTAACTAAAAATTATTCTAGTATAACCCATCAGAGACTAAACGTGATGCAACCTAAAAATAAAGAGTTTGAATTTAAGGAATGGCTTGTCGGTATGACAGATGGAGATGGATCTTTTTCTATTTTAAATCAAAACGGCCAGTGAAATTTAACGTACAAAATCTCTCAAAATACTTATAATCTTAGAGCTTTATACTATATTAAAAAACAATTAGGAGTAGGTTCAGTTAGCGTAGAATCACAGAGAGAAATGGGTTCATTTAGAATTAGAGATAGAAAACAATTAGGGGATATAATTATTCCTATTTTTGATCAATATCCTCTTCTAACTACTAAGTATTTTAATTATGCTAAATTTAAACAAGTATATAATATCCTTGAAGACCCTAAATTAACAAAATGTGAAAAAAATACACTTATTGAAACTTTATTACTAATAAAACCTGAGGAATCTTATATTTCTCCAGCCTGGAATAAAATTAATTTACCAATATTAGATGCAAACGAAGCTAATAAGGTTATATCTAAATCATGGTTAATTGGATTTGTAGAAGCTGAAGGCAGCTTCTTTTTGGTTAGAAAAGATCAAAATAGAATCGTACATGGATTTGGTATAAGTCAAAAATTAGACAAGGTAGTATTAGAAGGTATTAGACATATTCTTCACATTTCTACTAAAGTAATTTATAAAGAAAAATATAATTACTATATGATAGATACTACTAATTCTAGGGCAATTAAAAATATTTCAGAATACTTTTTTAATTCTATGAAAGGTATGAAGGCAGTTGAATATAGAATTTGGTCAAGATCTTTTAATAAACACAAAGGAGATTACTCTAAACTTATGCTAATTCAAGAACTTCTTAGAAATTTAAGGAAATTTAGAGCAGATAATAGTATTAAACTTTTATTTAAACAAAACAATATTTAGGTTGAAGGAATAGTCCGAACAACGGTGAGAGCCGTTGAGTATAACGATAGAATCCTTTTGGATTTGAGGTTATCAACATTAATGTTACCCACCATTAGCTGGAATCCAATCACATTCAGGTGGATCAGTAGATTTAGCTATTTTTAGTTTACACTTAGCCGGAGTTTCTTCTCTATTAGGGGCAATTAATTTCATAAGTACAACTTTAAATATGAGAACAAATGGAATGTCTTTACATAAATTACCTTTATTTGTATGGGCTATTTTCATTACAGCTATCTTATTATTATTATCTTTACCTGTATTAGCTGGTGCAATCACAATGTTATTAACAGATAGAAACTTTAATACTAGTTTCTATGATCCAGCTGGAGGTGGAGATCCAATCTTATATCAACACTTATTCTGGTTCTTCGGTCATCCTGAAGTGTATATCCTAATTATCCCTGGATTTGGTATAGTTAGCCACATAGTTTCAACTTTCTCAGGAAAACCTATTTTTGGTTACATCGGGATGGTTTATGCTATGTTCTCTATCGGAATCTTAGGATTCTTAGTTTGGTCACACCACATGTTTGCGGTTGGATTAGATGTGGATACTAGAGCTTACTTCACTGCAGCTACAATGGTTATTGCTGTTCCAACTGGAATTAAAATATTCTCATGGTTAGCTACTTTATATGGAGGAAGTTTAAGATATAATACACCTTTATTATTTGTATTAGGATTCTTAGCTCTATTCACTATCGGTGGATTAACAGGAGTTGTATTATCAAACGCATCATTAGATGTTGCTTTCCATGATACTTACTACGTAGTAGCTCACTTCCATTATGTATTATCAATGGGGGCTGTATTTGCCCTATTTGCTGGATTCTATTATTGGACTCCTAAAATTGTAGGTAGAACATTCAATGATCTATTAGGTAAAATCCATTTCTGGACATTATTCATTGGGGTTAATTTAACTTTCTTCCCTCAACACTTCTTAGGATTGGCCGGTATGTTAAAATTTAATGTCATCTTAGTAGGTCTAAGCGAAGCTCTAAACTTCAATACGATCGACAATAATTTAATCTTTATTAGTTTGTTGGCGAAGCCAACTGCAACTTTAGTTTTATTGCCTTTAAAACCTTATGGTCCTCATATTTTACCTAAATTTGTTACTGAACCTATTAGAGTTTACACACCAAATTTAGATAGAAATCTTATAGGTAGAGAAAATAAAAATTGTACGGTAATTTACCAATGGGTGAATTTAATAAACGGTAAAATATATATAGGAAGTGCTTGGAAAGGCTCTGAAAGGTTGTTATCTTACTGGAGACCCAGTACTTTAAAAAGAAATCTTCCTATTTATAGAAGTATACTATATTATACGCATAATAATTTTGCTTTAGCTATTTTAGAAAAATTAGGTAAAACAGGATCAGTTACCAAAGAACATATGTTATCTAGAGAACAACATTATCTAGATATTATTTTTAAATCTGATAAAAATATAATCATGAATAACTCTCCAACTGCCGGAACGACTTTAGGTTTTAAGCATAAACCTGAATTTGGATTAAGTAGATCAGGTTCTCTAAATCCTATGTCTAGTAAAAACTTTTCGAGTGAATTTCTAACTATGCAGAAAAAAAATAAAGTTGGAAATAACAACCCTAATTACGGTAAGAAAAAATCAGTTTTAACACTTTCTAAAATTACTAAATTTGTTTATGTTTATAATTCAAAAGATTTATCTCATTTAGGTACTTATTCTACTGTTGAATGCTCTAAGGCCTTTAAAATGGGTAAAGATACTTTAAAAAAATATATTTTATCAGGTAAAGCTTATAAAGACAAATTATTTACTAGAACTAAATTACATTAAAAAATATCCATGCCTCTTTAAGTTATATTTAAAAAAAAAAAAAACTTAATAGAAAATTGGGTGAATTGCAAGGACAACTTTATTAGCTATTTATTTCGCTAATAAAGTCAATTTGCAGCGAAGTTTATGTCGGTATAATTAAATATGTTTAATTTGATATAAAAACGTTCAACGACTAACAGGTGAGTAGTACTAAACAATAATCCTGTACTGTTATTATTTAACAGAAGCGCCCAATCAGTTTGTAATAGTAAATTTCAAATTGAAAGACATAGTCTGAACTTAACTGTGAAGTTAAGAGTTTAGATATATTTAATATATCTAAGATTAACACAATTGATGCCTAGAAGAATACCAGATTACCCTGATGCTTTCAGTGGATGGAATGCTATATCTAGTTTAGGATCTTTAATTTCTGTTGTTGCTACAGTATTATTTGGTTATATTATTTATGATATATTTGCTAACCAACCAAGTTGTTCTAATAACCCTTGGGCAGTAGCACCTTATTTTACTAGCTTAAATCAATTTAAAGAAAATCAAGGTATTAATACTATTGAATGGACATTGACTAGTCCAATACATTTCCACGCATTCAAAATGTTACCTATACAATCTTAAATATAAGGTATAATTACCTTAATATTTAGGATTTTAAACCCCCCCCCCCCCAACTTAATTAAAAAACAAATGAAGTGGATATTTTTTTTTAGGCTATTTTAGGCTTTTTTTTTTCCCAAATAGAATAAGAAATACTTATTCTATTCAATGTATATAGAAAAAGCTAGACAACTTTAGAGAGGTATTAGGTTAAATAGTAATCTAATTACCTATAAATTTAATATAATCAAAACAACTCAAAAAGATTTAATTTTAAGATATTCTAATCCAGAAAGATTAAAAAATACTTTGAAAGCACAAGTATCAAGTTACTTTTTTAATAAAGATAATAAAATAATGAATTCACTTTCATTGTTTGTTAGAAATAATAACCTGGGACCAGGTTTTTCTAGTGCTATAAATTTTTCCCTATTAAATAAGGAAAAAAAAGAAGCAAAATGGTATTTAATTGAGGACTTACAAAAAATATTAGTTACTTATTTTAAATCAATGTACTCTTTAATAAGTAAAGCCAAATTTAAAGTTTTCGCTGAAAAAATTACTGTCCAAATATTATACTATATTACTATTCCAGATGCTAATATATTTACTTGGTATATGATTTTTAATCAAAATAAAAATAGCTCTAATCTTAACCAAGGACTAAGCAGCAGTAATATGCAAATAGATGGAGAATTGGTAAGAAATAATAAAAAATTAGGGTTTTTAAAAAGAAAAAATAAATTGATCAATTTATTAAAAAAAAAGATAAGAAAAATTAGACAGAGAGAAAGATTCTTTGAATTAAATTTAAAAAGTATAAATTATTTATATGAAAGTAAATTTGATTCTTTATCTAGATTTTTTAATTTATTATTCCAAAAACCAATAGAATTCTTATTAATTAGATTACATCATTCAGACGCAGATAGCAATATATTGGCTCAATTAGTTTTACTTGTTCTTAAAAAAAAAAATATTAGAAGAATAATTAATAAATTATATAATAAAAATAAAGTTAAAGATATCAATAAAATGAAATTCTCTATAAATAGAAATTTTGTAGGTAACGATAAGAATGTAAGTACTAATAATAATCTTGTAGTAAATGATATTCTAGGATCTAGTGCAGTCTATTTATCAGGTTTATATATTCATATTGGTGGTAGATTAATGAGAGAACCTATTATTCCTAGAAGAACAACTAAAAAATTTGAAAAAGGAGCTATAGCTTTCGGAAAAGTTAATAGTTTAGAAGAAACATCTATAACTAAAAAAAATAGAAAAGGGGCTTATACAATAAAAATTATTTTCGCTCAAAATCTTTTAAACAATTAATTTTTTAATCCCCCTATAATAATTTTTTTATAGCTTTAATTTTTCTTTATATTTTTATATATTTTTTTATTTATAAAAAAATAAAATAAATAAAAAAAAACATAAAATAATACGTTAGCAAGCGTAGCAAATTTTTTATTAAATAAAAAAATAGAGGGTTAATTTTATTATTTGTTTAATATTAAAGTTGCATTATTAATATAGTATTAAATAGAGTCTATAAGTATAGACTAGTCTTTAAGTGATTTTTTCTACTGGGAGGCGATAATATATCGCCTATTTTTTATTTTTGTTTGTATAATAATAGCGGGAAAATAAATAGGAGTCATTTGTATAAGGAATAATCGTCATTGGTAAGATAACACGATTGCTAATCGTTTGGGTTTATACCCTTGGGCGTTCGACTCGCCTTTATTCCGAAAATATATAATTGTAATTACTAGCCTGGCTTCTTTTTTTCTTTATTTTTTTATAAATAAAAAAATTGCTACTAATTTTTCTAGCATTAATTTTTCTTTAGAAAAATAATAGAAAAATAAAGAAAAATATAAAAAAAATAAATAAACAATATAAATAATGTTTATAAAGTTTGCTAATAAATGTATGCTTAGTCATCCTGCCTTTCTTTTCATGTTTATAGTTTAAATCTTTTTTAAACAAATAATATGAAATTGTATCGGTCACAATTTCTAGGTTTAACCTACTAAAATATAAGCTATAATTTAAACTGTTACAATTTTAGTTTAACCTTTAATTTTTTCTAGTGTAATAATAAATATTTTCTCTTTGTATGAATTTATTTTTTAAGCCTACTACTGACCTATAATATAATTATAGAGAGGTCCCAGAGGAATATGTAAATATTTTTTATGAGTAAATAAATTACTAGCCTAGAGAAGCCTTTTTCTAATTTATAAGTTATTAAGGCTTGTAAGTGGCTTAAAAATAGCTCGGTTTGTTTAACCCTTTTGTTTTTTTTTTATTTATAAAAAAAAATATAAATTCAAAAATGAATAAATTAGAAAAAGGCTAGGATTAAAGCAGTAGGTCTATAGATAAAGATTCTAATTCTTAGTAAGTAGATTCATTAAGCTATTAATTTTTTTTTTTTACTTAAAAATTAAAGGCTAGTAATAACTAGCATGCTTTATTTTTATAATTTATATTTTTTTTATTTATAAAAAAAAAACAAAATTATACAACCTACTTCTTTATTTTTATTATTAATATAAAGATTATTATAGTTTTTATATTATAACTTATTTCTTTTTATAAAATGAAAACTTTATTTATAAATCTCTTAGCTTTTGGTTCTTTACTTTCCAGTATTCTAACTATTACAGCTAAAAATCCAGTTATTTCAGTGATTTTTTTAATTTGTACTTTTGTACAAGCAGCTGGTTATTTAATATTAATCGGTATCCAGTTTTTAGGTTTATCTTATATAGTAATATATGTAGGTGCTATAGCTGTTTTATTTTTATTTGTAATAATGATGATAAACATCAAACTTACAGATATATTAGAAACAGGAAATCAATATACTAAAAATTTACCGATAGCTATTATTATTGGTTCTTTATTTTTATTTATTATCTTTCAAGTAATTCCTTTAAATTTATATAATGTACCAAGTTTATCTATTTCATTATTAAATAATTTTAATCATCTAATCTTTAGTAATTTCAAAGAGTTGCTACCTAATGATTTATTCTTTACTGGTTTCGCAATAAATAGTAATGTGGCTAACGACTTATTTGTTTTAAATTTCCAACAAATAGAAGTTTTAGGACACACTCTATATACTTATGGAAGTTTATTATTATTATTATTAAGTTTTATTTTATTATTAGCTATGTATGCTACAATAGTTATATCAACTAGCAAAAAATAATAATATTTTTAGAATTTAGATTAACCCCCCAGCTTCTTTATTTTTTATAAATATAAATAATATTTATAGGAGTGAATTTAGCTACCAGACTAAATTGGTCTAACATTATTAATAATTAAAATTTATGGGGGGGGGTGGATATAATAAGTCTTTATTTGTTGACTAATAAATTTAGTAAGCTCTTCTTTATTTTTTATAAATATAAAAAATATAAATAGATGTAAAATCAATCTGAAAAATAGAAATTGTTACTTTTTTATGAATATTTATTTAACGAGCCCTTCCAGATTCGAACTGAAATAATCCTAATCGACAATTAGATACTCTACCAATTAAGCTAAGGGCCCTTAACTTTTTTTATTTTTCCTTTCTATTCTTTTACCCTGTTAATTGGATATAATTTGATATAAAATTTATAGTAGATAAAGATATATACATAAATATACCTATATGTTAAATAGGACCTAAAAATGTACATCATTTAATGAAAATGTAATTATATTTTATTTTTTTATAAAAAAGAGGTCTCAAAAAGTTAGTGTTATAAGTTTTAAAGTTAAAAAAACAAATAGAAAAATTTGCTAGCTAGCAAGCTAGAAAAAAATTATTATAGGGGGATTTAAATAATAAAAAAATAATTATTTTTTATTATTTGTAGCAATATCCATTAAAGTGTTTTCACTAATTCCAATTAATGGTACAATTATTAGGAACCATGAGAAATAAAAGGCTGTAGAGATTTGTCCAATTTCAACATAAGGTGAGTTAGGGTGTTGAGATCCAATCCACATTAAGATAATAAAGTCTACTACAAAGAACCAGAAAGCAAATTTCATTGCAGGTCTAAATTGTGCACCTCTAATTCTAGATAAATCTGTAATAGGTAATATTAATAATATTAATAATGACCCAAACATTGCTAATACTCCTAATAATTTATTAGGTATACTTCTTAATATTGCATAAAATGGTAATAGATACCATTCAGGTACAATAGAAGCAGGAGTAACCATAGGGTCAGCAGGAATATAGTTATCAGAATGTCCTAATAAGTTAGGATAGAAGAAAACTAAAACAGATAAAACTAAAAAGAATGCAAAGATAGTTACTAAATCTTTAAAGATAAAGTAAGGATGCATTGCATATCTATCCCCATTAGAATTAACTCCATTAGGGTTATTTGACCCATGTACATGTAGAGCAATTAAATGAGCTACAGATAATGCAGCTAATAAGAAAGGTAATAAATAATGTAAAGAAAAGAATCTATTTAATGTAGCATTTGAAACAGAGAAACCTCCCCAAATCAATTCTACTAAATCTTGTCCAAATACTGGGATAGCTGATAATAAATTAGTAATTACGGTTGCTCCCCATAAAGACATTTGTCCGTATGGTAATACGTACCCTAAGAAAGCAATAGCCATCATTAGTATTAAGATAATTGTCCCAATAGACCAAACTAATACTCTAGGTGATTTATATGATCCGTAATACATACCTCTAGCTATGTGTAAATAAACAAAAATAAAAAAGAAAGAAGCCACATTAGCATGTGTATATCTAACTATCCAACCGTTATTTACATCTCTCATAATGTGTTCTACACTATTAAAAGCAAAATCCACATTAGGTGTATAATGCATGGCTAAAAAAGCCCCTGTTAATATTTGTATTATTAAACATGTAGCTAATAAAGAACCAAAGTTCCATAAGTAACTAATATTAGCTGGTTGAGGAGAATCAACTACATAAGAATTTAATAATCTAAGTAATACGTGACTTTTTAATATTCTCATTTTTCTAAGGCTACTGTTTGATTACTGAGGCCAAGCTTCAGCTGACCATTTTGGTTTTATTTTCTAGTAATAATAGCAGAGTAATTATTACTTACTTCCCCTCCTTAATTGTAGCTTATCTTAGAGAGCTAAAAACCAAGTTATTAATTTATTTTTTCTTTTTTTTTTGCTGTGGTAGGCAAAGCCCACAACCACCACTATTCTCTATATTTTTTATAAAAAAATAAAAAAAAAATATTGCTTCTCCAATTACTTGTAAGGTTTATTGAATTTATCTCCCTATGTTAACTATCTGTATTATAATAATCTTTATAGAAACTACTAGTTTGAATTTAGGTAAACTTTAGTGATTGAGAACTAATTTAAAAATAATTACTAGTTACTTTTGGCTAATGTATTTATTTTTATCGTTGCTTCCTATTATTTTTTATTTTTTTTCCTATTGCTATTAATTTTTATATTTTTTTTTTTTTTTTTTTTTTATTTATTAAAAAAAAATATTGCTACGCTAGAAAAATTAATGCTAGAAAAATAAAGAAAAATAAAAATTTGCCGGAAAAAATAAAGAATATATAAATCTATTAGCCTAGTTTTGCTGTAAATTGAGGGAGACACGACTTGAACGTGCAACTTCTTACTCCCAAAGTAAGCTCCTTAACCGATTAGAATACTCCCTCTTATTGGCTACGCAGAAAATTAGAAATCTTATAATTACTATATTTTTTTCCTATCGCTGAATTTTTCCCTAGTTGTTTAATTTTTTTCTTTATTTTTTTATAAATAAAATATAAAATAGAATAGTAGTGGCTTTTGCCAACAACAACTACTAGAAAAAAATAGGAAGTAAGTTGTTTTTTTTTTAAAGAATAGTATAGGATTAGTGGTATTAAAAAAAAATTAAACTAGTTAGAACAATAAAATTTTATTTTTATTAAAAATAATTTGCTATTTTTTTTATTCTGAGTTGATCAGACTCGAACTGATATAAGCCATTACCAAAAAATGGTGTTTTTCCAAATTAAACTACAACTCAAGTTATTTTAGGCTTGTTTAGACCTAAAAATTTTTAACAAAGTAAGTGTTTCTTTATTATTTTTAATAATAAAATATTTAGAAGCAATTAATTTTTTATATATTTTTTTTTTTGCCGAAAACTGGAATTGAACCAATATCAAAATCTTACAAGGAATCCGTTTTACCAATTAAACTATATCGGCATTTTTTTAGTATCTATCTACTTATTATTTAAAAATACTACTATATTTTTCTATTTTTTATATTTTTATATATTTTTTTATTTATAAAAAAATAAAATAAATAAAAAAAAAAACAAAAAATTGCTACGCTAGAAAAAAATAAAGAAAAAATAAATTAAACAACTTACTAAATTACAAGTTATTAGTTAGATTAATGCCCCGGGAGAGAATTGAACTCCCATATCTATATCTTCAGAATAGCGCTTTGACCACTAAGCAACCGAGGCTAAAATTTTAAGATGTAATAGACCAAATAAATTATTATTCTATAACCCCTAGAGTAGTTACTTTTATAGTTACTAATTAGATTATTTAGAGCTACAGAGCTTATTTTTAAGCTACTTACACCCGCTAAAGCCCAATATATAAAGCTACAAAACAAAAAAATAAATAAAAAAAAATATAAAGGAAATATTTAGGTGGGGGGGGGGGGGGGGGGGAGATTATTAATTTATTAGCTGAATAGCTGTATTCATTAAAGGGATAACACTGTTGCTAATTATTTTCATGGTTGTTTGATCTAGATGACTATCATGTCCCATATTTACCAATTCTAAAGCCTTTAATAATAGGCTTTTATCCATATCAATTACCATTTCTACGGAATCTTTAGCATCTGAAATTTGTTCTTTCAGATCATACCATAGTTTTTTAAGCAAAGTAACTTGTTTAAAGGTCTCAGGGGAAATTTGATTAATCTTATCAAACAATGTGTAGTCTATTTTTAAATCAGGGTGCAATTCTTGGAAAAGATTAAAATCTGATAAATCCGGTAGATCATAGGTAACGGTCGTTAAACTAGGCTCAACTCTAGGAATCTGAGTTCCTTCGCTAAAATCTAGTTTATGCCCAAATCTCAATAAGTGATTTTCTCCAACTAAGGCTATCTTTCCGAAGAACAAATCGTCGAAAGATTTAATTTCTTGAACCAATTCCTGATTTCTAATATGTAGTGTTCTAATAAAATTATGAAAGATATCTGTTTTGTTTTTTTTTTTTATTTATAAAAAAAAATATAAAGTAAATCTGGGTTAAGCTGTTTTATTCTGGTATAGGAATTTAAAATAACAGTCCATATATTGTTTATAAAAAAGTTTTCAGTGTTATGATTATACTCTCTCATAAGAATTCTTATGTCTTGAAAAAGCAATCCACTAGAGCCAAGGTTTTTCTGTAACAAAATATTATTAACTTCAAATTGTAATACATTATAAATGTGTTGAGTTTGATTAAAATTCATTATATTAAATTTATAGGTAATTAGATTACTATTTAACCTAATACCTCTCTAAAGGTGTCTAGCTTTTTCTATATACATTGAATAGAATAAGTATTTCTTATTCTATTTGGGGAAAAAAAAAGCCTAAAATAGCCTAAAAAAAAATATCCACTTCATTTGTTTTTTAAAAATTTGGGGTTTTGGCAAACAAACAATCAGTTATATCCAATTGTAGTTATTAGAACAATTTTTATATTTACATACTTTTAAAAAGTACTTTACTGCGAAGCAACTTTAACTTAGTAGCCTTGGCCTTAATATTAAATTTAATCTAAGTATAGGCTGAGCTCTAATTTCTTTATTTTTTTTAATTTATATTTTTTTTATTTATAAAAAAATTACTTCTAATTTTTCTAGCATTAATTTTTCTAAGGAAAAATAATAGAAAAATAAAGAAAATAAAAAGAGAAAAGGATCAATTATAAACACACTAGTTTTTTTATAAATTAGTATTGCTAAACTAATATACTTTACAGTATTAACATTCGCAACCTATTAAGAAATAGTCTATTTCTTAATTATTTTAGATTTCTTAGTTTAATAAAACTAAGTATAGCATATGCTACTCTAAAATTAGTATCAAGGGATTAGATTCTTGCTTTATAGACATTCAGCACTTATCTATTATGTTTGTGGCTACCCAACTATGCGTTCATATGTATTAATTTTAGTTAAATAAATATTACAAACAATTGGTACACTATGGAAACACAGCCTATTGGTCCTTTCGTACTAGAAGGTCTGTCCCCATTTACTAAATTTTCCACCAGAAGATAGGGACCATACTGACTCACGTCGTATTAAACCCAACTCACGTACCCTTTTAATCGGCGAACAGCCGAACCCTTCCAAGCTTCTTCCCCCGGAGGATAGGATGAGTCGACATCGAGGTGCCAAACAGCCGAGACAATGTGTACTCTCGTCGGCTATCAGCCTGTTATCCCTAGCGTAACTTTTATTAATTGATCCCCGTCTATCCCATACTAAAGCGAGGGGTCACTATGCCCTACTTACGTATCTGTTTGACTTTTGAGTCTCTCAGTTAAGCATGCTTACCGCCATTGAACTCTGCGCAACCCTTCACTGGTTGATTGATTTCCATTCAATTTCTAGCTATACCTTTAAAAAAAATTGATAATTAGGCTTTCTAAAATAGAGAAGCCATAATCTTTTTTGTAGTGTATTTTGTAATCTTTGACAATTAAGCAAAGACAAAATTTTGATAAAATTTAAATCTGGATGTACTTTGCTACTTTTTTAAAGACGACCGCCCCAGTCAAACTGCCAATTAGTCAACTCTCCCTCTCACAATTACATTAGTAAAAGCTAAATAGGTAAACATAAACCCAACTTAAATTATAAGGTTTCCACTAGTTTAAAAAACTATACATCTTTCGATTTCCCTATTCACTATTAATTAAAGTTGTTCTAGATTCATATGATAACTAACTACAGTAAAGCTGCATAGGGTCTTCCCGTCCCCCTGGTGGTAACGCGCATCTGCACGCGTAATTCAATTTCACTGAGCAAGTTGTAGAGACAGTGAGACCATCGTTACATTATTGATACTCGACCACATTTAATGGCCAATTGATTTTGCTACCTTAGGATCCTCATAGTTAAGACCGCTATTAACCAGATTTTCGATAAATCACAGTTTGAATTTCCATGATTGTTCTTATATTAATGGCATTGGGCAAATTTCACACAGTATACTATCACATTAATGATTGCACTGTGTTGTGTTTTTAGTAAACAGTCGTGGCCTCCGATTCTGTGCCACCTTTTTTAAATATAAATATTTAAATAAAGGTACCTCTTATCGTTGAACTTATGAGGTGAATTTGCCGAGTTCCTTAACAACCTTTAGCTCTACGCCTTAGTATTCTCTACTTACGAACCTGTGTCGGTTTAGGGTACGGTAGTAAGTTTAAATTTAAAACTTAAACTAATTATATTAATTTCCTGATTACTTAAATTTAATTAAATAATTTTCTATAATATACTCATCAGGAGGAGCGATGGCTCTGCTCACCTTAGAGGCCGCTATAACACTTAGAGGATTAACCTTCCTATTTTGCAACCCTTTCGTATTCGGCGAATTCCATTTTAGGAATTTTTTACGTTACTCATGTCAGCATTCTCTCTTCAGTTACCTAATAAATAATGAAACACTATTCTTTCAACAGTTTAACTGAATGTTCTACTACCTAAATTAAGACTTATTTTATAATAATTAAAGTCTTAATCAACACAATATCGGTTGATTGTTTTAGACCCGTTAAATTTTCGGCGCGACTATCTTAATACTGCTGTTGCGTTGTTACATACGTTCATTATAAGTAGCGACTGCCAGGCTCACTTCACAGCTGTATTTGATATTGCTACGTCCTTATTTTCACTTAACAATCATTCGGGACCTTGATTAGTGTTCTCGGCTGTTTCCGTCTCGACTGCCCAACTTAGCATGAGCAGTCTGAATATCTACTATTAATTTATGTAATTCCGAGATTCGTTTCCAAAGGTAAGATTTGCTAGATCCCCGCAACCTAAACGCATTAAAAATATATATTTTTAATTTGTTGGGAATTGGCTTGCTGTACCTCCATAAATCTTAAATAGACATCATACTAAAATATGTTTCGGTAGAAAACCAGCTAGCACCAGGTTAGATTGGCATTTCACCGCTTACCAAAACTCATCGGAGAATTATGCAACATTCACCCGTTCGATCCATTATAATCTGGTCTTGGTAAGATCACCTGGCTTCGGGTCTAATAGTAGTAACTATCCCAATACTATTTTTATTTTATAGCATAGTCGCTTTCGCTAAGGCTTTGAACCTTGCTACTACTATTAACTTGCTGACCCATTATGCAAAAGGTACGCCGTTATTCTTGTTGAAGTTAAGAATTTCGACTGCTTATAGAATTACTAATTCAAGATCTATTTCACCATATTGATTTTTTTAATCTAAAATAGATTAAATAAAAACAAAAATGTATACTACATGCTTTTCAAACTTTTCCTTTACAGTACTTTTCACTATCGCTAAATTTATAATACTTAGCCTTAGAGGATGGTTCCCCTTATTTTGTATTCCCGACAAGTTATCTCTCATCGTAATTTTTATTTAAGTTAAAGTAGTCACTTTATTTTTGTATTAAAAAAATTAGCCAACTACAACTCTTAATAATTAAATTGAAAATTTTTTAGGACTTACACCTTTTTTTAGAACTACTAATTTTTTTAAGTAGTTAACTTTATTTCTAATTTTTTTTAAGTAAACTAGTTAAAGTTTTTTAGATTTTCTTTTTAATTTAGGCTAGTCCGATTTCACTCACCATTACTCTCGGAGTCTCGGTTGATTTCCTTTCCTTTCCTTAATAAAATGTTTTACTTCAGGAAGTAGATATAATTAAGGTTTCCCTTAGGATCGCTTATTAATTATTTTTTCCCTCATTATTTAATATCTTAAAGATATTTAAATTAGAGGATAAGCTTTTGGTATAATTACCTCCTTTTTTATAAATTTGCCTTAGTTTTCCTTAATAATCCCTTTAAATACTATTATTTAAAATTAATTTTTTTTTTTTGATGTTACTATATAATTGACATCGATACTTTTATACTAATATTTTTTAATAAACACAAAATAAGTTTTATTTTTACTAACTTTGTAGTAATTTTTCCTTTTTATTTTTTTCCTGGTGTAATAATATAGAAAAAAATAATAACAAGTATTTTTTCTATTATAGAATATATCTATTTTCTTTAAAGTGGAAACTTTTTACGTAACCACTTTACTTTTTAATTAGGGGGGTGAATAAATAAAAATATTTAATTTATTATGAAGCTGCTGAATCAATCCACACTAAGAAATCTGGTGAAGATACTGCTTCAACAACAATAGGCATAAATCCATGCCAAACTCCACAAATTTCACTACACTGTCCGTAGAATGTTCCAGGTCTTTCTGCTAAGAAAGACACTTGATTTAATCTTCCAGGTACAGCATCTAATTTTAAACCTAAAGAAGGTACAGCGAAAGAATGGATAACATCTGCCCCAGTAATAATTAATCTAATATGGCAATCCACTGGTATAACTAATTTATTATCTACATCTAATAATCTAAATTGCCCTAATTCTAAATCAGATTCAGGTATCATGTAAGAATCAAAATCGATAGAATCTCCAGCATCTGTTATAAAGTCAGAGTATTCATAAGACCAATACCATTGGTGTCCAACTACTTTAATTGTTAAAGTAGGTGAGATAACTTCATCCATTAAATATAATAATCTGAATGAAGGGAAAGCTATAGCAATTAAAATTAGAGCTGGAGTAATAGTCCAAACTAATTCTAATACAGTTCCATGTGTTAAATATTTATGAGCGATAGGATTTTTATTTTCACTATAATAATACATAGTTGAAAATAATACCCAAGCTACGGCTAAAAAGATTACTATTAAATAAAATCCAATAGTATTATGTAATGTTACTAAACCTGTAAATCCGGGTGCAGCACTATCTTGAAATCCATATTGCCATGGAAGAGGTGCATCATTAAAAATAGTATTGAAAAAAGATAAATTAATTAAACTAAAATTTGTCATGTTTTTTTAATCGGCAAAAAAATTTTGCCTGAAGATTACCTTAATTTGTTTCGGCAATTACAATATAAAGATTATATATTTGTAAATTTTCATTTTATATTTAAAAATATAGCCAATCCATTATTATTAAGGTTGATCTTTAAGATAAGTTTACTTTTTTTTGGGGTGGGGGCTTCTAATTTTTTAATTAGTCGTTTTTGGAATCTTTTTTTGTTTCTTTATTTTTTTATTTATAAAAAAATATATTAATTTAATAAATTAATTATATTTATAAGCACACTTTAGTAAAATTGATACTAATAAATTTTTCCAGCGGTAGTAGTATGGCTTCTTTAGTTTCATATTATTATGACTGATTATTTGTTCTTTTTTAAAAATAAAGAAAAACAAAAAACAATAGAAAAAAAGAAGCAACCAAAGGCTAGGCTACTTGGATTTTTATTTATTTTGCCTAGCCCAAAGGCTAGGTTACTGATATATATTAAATTATCTTAGGATATAATATAGGAGTCATTTTCTTAGCTAATTACTGTTTCATATTTATTTTAGTATATTTTCTTTATATATTTTTTTTTATGTATTTTTATATTTTTTTATTTATAAAAAAATAAAATAAATAAAAAAATATATAAAAAGTAATTAGAATATTTTCTATAGTTAATTTTCCACTAGCTTTAACTAGTTAAACATATATTATAATTTATTATCCAGCGGACTTTCCAACATTAATTTCTATAATTTATATTTTTTTTTAATAAATAAAAACAAAAGTAATAAAAATAAATGCCAGTTTTAAATATCTTAATTATTAATTAAACTTTATAATTAGCCTATTTCTATTAGAGAGTAGTAGTTGTAGCAGTAGTAGTATACTATACTAGACTTGGCTTTATTTTAAAATAAAGCCTTAACGAAGCAATAGACCAACTAATTAAAGATTTCTACCCCTAAAAACTTTTAATTTTATTTACTAACCACTAGCTTTAATTATTATTAAATAGTGGTTTCACAATTAGGCCTTCCACTACTTATAGTATTAGGAAAAAAAGAAGCAAATCTAACATAAAAGTATATAGTAAATTTTTTAAGAATTAGGCTACTACCCCTAGCTTTTTTTATCAATTTTAAATTGGAAAAAAATACCCTATTACTAATTCAAAAAAATATAAAAAATTAAATAGAAATATCTTTACTATTATAGCAATCTACTATATATTTTTTTAAATATATAAATTAAAAAGAAGCTACTCTAAAGTTTTAAACCTAAAGGTACCTTCCATAAATTATAGATATATACAAAATCTTTAAAAGGATTTACCCTATTGATTCACATCAATAATAAATTCGCTTTAATAGCGTAAATAAATAAAAATGAATAATAATATTATAAAATTCCAACATTTTCCTTTTCATTTAGTAGATCCATCTCCTTGGCCAATATTAACTTCTTTTTCTCTATTAAATTTAACAATAGGTGCTGTATTATACATGCATGGTTATAGCTATGGAGGATATATCTTAAGTATCGGTTTTATCTTAACAACTTATGCTATGATCTTATGGTTTAAAGATGTAGTTATAGAAGGTAGCTATTTAGGTCACCACACTAAAGAAGTTAAAAATGGATTAATGATGGGAGTAGTATTATTCATAGTTAGTGAAGTTTTTGCTTTCTTATCTGTATTCTGGGCTTTCTTCCATGCTAGCTTATCACCAGCTATTGAATTAGGAGGGGTATGGCCTCCAATCGGTATTACACCTTTAGATCCATTTGCAATTCCTTTACTAAATACTTTCTTATTATTATCTAGTGGTGCATTTATTACTTATGGACACCACGCTTTAATCCAAGGGAACAGAAAAGGAGCTATTGATGGAGTATTAATCACTATAATTTTAGCTATTATTTTTACTGCTTTACAATATTATGAATATGCTGAAGCGGGATTCTCTATAGCAGATGGTGTATATGGTTCTGCTTTCTTCGCTTCAACAGGTCTTCATGGATTCCACGTTATTATCGGAACAATATTCATTGCCGTTGCTTTCGTAAGAATAATTAACTATCAATTAACTAATAAACACCATAATGGGTTTGAATCAAGTATTCTTTATTGGCACTTTGTTGATGTTGTTTGGCTATTTTTATTTGTAGCTGTTTATTTCTGGGGTAATACCTAATTTTTTACCTTCTAATTAAAAAAATAAAAATTTCCGCTAGGTAATATTTATATAAATATAACCCCCCCCCCCTAATTTAAAAAATTATCTATTAAAGACCAATAAATAACTAGGGTATTTTCTTTATTTTTTTATAAATAAAAAAAATAAATTAAAAAAAAATAAAAAAAAGAAGCAACTCCGCAAGAATTTAAACCTATATTGGACTATTTGTGTCTATAAGTTAAATTTTATAAATGTTATAAAATTATACAAAAGAAATATATTCCATCTTTGCAATCATTAATTCTTAAAATTCTAATAGAAATTTTAACAAATTATTGTGTAGCATAATGAGATAAGTTTTTATAACTTAATAATGCCGAGGCATTGGTTAGTAAGTAATGCAAATATATATAAGTTATTTATATATTTAATTTATAAGCTAGACTACAATAATAAATTATATATAAAAAATGAAAAAATTTAATAAAATAAACTCAGGATATGTAGATGTGTTTCAATACACATTCTTTATGGAAAATGAAGGTCAAATTAATAAAACCTTATTAAAGACAGCTATTAAAAATTTCTTCGAAGTTAGAATAAATAATAAATGGGATGATCACCACTTAGGAATATTAGTTAGAATAGGAACTAAAGAAAGAGTAATAAAATCTTTAACTAGTTTAACTAAAATTAATACTGGTGAAAAAGATAAAGAATTTTTATTAAATTATTTATTACATGTTTTAGAATATAAAGAAAATGGTTATGAAGATTTAATTATTGATAAGATATTTTTTACTTATTTGGTATTTAAGGGACAAATAGAAATTAATTATAATGAAACTAAACCAAATTTATTTAAAAAAGTACCGCATGCTAATTATTCTCACTTTAAGATTCCTGTTGTTTCACCTTCTGGAATAGATCAAATTTTTAACTATGGTGATGTCCTTTTATTGGAAGATTTACCTTTATTAGAAGGTCAAAGCATTAATAAAAATTTTGTTATTCAAGCAAAAACTAATAATGGGATATTTAAAGTACATCATTATGGTAATGAAGAAACTGTTTTAATAAATAAAGTATCAATATTTAAAAAGTCTATGAAAATATTAGAATTTATTGACAAAATAAATGTAAATGAATCTGAATGGACTAGATCTATTAATAGTAGAGAATATGTATATAATCTTGAAGGAGAATTTTTATTAATGACTCAAAATAAAAATATTTTCAAGAGAATAAATTCTACTAAAACAGGTGGTTTCATGCCAAGTTCAGAAAGAGACTTTGTAACTATGGATTTTGAGACATTTAAACATACTTCTGGCGACTTATTATCTAATTTAGTACCTTATTTATTAGTGTTTTATTCTATTAATAAAGGAGAAAATGATCAATCTTCTTATTATTTAACAGATTTTAATTCACCCGATGAAATGATTAATAGAGCTTTAAAGGATCTAATTAAATATCATAAAGTTAATGCCTTAATAAATAAGAAAAAATATGATTTTGCTTATGATCAATATTTAAAAGAATTTAATGAGAAAGTAGCATACCTTAAACTAAAAGATCCAACTATTAATCCTATTCCTAAGAAATATAGAGATGATTGGGCTCATTTGTTAGTTTATGCCCATAATTTTTCTAGTTTTGATGGTTCATTTTTATTAAGATCTTTACTAGCTCTTTTTTCAAATAATAGAATTAAAATTTTATGGGATAAAGATAGAAGGTTTATTTCTATTAAGGTTAGCTTCATAATTAATATTTTAGATGAAAAAACTGGAAAAAGAACTAAGAAGACTTTAACTATTACTTTTTTAGATTCATTTAGATTACTTCCAGCTAGTTTATTAAAATTAACTAAATCATTTAGTAATAATGATGATAGTTTAATTAATTCTTCATTTGACCATAATAAAATTAATAGAAGTAATTTATTAGAACACAAATTTGAGGCTATTAAATATTGTTTACAAGATTGTATGTCTTTACATAATGTTATTAATATTTTTAATCAATGAATTTATAGAAATTGGGAAACAGTTATTTGGAAATTACCAACTATTTCTTCATTAGCGTTTTCAATTTTCAGATCTAAATTTTTAAAAGACGATTTAATTCCTCAAATATCTGGACCTATTTTTGATTTTATAAAATCTGGATATTATGGAGGGGCTACTGATCTATTCATTCCTAAACATTTATATGAAACGGATAATAAGTTTTTATATTACTATGACGTTAATTCCTTCTATCCATCTATAATGAAAGATATAGAATTACCATGTGGGGATGTAATTTATTTTGAGGGGAATCTTTTTTCATTTAAACCAGATGCTTTAGCATTTTGTTACTGTGAAGTTACAGCTCCCGATCATTTAGATCATCCATTTTTACAAGTTCATATTAAAAATAAAACTGTTGCTGGGTTAGGTACATTTGAAGGAGTTTTCTATTCTAAAGAAATTAAACATGCTTTAACTTTAGGTTATAAAATTAAAATTTTACATGGTTTTTACTTTACAAAATCAATAAAATTATTTTCAAATTATGTTGATACTCTTTATGAAATTAGACAGACCTTTGATAAATCTGACCCAATGAATTATATTTCTAAATTATTATTAAATTCACTCTACGGCAGAATGGCTATGGATGATAGACATAATTCTATAAAGGTTTATGATGAAAAGGAATTTAAGCAAAATATGAAAAAAAATGATCTTTATTCTAAAATTGCAGATATTGAATTCTTTAAAGAAGTTAAAAAAGTTGTAGTTGAAACTAAATTGGAAAGATTCACAAATGCTTTTAACTCTAATTATGAAAACCATATTACATCAATTCCTATTGCTGCCGCTATTACAGCGGAAGCTAGAATTTATATGAGCCAATTTAAAAATAACCCCAATTTTAAACTTTATTATACAGATACCGATTCAATTTTTATAGATAAATCACCCGAGGAAATGAATAAATTATTTCCCGGGATAATTAATGATAAAGAATTAGGTAAATTGAAACATGAATTTACTGTTAAAAACGCTGTATTTTTAGGACCTAAATGTTATTGGTTACAACTTGATAATGGTCAAGAAATTATTAAAATTAAAGGAGTTAAAAATGAATTTATTAATAAGGCTAGAGATGAAAATAATTTAGATTTTGATATCTTTAAAGAATTATTAAAAAAAGATGCTTCATTAAATATAGCTCAAGAAAAATGGTTTAGAAATTATAGTGATGCTACTATTAATATTGTTAAAACTAGCTATGAAATTAAGCAGAATGACAATAAAAGAGAATTAATCTATGAAAATGGAACATGTGTAGCAACTAAACCTATTATTTTTGATAAAGAAACTTTTAATAAGGAAATCAATAAAAATTTCTTTTAGCCCCCACCCTTCATCTTTGCAATCAATTAATTATTCTAATAGAATTTTTTATAGAAAGTTTAGGCTTTGAAAATGAGATAATGAAAAAAAAAATAAATAGATATAAGTATACAAATAATCTATAAATATACAAATAAATATATAAGTATACAAATAATTATATAAAAAAATATAAAAAATCATAAATATTGCCAACCCTTTTTTAAATTTATTTAAAAAAATATAGGGTCACAAGCATATATAATACGATTATAATAATCTTATTTAAAAAATAAAATATTATAATTTAATTTCCATAAGAATTTAATTTTGGTTCTGATTGAACGTTTTTCAGTAGTTTTAAGACATGCAAATCGTTTGTTCAACTTAACATAAAGTATTTTACTTTAGTAATTTAATGAACAAGGTGTACAGGTGAGTAATGGTAAATTAGATACCTTATAGACCTCTAAAATAGGGGATAGTTATTTAAATTTTAATTTAAATAGCATAGATTAGCTCTTCTATAATAAAGGAAATTTTCCGCTATAAGAATTGATTTATTTTGTTTAAAGGTAGTTGGTAGGGTAAAAGCCTCCCAAGCCTACGATCGATAGCCATGTTTGAGAGAACCTCTGGCCACATTGGGAATGAGAAGTCCCAAATTGCATACGCAATCTGCAGTCAAGAATATTAGTCAATGCTCGCAAGAGTGAACTAGCTAACTGAAATCATAAAACCTTGTAAAAGTGGTATTTGTGATAACGTAAAGGAAAAAAATGATGTTACTTTACTATAAGTGTTGTCTAAATTACTGGTGCCAGAAGACTCGGTAACGCCAGAAACGCAAACGTTAGTCGTCTTTAAAAGGCGTAAAGGGTGTGTAGGCAGTTTACTAAAGTTTTATTTTTAAAAGCTTAAAAAGAAAAGTAATTTTTTTTTTATAAATAATAAAATGAATATAAACTAGAATCATATTGAGGATAAACCAAATAATGTTAAGAGTAGGGATGATATCCTTAAATACTAAATGGAATACTAAGGGTGAAAGCTTTTTATCTATTAATGATTGACGCTGAGAAACGAAGGTGAGAATAGGAAATAGGATTAGATACCCAGATACCTCTCACTGTCAACGATGAATGGTAGTTATTAATTTTTAATTAATTGATAGCGATGTTAACGCGTTAACCATTCCGCCTTGAGAGTACGGTTGCAAAACTGAAACCAAAAAAATTAGTCGGTCTCGAAGCAAACGAAGTGAAGCATGTTATTTAATACGAGAGTACGCGTAAAATCTTACCAGTTCTTGTATAACCTAATACTTTTTATATTTTCAATTTTTATTGAAATCTTTTATTAAATCCTTATTAGGGAGATAGTATTAGAATTAATATTTTTAGTATTAGAGCAGTTTTCAAGTCGATTTAATAGTTGAAGAAAACTCGTTACAGGTGTTGCATGGCTGTCGTCAGTCCGTATTGTGAAAAGTTAGGTTAACTCCACTAACGGACGCAATCCCTGTTGTTAATTTATACTTAACAATTTATGAATTTTAAATAAATTCATTTGGGACTAAGACAAGTCGTTATGGCCCTAATGAACTGGGCTATAGACGTGCTATAATAACTTTTACAAAGTGAAGCAAAATTTCTATCTTTAGATAGCTAATTTTATTAAGTTAGCTAACAAAAGATAATAAGAAAAAGCAAATCATTAAAGAAAGTTAATCTATTTATAAGGTCGGATTGTTGTCTGAAATTCGGCAACATGAAGGAGGAATTTCGAGTAATCGTTGATCATTAGCGCAACGGTGAAGCTTATATTCGGGATGAACTAACTGTCTGTCGCTGGGAAGAAGCTTGGATAGAGGGAAACTACTTAGAGAAGTTATTTTTATTACATTGAAGTTTATTTTTTATTTAATAAATTACTAAACTTTTGTTCTAATTTAGCTTTAGATTAGTTAACTCTTCTGGGTAACATCTCAAAAGTCATAGCAAGGTAGCTGTACTGGAAAGTGCCGCTGGAGAATAAATTTATATCTTAACCCCCCCAAACACATTTTTTATTATTACAAAGGACCAAAAAAGTATTATAAAGGACCAAAAAAGTATATTGTTAAATATCCAAGTTGTTCAGCGAATAAGATTCTCTATATTTTTTATAAAAAAATAAAAAAAAGAGTAGCTTGCTTTATTTTTCTATTATTTTTCTAAAGAAAAATTAATGCTAGAAAAATTAGTAGCAAAATTATTAGAATATTCATATTTAGTATTTAACCTCATCACCCGACCCATAATGATTTTACAGATAGTTTTAATATATTATTAAGATTGATCTTTTTATTAAGATAAGTTTACTTTTTTATACTTTTATAGGTGTAGCTTGAAATTTATTTATTTTTTTATAAATAAAAAAATATAAAAAGAAAGAAGCTAATATTGGAGTAAGGGGGATAGATAGTCTACCCTCCGAAGCAATAATTTAAAGCCTAATGTATTTTTTTATTTATTTTTTTATAAATAAAAAAATATGAAAAAGAAGCAATATTATTTTTTATTTTCTCCTTGATTAATGAAATTAGTTAAACCAATAGCACCAGATCCAATTTCTAATACAAATCCTATAGTAAGTATAATAAAGAAAATAATACCGATAGAAAATCCGAAAGAAGAAACTTGATATAGAGAAACAGCTAAGGGGAAAAGTAATAAAATTTCAAGATCAAATATTAAGAATAATAAGGCAACAATCATAAAATGAATTTGAAATGTAGATCTAGTTTGATCAGGTAAAGCTAAGAATCCACATTCATAAGCAGAAACTTTTTGTTCATCTGGTCTATGAACAGCTAATAAAACATTCAAAGCTAATAAAATAAATGCTAAAACAGGAACAAAAAGAATTAAAAAAAATAAGTTATTCATTTATAGTTTAAAAAGACAAAGTGAAAGTACCTGAGTACTATTTAAGATTAATGTTGGTTTTAATATAAATAATAATATAAATAAACTTAATAAAGCAATTAAGAAGCTATGGAATTGACTTAGAAGATTTTCTTGAGTAGCTATATTATTTTCTTCTGAAAAATTAGAAGTAACGCTAGATGGTTCCCCACTATGCAATAATTTAATAATTTTTAAGTAATAAGAAGCACTAATTACACTAACAATTATACCTACGAAACTAATAAAGTAATATCCAGAATCTAATGCAGAATATAAAACAAATTGTTTAGAGAAGAAACCTATAAATGGAGGAATTCCAGCCATAGAAAATAAAGATAAAGATAAACTTAAACTTAATATAGGGTTAGTATAAAATAATCCCTGTAAATCTCTTAAATATTTTATATCAGTAATATTTGTTGATAAAGGACTAATTCTTGGAGATAAATCTTTATTTGTATTATATGAAACTTGACCTGCTTCAGTAGAATTAGATAATCCTAGATCTTTAAATAATTTACTGTTTATAGTTTTTACTGTCCCATAACTTATAGCTAATAAGATTAAAAAGATATTTAAATTAGTTAAGATATATTGAATTAAATAAAATAAAAATGAATCTATAGATTGATTTGTATTAATAGCTAGAGCTAATAACATGAATCCAATGTGAGAAATTGTACTATAAGCCAATAGTCTTTTTATTTTTATTTGGGCTAAACCTACTACAGTTCCAATAATTAGAGATAATAGACTAACGATTAGTAATATATTTTTTAATGCATCTATATTTTCTAAGAAGAAACCATTGTTATAGAAAGACAATGAACTGAAATTTAAAGTTATTTCTAGTAAGAATATTAATAAAGATATTTTAGGTACTATTGTTAACCAAATAGTTACTATTGTAGGTGTATCATCATAAACATCTGGAGACCAGTTATGTAAAGGTGCAGCAGATATTTTAAATAATAATCCTATAATAATTAATACTAAACCAAAGTAACTACCTATTAAAACGTATTGTAAATTACTTGTATTTAATAAAATATATAAAGATTCTAGGGAAGTTACACCTGTATAAGCATAAATTATACCTGTTCCTAATAAAATGATACAAGAAGATAAACCACCTAATAAGAAATATTTTAAACCAGCATTTGTTGATGATTCTGAATTTCTATATAAAGTAGCTAAAATATATAAACCAAAAGACTGTAATTCTAGACTTAAATAAAATGAAATTAAATCGGAACTTGAAATTAATAATGATGATCCTAATATACTAAAAAGAACTATTAATGAATAATCTTTAGAATATTCACTTTGTTTTAAAGGCCAACCTATTAATATAATTGAACCTATCATTAATAAAAAGAGTTCCATTGTTCCTCCAATGTTTGTAATATGAAATAGACCACTATAAATACCTATACCGGATCCAATTGACTGAAGGTATAAAGTATTGAAACTTAGTAAACCTGATAGTAATAATACCATACTTACTAATCTCATAAAATGTATTGAACAAAGTTGTTTATTGATTAAAGGCAGAGCATAAGCCACTGTGAAAATTAAAATTGATGTAGACATCATTATATGTTTCTGTATTTTTTTAAGTTAGGGGATTGTAATTACTTATTCTAATTTTTTGAATAAAAATAACTATATTTTTTTCTACGGGGAAAAAAGGTGGAAAAATAAGTAGTATTTTTATACTAGACCTACCGACCCTTGCGATATTTTTGTTTTGTTTCTGTAACTAACTTCGTTAGTAATTTTTCTTTTTCTCAGAATATTTTTTTTTAAAAAATATATGAAATGGATGAGAAAATTTAATTAGCTCTTTAATTTATATAGATAAAAGTATTTTTATTTTTTTTTAATACTTTTATCTATATACTTTTATATTATTAGCTTAGCTTCAGGATAATTTCTAAACCATTTTTCTTGTGTAAGATTTTAAAAATATAGCCAAATTGGTCTAGTCACCTAAAACAACTAATATCTACCTATCAATACTATAAAATACTGACCCTATAGCGCTAATTTTATTTTCTATTATTTTTCTTTATTTTTCTATTATTTTATGTTTTTTTTTTTTTTTTATAAAAAAAAAATATTGCTACGCTAGAAAAATTAATGCTAGAAAAATTAGTAGCAATTTTTTTAAATTAAAAAATAAAGCCTACTAATATAAAGGCAAATTTTGAGCAGTAAAGGAATCGAACCTTTTGCGGCGTTAACCAATTCTTTTACAGAGAATCACCATTACCAATCGGATCACCTGCCCTATTTTTGTTATTAATTTACTAATTTAACTTTTTTGCCTAAAATTAGTTGTACTAGGCTTCTTTTTTTTATTTTTTTATTAAAAAAAAAATATTGAAAAGCCGAAAAAAGGAATCGAACCTTTTTTTTACCGCTATGAATGGTATGTTTTAACCTTTTAAACTATTTCAGCGATAAAATTATTATTAACAAGGGCAGTAGCGTACGCAACTAGGAAATTAAAAAATAAAATATAGCTACAAATACTACAGCTAGAATTTATATGGAAACACCTGGATTCGAACCAGAAACCTTCCCATTAAAAGTGAGACACTCAACCACTCGAGTTCTGCTTCCTATTTATTTTTTTATTCAAAGTAATTTTTTCTTTCTATTTCTAGTTGTAGTAGTGGTTGTTATGGTTGGCAAATCCCACAACCACAACCATTACTACTAGCAGAGCAAATAAATAAAAAAAAAAAATTTAGGAGGACTAAATATAATTTATATATAGATAATTACTTAGTTGGGCTTACTTTTTAGGTTTAGTATTCAATAGTGTATTTTTGTTTAAAAAAAAAGAAGCAAGGGGGGTAACGCTATCTTTGAAACAAAGTTACGAACAAAGAGACTTGAACTCTTAAGGGATTACTCCCACTTCTGCTTAAGAGAAGATTGTTTACCAATTTCAACATGTTCGTTATTTAATTTTCCCTAGTAGTAGTTGTAGCGGAATTTGCCAACAACTACTACGCAACCATGCCTGTATAAAAAAAAGAAGTGGCTATATAACTTGGACAATTAGCCAACTAATAAGGCTATATTTGAATAATTATACTTATAGTATAAATATAACAATCTATATATTTATATAATAAGGTGCTTAACGGTGTAATAATTTTTTAATTTTTTAATTTTTTAAGTAGGCTTCGCCAAGACTAGCCAACTTAAAAAGAAAAAAATTAGCCACTACTAATCAAGAGCGAGGTGACTCGAACACCTACAAACAGTTTTGGAGACCGTTATACTACCATTATACTACGCTCTTTTATTATATATTTTTTATATATAAAAAAATAAAGGTAATTAGTTTTTTCTTTTTCTAGTTAAGCAACGAAGCAGTCGCTACTAAATACCACACGAGTATAATTGTTGGTAACTAATTAAATTAATAAATAATAATATTATTTGGAGAAAGATAGATTCGAACTATCATAATTATATTGCAAATATAACCGATTAACCATTATCAGATTTCCCCTTGTTTTTTATTTTAAATTAGTATATAGCCTAACTTTCGTTTAAGGCGGTTAATTTTTACCACTTCCCTAAATAAGTTCATTCTCTTATATAAAAATTAGGGGGGGGGGGGGTAAAAACCTAATAAATATTAAAAATTATATTTTTTTACTTAATTTAGTAATATATAATCTTATTACTTGTTGAAATGTAAATTGTGGTAAAATATATTTAGAGAAAATATAAATTATAGATAATAAAACAATGAATGCAAATAATATTTGATTAAAGAAATAAAAAGGTATTAATTGAGGCATTTTATCGAGTTTAGTGCTAATGGTAGGATCTCCTGCTTCAGCATAATAATTCTATAAATACATTTTAAAATTAATAAAGAATTTATACGCTTACCGAGAGCTATCTCTTACTTTGACTCTTTAATCTTGCTAATTTTATTTTAAATTGAATTTAGCAATAACTTAAAGATTTAATAAGGTTTCTTTAAATTTAAAAATAGCGGTTTGGCCGAATAATTTTAATGAAAAATTTAAAGAAACTAAAAATGAGATATTGAGGGGATTAGCTATTTCATAATAAAATTATACTAATCTTTTTACGAGTAATCAGATTCGAACTGATCATATCTACTTGGAAGGTAGAGGTTATACCTCTTAACTATACTCGTTTGTAAATTTAAAATTTAAGTTACTTATTTTTCTTTGACCACTTACTTAAGAATAAGTATTATTATAATTATAATTTACTTCTTTTAGTAGATAGAAAGTAACTTTTATAGCTACTTTTTTGGTCATTATATTTAAATAAACATAATAAAAATGTGTGTGTGTGTGTGTGTGTGTGTGTGGGGGGGGGGGGGGGGGGATAATATAAAT
>Ga0247734_1000606_pt1 | contig 30109 bp, 30 predicted proteins | sample UWRJL103311B2_FD_180933 | JGI IMG/M metagenome (GOLD analysis project Ga0247734, IMG submission 180933) | Plant litter microbial communities from Arlington Agricultural Research Station in Wisconsin, United States - UWRJ-L103-311B-2 | ecosystem: Environmental > Terrestrial > Plant litter >...
AAAGCTTTAAAAAATAAAGAAATATTAGTAAAATCTTTGAAATATTAATAATATATAAATAAAAAAGTCACGTGTTTGACATCAAACTCCAGTTTTACGCCAAACTCCAGGATATAAGTTGTTAGGAATAAATACAGGCGAGATAAGAGCACGTCGGCTGAGAAGACGTAGACTGGAAACATAACAAATTACGTACGTGCTCCAGGACACCATAATATTCGACATTTCCCAGCCAGCCAACTTTTGAACTGTTCCGTCTCAAAGATCCAATCTCCGATGCCTGGTTGGCGTTGCCTGATAACATCCTTCTGGGCTCTGAAGAAGTTAAGGGGCGACAGCCAGTTCATGATATTTTGTTTTTCATCATCTAACCCGAGGGTTGTTGTCAGAATGGACTGGCTTAACTTCGATCGAAAGGGTAAGGCAACTTACCCTGGTCACGAGAAACTACATGGTTCATCAACATTCCCAGGTCGGTTGCTACACCCTTTACTTGGGTAGAGACGTGTTGGATCTGTTTCTCTGACCGGATAGTAGTTTGCCTGTGAACAAACGAACACCGGGGAGTCAGCGAATTACCTTCCCGCGACGCAAAAGATTAAGGAAAAAGGGGGAACTTGCAGGTGAAGAGTATCGAGCGCCAGCTCCAGGTTTGCACGGATATCAGAAACGATCTCCTTCAGCCTTGCCAAAGTGCTTTCCCTGAACGGGTACATCAAACGGCGGCCTTGCTCATGGATCCTCGATCTGAGATCCGAGCCCTGGACCGCTTCTATCTTCGTCAACTTGCGCTTTAAGTTCTCGACGCTGGAAGTGCACGCTGCGATGCTGGCTTCAACATTCGCACGGTTTCGACCCAGAGCGCCAGCTTGGAGTGTATCGAGCAAAAGGTCCAAGGTGTTCCCAAGGCTTTCCACGGAATGGCACATGATCTCAACGTTTTCCCGCCCGTCTTTCCATGACCCGTAGTATCTGATAATCCCCTGACAGGTTTGGATTCCAAGGGATATGACACCAACAGCACTTCCGGCGACGCCAAAGGCTTCGGCCATTCTGCAAAAGTGATCAATTCACCAGATCCAGAGACGGAATTGAACGAGTGCACGAAGGGCCGTAGAGTAGGTAATCACCCACCACGTATTCACTTGATTATCAAATCCAAAGCCCAAAGCATAGCTATTGGTGTTGGAAGGAAAATACTCCCTGCGTAAGGCTGGGACTTGGTTCCGTTTTCGCTGATCGGTTATAATAATTGCCGGGTGAGAGATAAGTAACAGGGGCACCATGAACAAAGCAAACGAAATAATACAGCCGCAGTAGCGCCCAGCAGAATGGCACGGTGGCTAATCCTATACCTAACCCTAGCCCCTCTACAACGGCTTCTATACGACTACAAGTTGCATCCTCAACGAACTTCTTCACACCTGGAAGGAGAAGCACACTCTTGTTGACAAGATCCGGGATTACAAATTGATTCCTCTGACCTTGGACCACCAGGATACATCGATCCACGAGCGACTTGGGCCAGATCGATTGTTCGATTTGATCCGGGTGCATATCTCTGCTGCCGAAGCAAATTCATTCACGAGAGCCCTCCTCGTTGCACTCGAAGAATGCAATCGGTATAACCGCTTCGACGAATCGATACTGGGCGCATATTGGCTCAAGCTCTTCAGGAATACCTGTTGGGATGATTTTCAAGCTGAGTGCGCGACTCTGTTAATTTTTGCTACGAATATATCATCGATGACTCTACATGCCATTTTGGAACATTCTATAGTTATATTTGCAAAGCGTCGGAGAGGGTGGTACAAGCGATTCCTGGGAAAATCCTATCTGCCGGTGAAATACAAGAAGATTGGAAAGTATCTTTTTGAGCAGCAACATCTTTTAGAGCACGACGAGTTATTATTCACTGAGCGGGACGAGAGTGGTGGTCTTCGAACTACAAGATTTATATTTAACTCCGAGAAGGGCGAAGCGGTCCTGGAATCGAAATATGTAGATGCGTTAAGAGACCTCGCATCGGACTGGTGGGTGATACCTGTCAAATAGGTCGGTGGGTGGATAAATTGGCCGCGAGAGAGATGGTAGTATAATGATTAGGGCTGTTTTTTCGCTCTATAAAAACCTTTTTATTTTATTTTTAGAAATAAATAATGTTTTATTATTATACTTATTATAATTATTATTAATTATTATATATACTAGGCTATTTTTAGGAAGTAATAATAATTAATTAATAATAAATAATAAATAAGTTATATTATAAAAAAATAAAAGCGATTTATTATATTATATAAGTTATAAAATCAAGTAGCTGGTTATTAACTGAATATAAGCCCCCCCACCTGCCGTTTTCTGCCTAAAAATAAGATGGAAAATATATAGGGTGGGGCGAAAAAACAGCCCCGAGCACTGTCTACTGGAGATTGTTGATAAGTGCTGCGCCGTAATACAATTTCCCTTTGGCCATATTGGGAAATAACCACATTAGCTAGGATAAGCAATATTAGGATATTATCATGCAATCAAGATTTTAATCGCTCGAACTTTACCTTCCCTTCAGCTGCGATAATTATTTTGACTCTAGTCGCTCTTTTACTTTCATTTTGTGGTTCCACCTTTGACTATCGGTGGAAGATACATTCATTACTTCGTACAGTATATTGCTACCGTTGACATTTCAGGCTTCAGTCAACTCCCGACGCACGAGGGTAGAAAAACAATGGCGACCTCAAGAGCACATCTCACGGCTCTACCACGAGGTTTCATAGTCGTACGAATCCTACAATTTCTCTTCACGATCGCTATCCTCGGATTACTCATTTTCATGATCATCGAGGATGCCAAATACCCACAATTCATCGTCCTAATTACCGTACGTCCCGATGCCAATCTAAAATCAAATCCTCAAACTCAACACTAACGAACAAACCTAGGCAATCATCACCCTTATACCCCTCCTCTACATAATCCTCTCCACCTACAAATTCCCCCGCGCATACAACTTCTGGGCGATCCTCGCTCTCGAAATCTTCTCCTTCCTCGCCTGGTTCGACGGTCTCTACTTCTCCCTCGGCTCGGGTGGATTCCATCGCGACGAAAATGGATGTCGATACGTGTGGGATGACAGAACACAGGATTTCGAGACGACGTGTAAGGTTATTTCGAATTGGAACGCGTATCACGCTGCTGAGAACGGCGTCTTTGGGGTTATTGGGTTAGCGGGAGGATTGGTTATTCTCTGGGGGGTGAGTTTGGTTGTTGTTTCGGTGTTTGTTGCGAGGTTTAGAAGGGGGGAAAGGAAGGGGGGAGAGGTGGTGGTTTGAGAGTGAAGGGGAAGGAAGAGGCGGTTTAATTGGTAATTTTTAAATGTTGGAGGCGTTAGAATTGTGTATTGTGTATTGTGTACTCGTGTAGAGTCAGATCGTATGCAGAAATGTACAGTACCTACCCTCCCAACGCTCCCACGTCTCAATTCCTCGACTCTAATACCAACTCCAACTACGAAGCCCTCCACACACTCTGCTATATATAAGAAGGCGGGTGAGGATCGGTAAAGCAAAGGGGAAGCGAGGGTGAGCAGAGCGCGGCGAGGGGTCACCTGACTAGTTGGTTGGCGTACACGCAAACGTAGGTAAGGATTGACGACAAACAACTGGACGTGTTAGTGGTGTAGGCGTTGGAGGTTTTGTTACTGGAGGTAAATTTCCTCAGCCTAAGTTCTTAACAAAGATGAACTGATGAGTATTTTGGAGGAATATTTTTCTTTTCTCCACGGCTGGGACTCGCATGAGATGCAGTACTGAATTTTGATATAAATCGTTTGATTGTGATTCTGTGGATCGATGTTAATACTTCACGGGTCATACTCTCATTGGGAGCAAGAACAAAATCTAATTCGATAGACAATCCAGATCTTTTTCGTGCTCTCAAAGGAGCCTCAAATAACTTAGCTCTTATAACTCATATCGAATTACCACTTCTCCAAGGTAGCCTCGTTTGGGGGGGCTTTTATGCAATTGACATGTCTTACCGCCGGCAAGTGTTTTCGTTCTTCAAAGAGTACTACCTATGATCCATATTCCTCGATGATTGTGACAAATGTCTACTCGAATGGAACCTGGATGATGTTATTCCACCTTGCATATACTCAACCAGGCGTCATGAATCCTCCCATTCTTAAATCAATACTAGCCATCTCTTCGCTATTTTCCACGCTCCGTCAGGCAACGCACGGCAATCTAACCGATGCATTTGAAGCTGGGAGTCCGGTTACCCGACGACCTTTGTTTTCCACAATAACCTTTTCTAATTCAGAATCGTTCATAGAGATATTCTTTCAGTTAGCAAATGCTACCGCCGCAGTCATGACTTCCGAAACACTAGGTCTTGATTTCACACTAAGTTATCAACCATGGCCACAGACAATTACAAGTGATGGGCGGCAAAATGGTGGGAATATCTTGCGGATCAATGCTGCAGATAGTGATTTGACAAATGTTGACATAAACTTATATTGGGATCGGGCTATAGATGATGAGTTCGTTTAACGTAAGATTAAGCACCTGGTCAATGCTGGTGTTGAAACAGCAAAACAAAATGGCGTGTGGAATCCCTATTTATATCTGAATTATGCGGAGAAGTGGCAGAACCCCATTCGAGGTTATGGCAAGGATAATAAAATGATATTAAAGAAGATTAGTAAGAACTATGATACCATGAGAACATTTCAAGAGACTGTCACTGGAGGGTTCAAGCTTGATGAATAGATAGTGGATTGAAGTAGTAAATACTGCCACAACTATAAATTATTTTTTCAAGCTAGAACATTATTGGTGCTGTCCCATGATTTGTTATACAGGTAGGTGTGACGCAAGAAGATGCACGAATCATGGGGATGAAGACCATCTGTTCGGTCTGTGTTCGTTTTTAAAAAAGAAAAGCTCATGACATCAGAAAACACTTCCAATAGCGCAGATCGATGTACATGCAATGTTACAAGAATAGAGCTCTGATTTGGAAGTTCTGATAGAATCGATGATCCTAGCTGTATGATAGATCAGCTAAGATTAACCAAGAAGAATGAGTTATTATATGAATTGGGACAACCCTTCCGTCGCCAAAAAAGAAATCAATCGCACTTCTCAGGAATAATACTAATGATATCAAAATAATATTTACCAGAAGGTGTTGAGCGCTAGTTCAATGTCTTTTTGTATTCAAAATAGATAAACAAAGACATTCAACAGTATGGATTCGCTGGTGGTCACCATCCAGCTACTGGTCTACCGATCTGAGGTTTGTGTATAGGAGAGCGGAGGGATGCCCAACTCTCCTCAGTTTATGGTTGTATGTGCAGAGCTTATCAATCATATTTATAATATTCTACTTCCTGCAAAGTAATATGCTTGTCACATAACAGCGGCTGTCAGGTGAGTATATAAAATTATTATAATCATTAGCTAGCGCCAATATAGACGTAGATGAATACACACCTTATGTGTGAGCAATACTAGCAATGCTACAGTTATTGTCACAACTCAACTAATGCTATCCGCTAAGAACGGCGTCAGGAAAATATAAGTAATACCATAAACATATAACAGGCTCGCGAACGGGGAGATGCGGCTTACAAAGCTGATACCTACCTGGCCAGTGGGACGAGAAAATTATATATAGTCTTCTCCATACGCCGACAATTCTTGACATGAAATAAACGAGTCTAAAAGATCTTCTCTTGAAGACCTGAGCAAAACTCTTCCAGAGAGTAAGCATTCTCAAAAAGATTTAACTAGTCGTTTTCTATTCGGCCAACTTATAAATAATTCACCAAGCTCATCGGATCATCCAGTTCCCGGGTTTGATCATGATCTGTACGAATTACAGCACAATAGGACATCATTAGCATATAAACCTATATATAAAGCTCTGAGTTACTTCTGGGAATAACAACAAAGACAAATATAGATTTCAGATGTTTTGAATCAAACAACAACGACACTAAGATCGGCGTTAATATTGCCTGTCCGTGTGGAACTTGAGATACTTTGGTTCTTGTCAGATTCTCGAAATTGGATTCAGGGATTTGATCCCGTCTAAAACTACCCTTTCCCAACAGCTAGGCAGCTTTACCATGCGCTTTGCCATGCCCAGAGCTATCGGCGAGACCTCGGAATCTATGTTGCCCCACACCGCTCACCCACTCTGAGAGAGACCACATACAACAACTAGGGAGGCAGACGTGCTGATTACTTTCCCCACTTTCCCACTCTTGATTGTGATCAATCTGCCTTGGGTGGTAACTAACCCTCAATCAGGACAAAAGACTCGAAGATCGACAGCTATCTTCCTAAGGACGACTCTCAGCCTCGGAATGCCAACACTTATGATGTAATACAATGCCACACTGGCAAGGGCAACATGTATTATAATCCTTTTGTACATATAGCAATCGACTCTCCCACCCATCCTGACTTAGGGACAGAAATCTGTCAGTTACTCAAGCTCAATGGTCAGATTAAAGCCCTTTATTACCATTATCTCTGGCTTTGCTCTTGTCACGTTCGTCAAGGTAAAATTCAATACATCCAGCTCCTCCAAGATATACGACTGATTGAAGCGTTAGGCAGTATCATGTAACCTCTCGAACGCAGAGCCAGTAAGGGTCGACAGTGGAAACAACGGAGGAGCAAGTAATGGAGGTGGAGGTGGAGGGGGAGGGGGAGGATACCCTAACTTATACGGATGTGTCAACCTGGAAACCTACGAAAATAGGTGTGAGATCCAATATCGTCGCCTCCTGTTAAAGCGGTCTCACTTGACTTTTGCTAAACGCGACGATCTCTCGTGCACAAACACTGAGGCGTGCGTATCCATTGACAGCGAGGCTCTCTGTTATAACCCTAGGTGAGTGCTTATATCTTATTCGTTTAATTAGTCTTCACTTCCAATCATGGATTATTCTAGAATGAGGAGGAAGTCGCTGACCTAGATATCCAAATACAGTACCGAAGATTTCCACCTCGAGGACGGTACGAAAGGCAATTTCAGGACAGGAGATTTCCTCCTATCAGATGGGCAGCGCGGAAATCTATGGAATGGACCAAATCCAACACCATATTCGCTGGTTTCTACGGGAACACCTCTCGCCACTACTCGTACCTCGAAAGTACATAGCAGCTCTACATCGGTGTCAATGACTGAGGCCGCCGATATTAAAATCTCTTCCCTATCGGTTTCAATGGCAGGTTCAAGCAGCAGTTCTCCTACTGTATCTCCTACCCCTGCTACTACTCCTTTAAACTCAGGTAATCAAAATTTAGTTAATAGGCATGTAGTCGGTGCTGCTATCGGGATTGTCGGGCTTTTGGCACTGTAATAATACTCAATTACAGTAAAAATGAATATATATATACAATACCATATTAGAGATAGTTTTTTTGATCCTATTATTTTCACCCTTTACTGTAAAGACAGTAAATCAGACAAAACGAAGATGTCTCAGCCTATATGTTGGCGGCACAACTCTAGACTCCGTGGTCGTGTTGGGTTCAATAATAGCAAGGGAAGAGGAGAAGACGTGGCCGATTACGACTCTAAAAACCTTTTAAGGCACGAAACGGCAGGCAAGTGCATTATATTGCAGCCTAGTCTAACAACTCACACTATCAAAAGCTATGTTGGAATATTATCGCCTGACTTCTAAGTATTGACATTTTCCTTCTCATACCTTGTACTTGAATTTCATGCCGTTAGATAACGGCCAGCTTGTCTCTCGTAAGGATAGCTTGAAGTCTAGCTTAATAAGGTGGACGCTTTTATTCATTCTCCGCTGCACCTCCTCACGGCTTTGTTTGCCATGATTCAGTCATCATAAACTGTTACGGTATTAATTGGTGATCTAATGATGTGATAAACCGGCGCGCATGGGAGGCTATCACCTTGCTCGGTGGATTTCAATTTAGCCTTGAGCACTTCGATAATATTCGGGTAGAAAATATCTTCTCGATCGTTGAATAACTACTAGATTCCAACTTCTCCTTGTTATACTCCTATATATATGAAGGCGGACCTCGAGGATCCATATAGTGTTAGTAGCACAAATTTTAATCAAGGATAATCCTACATATCTAGTACCACTATTAGTAGATTATCTATCTAGTCCTTGACATACTGCTTTTAGATTAACAAAGGTTACAACAGTTTTAATTTTCCTTGACCTACTTGCTCTCTTTATTTATTTGCCAGACAAGGAGAATACGACGGGTCCTCACCTGGCAGTTGTTATATCCATTGATAAGATTCTTAATATAAGGAATATAGCCTGCGATACAGATCCCGGTCATAAATATGAGTATTGTTCTCTAGTTTCCGAAATTATTCTTGATCCCGTATATTCTATCGAGAAATGCAAGGAGCTCTTTGTTTATATGCCTATCCAGCTGCCTATTAAAACCAGTTCTCGACTCTACTAAGAGGGAGATTGTTGACCCTTTTAGGCTCTAATTCCACCACGAAATCATGAAAGGTGTCCTCGTAGACCCTGTCAAGACCCCAAGTTTGGGGATTGAAACGATGATATACTGACCAGCCCTAATCATCTACTGTCTAGAAACAGTGATATGGACCCGCAACTTGTCAAGTTGAATATTGTCGCGGGGAGAAAAGCCTAGTTTGATTACAGTAATTGCAGTCATGGGCATAAAATTTCCTAATATTAAATAACCATATACAACTGGTAACCAAAATTCTAATCATAAAACACCAAGCAGCGCACCTCAATACTCTGCCTCCCTGGTGCATTTTCTGGTGTTTGGGGATCAACAAACGCTGTATGTGGAGTACATCTCGCCAAGCCATCCATACCATTGGGTAATCCCTGACCCCTCGAGTCAAAGCATTTAATAAACATGGCTTCCTGCGGTGTCATATCTTTCATGTAATAGAACTTATGATCCTCATTCGGGCGGACGGCAAAGGTTTCGCCCTTGACCTCATAATTCTCCGTCGATTCATTAGAGTTTGGATCCGGATGAACTTCTTTTCCTCTATCGTCATCATCATCACCCTGTGCGCTGTTGCAAGCTACATCAATCGTGCCATTGGCCAGTGGTGTTCGCTTTGGATAATAGAGATCGACTTCGATAAAATCCTCTGGTGTTGTCGTTCGCCAGTCAATGACAGCGAGCGGGAAATCTGCTGCAGGGTGTGTGATGGGCCTCCACACATTAATAATCTGATAGCGACCCTTGAGGAGCTCTTCCACCTGACTGTCGGGCAAGTGTCGTCGCACTCGTGCCTCAGCTGCTCCGACTGTTTGATCTACATGGACTTGTTGTACAGGCTGCCGTGGGGCTAGCTTCTCGTGCTTGCGAATTGTATGATCAAATATCACTACTTTCTTGATACCGGGCAATTTCTGGCGCAACAGAACTTCGATTTCCGCATAATATCCTTCCCGTACAGCTTTATCGTCGTCAAAAGAGTAACCTTGGGAAGGTGAGTCGTAGATTGCAAATCCTGATGAATCTATAGAGAACTCTGATTCCCGACCGCGGATGTTATTTACTGGTCGTTTGCGGCTAGTGAGCTTGTAGGAAGTTCCTGGGCCGTCAACTTTTCCCCAGGGTTTGACGTGCTGGCCAGCACTATTTGTGTACGAGGCGGGGTCAATATATCTGAATGCGCCGGTCGTCATGGTGAGCACTTATTAAGATAATATGAAATTAAATTCCACAGTGGGAAACTTAAGGACTTCTTGGTATTAATAATTGCATATGTTATGTAATCATCCCCGCTTTCATCATCGTGCACATGACCTTGGCATAGTTAGTAATGCTTAATTCGTTTCATGATCATGCATAAGATCATATAATACCTATATTACTTTGAATAACTCCAACCATAAGACGGAACTGCTCGATAGGTCCAGAGACAATTAAAATCAAATACATCAACACCTCAAAAAGCTTGATCCTTCCGGCGGTGGCATCTTTGATTTTACACACGTCATTTTCATAATTCTTAGGGACTACGGATGTGAGGTTGAATAACAGTATCAATGTAGATATATCGTACCATTCCAAGCGATGTCTACTCATTAAGGCCCGATTTAATCATTGGTCGAGATATATTTTAGAACATGCTATCGGGAACCGTCTACCAGCAGTCCAGAGACCTCGATCTCGCCTTTAAAGAGTAATCTTGGAAGAGTCTCAGTTTACTACTGGTGGCGTGTCTTAATTACACGCAGTATACATCAACTCCTTCAATTAATTCAAGTGATTATTTGGATCTTTACATAGATTGATCCGTAATTATAAGAGATACTTTCCCCTTCCCCGTCTCACTGTTTTTTTACATGTTCGTACCACAGAAAAGGAATGTCACTTCTGCTCCCTTCTCCTAGAGGCTCACCAAGGAATCGTGTCTCCGTAGAAAGTCGATAGCGTATAGATTTTGGAGATATACAAAGCCGATATCGATTTATATATTACCACCGAACTTTTACTTGGTCTCTACATGGAAGAACTGCTACCAAGATATTCTCGGATGAAATTTGGAAATGTACCAACTCAAAAACGAGCCTGAATATTCCACAAATCCTAACTACCTCCCAGAAAGCTCTACTTTATATTAAGTGGAATCTACTGGTCATGCTTCAATGGCGAAGCAAGCGAGGTAGGCCTAGAATGCAAAGCAAGGATAAAACCTCATACTCCTCTGTCCACCGAAGTTTAGGCAATATTTGTGTCCTCGGTACTGGTTGACAAACCCTAAGCCCCACCATATTGGCCACTCATGCTGGATAATAGTATGACCGTCTCAGTGAAATATTTCCATGAACCACGGCAAATTTCCTAAGAAGCGCTCTGATGTTGTTGGTAGCACACAACTTTGGCTATGTGGAGCAGGGGGAAGTAATTTATCCAATGATGAACTTCAAGGAGCCAGTTTTATATTGTCGCTGACTACTCTGGACGTGCATTGACAAGACTAGTGGACTAACAATTGCACTATCCGAGATTGCTGCTCGCATAAGTGACGATACTGGGTATCATTATATGGGACGCTTGTAGCGGGAGACATTATTATTTGATCTTTTGTGGCACGTCAATGCTAATAGCTTTTCCGAGCCTTTAAAGCCCCATGCTTCGAAACACTTCGCTCCATCGTGTTCATGAGCTTCCATTAAAGCGCCGGTCAAATAAGGGATCTATCGACCAGATTTAGCCACGGTGCATTTAGTAGAAATAAAACCGGAAAGTGCGACGGCTAGTATGACCACAGCTTATCGAAAGGCCGTTGGGTTCGATATAGAATCGTCGGTCTTGAGTGGAAAGTTTAATATGGGTCAGCACTATTTTTAAAAACAATAATGCGGCAACCTGACAAGTTGATACTTATGTTAGAGAGAAAAGGTTAGGGTGGATAGACTGTGGTTTGTTGCCACTTCATGGTATAGAAATTGATTGGAACACCCTGCATTATCCAGCTAACCAAGGACTTGTATTATGTTTGAAAGATACATATTCTTTGAACGCGTTGGTTTTTTTCAGACGTCACCGAGCAATCGAGTTTAACTAACAGATTATTAATGGTTTTACGACAGAGAAGATTAAGATATCTGTACAACATAAAACTTTGAATGATATTTAACAGTTGTTAATTTATCAGCTTTAGTCAGGTGTAAAGCAGGGACAGTCTGATTTTAGTAAATTCTAGTAGGTAAGATTTAAAGCGGGTGGAAACTACCAATAAGAAATCGGTTATTGGCTTCAAGAGTTGTACATAGCAAATTATTAACTTGCTATTAACAGCAATAATGACTACTACCCAGTGTTAATTAAAGTATTACTGCCTCTTTGTTTACGTTAAGATTAAATTAGAACTGTATAAATCGGGCGATTTTATATCTGGCACTCTTAAAGAATCTATCTCTCCTTGTTCTACTGCACCGCACAGCACCGCGGAATCTCTATACCTCATTGCCCTATTTATGAAATCCATACTATAATTTTGATTTTATCTTCATCTATCCGGGAAAAATACAACATCACGTAAAAAGGAAGCAGATCAGACAAACTAAAGTTAATAATATACGTTAGCTTTGTGAGCCTCTTAAACCAAATGTTTTTACACTGCCAACAAGTATATCAGTAAGAATGCTCCTCACTTTAGCTTCAGGGTCCCTAGCAGCAGCACGATTATAACCAGGAGAAATACGTTTCATCTCACACCTTCCCCATAACATCCCAATCCTCATCACGAATTCCGAGTTCTGTCAATAGTACCTTTATCCCTTTCTTTGCTAAGTCCACCCCTCGCGGTTGCAACTCCTCACCAATCCGCCTCGGTGGGAATACCTTGTACCAAAATAACCACAAACCTGCCGTGATACTAGTAATTGGAATAGTAACAGCCCAATAAACCCAGAACATGCTGGATATACTCCACTCATCAGTATCAGGGTTGAAATTGAAGAATGATGTGCTGAAAATGGCAGATATAAATGTGGCGGGGAAAAAGGTCATGGTAAGGAAAGCAATAGTCTTCATAGCGGAGCTGTCTTTTTGCGCCGCTTGTCCGATGTCGACACTGATTCGGGAGTCATATTGAGCGACTGTGTTAAAAGCTAGTTGGATTTCGTTCAGCAACCGCTCTTTGTTGGATTTTGAGCGAGACTGTAAGCTGCGTACCATGTGATGGTAAAATTTCATGCGGCTCAGGATTTTCCTCTGCTTGATGTTTGACCCTTCTACATTAATGGTGCTAATAGTTAAATTATCGTGCTGCTCCATGATAGATTCAACTGTTCTCACAGCCAGTTCTAGTGTCTCAGAAACATGTATTGCATGTCTGGCAATATCGTGAAGACGAAGGTAGTTTGGATTTGGCGCATTGGAAGTAGTACGCTCTACCTCTGTCTGGCGGACCAGATTACGGATTCCCCACACAGCTTTATCCTGTAGCCGCACTATCTCCTGGGTAAAGAGAGAGTGGATCCAATAAGGTTCACTAGAATCGGATACATCTGAAGACTCTAGGAGAGAATTTAACACTCGTTCCTTAACTTTGGGTCGTGGGTCAAAGACTACAACAATGCTCTGCCTTGTGCTTGGTATCCACCTGGTGAAAGCGTTTAACTTATACCACAGATAGTCGTTTTCTTTCTCCACCGGCTTTGGGAAAGTTTGCTTGACTAAAAATCGAAACCAGGTGTCAAAGAAACCGTCAGCAGGAGATATTGCAGGGTAGGATTATGGCGAGAATTACTATGTCCATTGAAGTCCCCTTGCTCGTCAGTCGTATTTTCACACCCAAAGTAGCCATTGGCACGTTTACACCAATGTGACCACCAGAACGGAGGCATTTTCAGGACCAGTCTGAAAACTTTTTGACATGTCGAACATTCGCGAATTCTGTTCGCCTGTGCGAAGCTGAAGCATCGAGTCTCAGCTTAATTTATATAAAAATTCCATGGAAACGTACATTAAGGTTATATTTGAATCTTTGAAATGCTCCTCCAGGAGACCATCTAATGCATCTGAAAACAACTCTGTGGTTTCCCAGCCATCTTCATCTGATATAGAAATTAGCTTGAACAACATAACACATAAAGCTTCGTCAGGCTGTCTACCTGTTAGTCGCCTTACAACCTCCAATTTTGGACAATCACGACACGTATTCGACACCAACATTTCAAGCCAAGGCTCGCCAAAATGCCTTCAGAGTGCCAAACTCACTGAGAATATTATCCGATGATTAATTTGAACAGAAGAGAATATTCCCATCCCTCCTAAAAAGAAATCTGAAGTGGTTCAACTATGTATCTTACCCTCTTTTCAATATTGGCGGGAACATCCGACGACCGCCAGCTGAAAGATCATGCCCCGACCGCATTTTCAATGCCCCTGTATGGATTTAATTGGACATGTTTGGTGTGTAACTCCACGCATCACCAAAAGCAGACTGTGGCTTCTGGAGAAGAAAAAATGGCGTTTCATGGAGGGGAGCTGGTATCTAAATTTGGGAGGGTGGTTGAAATTAGCCTCATCGCCGGAATGTACAAAGCTTTAGCCTTGCGCAACAATATCATTCTGCTCTCTATGGAAGATAAATGCAATGTCCTAATCCCAACACACCATGTCATTGGAAAAAGATTTCAATCCAAATTTGCGCAATTTGAGGAATCGACCTCTCTGTATCATCTGTGGGCGACCGGGAGAGGCAGAAGAAATTGCTAAAGCGTTAGGCATTTTCGGAAACAAGATTCAAGGCGACGAAATAGACAAGGTAGCCGACGGTCATACATTTTATCTTGGTTCTTTTCAAATTCAGAAAGGTAAGCTTGATTACTATGTAACGAGTAGTTTGCGCCAAGGAATTCAGTCTTTCACTGTCTATACGGCTGTGCTCTTCAGCATCTTACTTCCCCGCTTCGCCATCCATGCTGGAGTATGTGCCGGATATGATGATCCTACTGGAAAATTGAAGTAGGTCCTCCATGCCCTAGTCTTAATTGTTGAGTAGTTTTTGAATCCTTACTATAGGATGGCCTTGACAGACGTTGTTTTTGGGGAAGCCGCAATCAACTATGAAGAAGGAAAATGGGAAAATATCCCCAACAAAGGTCTCCTCTTTCGGCCAGACTACAACCGGGTAGCCGCTTCAGCAGGCGACATGCAAGCATTCGCAGATTCCCACTTTAGACCGCATTACCACTATGGGGAGTACATCTCTGGATCCGCTGTTCGGACAGATGCTGGTGCCATCTTTGAGCAGACTCGTAGCGGAGTATATCTCACATCTATAATCACGTATAATATTCTGCTGACTGCATAGATGAACCGCAATGCTATCGCTTTAGATATGGAAGCGAGCGCCTTTATCCAGTTGTGTGGTCACTTTGGGAATGAATATGCAAAGTGTCTTGGCGTCGTCAAGGGGATATCTGATTTTGGCAACTCTAACAAAGGGAAAGACGAGAATACACCCACCGAAGCTCTGAGGAATACAGCATCTGCACTACGTGAATGGATTAGTCACAGGATTCCGGTAGTAAGCTGGGTAATTGACGAGAGTAAGTCGCAACTCACGCACCGAATGTACTTCTAACACAAATCTCAGGCCACGAACCTGGGGCCAAGATTGTCCCTGGGTACTACAAGAACTTTGTAAGCAGAGTTCTAGACAACTTCTGTGAGGGTATGGAGATAACTCTCAAGAACGATGATAAGGTAGTTGTAAGTGTCGTTGGTTGCAAATCATATAGGGACCTAAACTGACTTCAAAAAGATTCCTGCCAAAGAAATCCAAGGGTTCAAAACTGTTCTTCCCAAAGGCCGTAACCCAGCAGCCGTTAGTGAAATGGGAAACATAACGGCAATCACGAACGCGCACGACATTTTCGAGATCAAAATCGGAGGCGTGAGTAAAGTTTTAATGCACAGACCAGAGAAAAACTAATACGTACTAGAAACAAGGCAGTCGATACCTTTACTACAAAGCTGGGTATATGATGGACTGGTCACGATGCTGCAACAGTCTCACCGGATATGCTGATGGAGTATATCAAGTCGGTGTATTTGAAAGGGAGCTGAGTAAACATCATTACTATTCAGCAGTGAAAGAAGGTCCAGCCAGGGCCATAATTTGCACCTGGGAGGAGACTGAAGAGTGGCTACAGGAAGAAGCAACGAAGAAGGCCGGCGAGAAGCATGAGCGCGAAGCTGTAGATGCCCTGAACAGCCAAAATACAGATGCTTCTTCGAAAATTCACCCACTTCAGGATATTTTGACCAAAATTGATACTGACCAGGAGGGAATTGCAAGGAAAGAAAACGGGGAAGTGAAATCCCCAAGATCACCAAACACGTTTCCTGGAAGCTCACTCGGAACCACTAACGGCGCCGCTTGCCATGACCAGGTTCAGAAATCGAAGACTGGGCTCGCAAAGCTGAGAGCCCGAGCATCAATGCCACAGATACGAAAACTTTTCAGTAGGAAAGCTCCTCCTATCCCAATCGTTCAGAGGGGGTTTGAAAACTGGTAGTCATGAATCTGACAGGAATTCTTTTTGTAATCGAATATTCAGGATAGAGCGGTGACTTCACTAGAGTTTTTGATCTTATTTAGACAAGGGATGGTGAAGTTATATTCTAGATTGCTACAATCCATTATTTATCATAATACTATTTGCTTTGAGTTTACTGGTTGCAACGATTTCTCCCTCGCTAGCTCATTGATCCATTTTGCCAGCCTCAACCCAGCATTCCAGATAAGGTACTCCACAACCGGGACAGACTCTTTGTAGTAATGGCTGGACATCTCCTTTCCTTTCACACCGTCTATACCATCTTTCAGCACAGCTCGGCATACGAACAAGTTCGTCTCCGCTGCCCAAGATAAAAGTAGAGTCTCTTGACTATCCACCTTATTCAATATCTTATCATTAAATCTGATCGGCCACTGTTTTGGCGACTGTTTGGAATCTTGATTCTGGCTAGAAAGCTTTTCGGCCCACGCTATAGCAGCAGTTTCCTCGTTCTCCTCAGTACTGTTCGTTAGCCTCTGTGGGATAGATACATCCCACACAAAATGTAAACTTGTCTCACGCCCATCCCAAAACACGGGGATGTCGTTCCCACCCCGCATCAATCCCTCCACATGCAAAGGACAATGTAGATCTCCAATCAAATGCAGCAAAAACATCAAAGCCATCTTCCTCTCCTGGTGCCTTAGACTCGGATCCTTCACTCCCTGTGTCATGTTTGCTACCGCGTCGATAATGCATGGATGATCGGTGTCATAAGAGTAGGAGACATTGCAGGTCTGTGGCGGTTCATCGTGAGTGTTGAGGAAGTGCCAGTTGCTAGTATGCCGGCCTTCGGGGAGCAGTTTATAGTCGTCTGCCCAGATAGATGCATCTGAGATTGAGGTGTTCCCCAGAAGTGAGAGGATAAAGTTAGATGTTGGAGAGAGAATAATATGCTTCTCAGCGATGAGGGCAATTGTGCGGTGGGCGAGATTTCCCCATGCTGAACAGAGAGGAAGGAGGCAGAGCCAGAGGGAAAACGGCGGGGGCTTCATGAAGTATAATGTATTTCTTTTCACAATCATTATTCTCAGTTTTATTAAATATTCGCCTTGTTCGATTCATGTGATGAAATATACTGCAACCATCTGTGGTAGTTTGTATTGTTGTGGCATGTTATAAGATCCTAGTCTATCCTTAATATCAACCTCGCTAAACCCCTCTCGTTTTGTCGAAAACCCTCAGCTGCCAAGCCCAGCTGAATCTAGTGTAACTACATTGTCTCAGCCTCTGTTACAGACATTCCCGTGGCATCAACATCTTCCCGATACCACACACACGTGCCTTTGTACTGCCCCAATCAGATCGAGGAGAGGCATTTTCCAGCCAAGACTATCAACCTTTGAAGCTCTCAATGTGGGAACCCTTTAGTATGGAGAATATACCATCCTAATAGGACTTCTACACACACTCACGACCAACTGTCCACTATTAGCCTAAGATTATTCTGCCTCTAAACCTCAACTTGATGATAAGAAGAATGACAACAACCTCGAGAAAGAGAGTGGCGGACGTCGCCATCCAGTCGTTGGCAGATGGGCAACTAAGCAAAAGACAACGTCTCCCAAATACATGCGAATGGATCTTACAAGAACGGGACTACATTGCATGGAAGCACTGGGACGAGACTTCATCTGCCACTCTCCGAATCCATGGACCAGCAGGCAGCGGAAAGTCATACCTCGCTCAGTATATCATCGAGGATCTAAGGACGATGGACAGGAAGTCGGCTGTGCTAAGCTACTTTTGCAACGCAAGTTCAACACCTGCTTCTCTTTTCCACTCACTCCTATCACAATTGATTTACCATCCTCTGATTGAGACCGACCTCAAAAATAAGATATCTGTAACTATTTCCCGACTAGAGCCTGATACCCACGGGCACGCAGTACCTCTGGACCCTACATATCTTTTATGGGACAATATCATCACCATTGTGGAAAATGGACCTCCTATAACTTTAGTGATCGATGGACTGGATGAAATGCCTCCCAAATATCTCGTGTCTCAAGAATTCGACTTTCCGTACCAGCTCTTAGAGCTCACGACAGTCATGACTGGATATCTGCGGTTGCTCATCTCTAGCCGAACTGTTGCAAAGTTTGGCAAAGTTTTCAATGGTTCTCATGAAATTTTAATCACACAAATGAAAGTCAAAGAGGATATGGAAAGGTTCGTTTTATCCGAAGTGTATGCACACTCCAACTTAGCTCCCTTCAAGGATAAGATCGTGGAAGTTGTTGTCGCAAAGTCCGAGGGTATCTTTCAATGGGCTGCTCTAGCTGTTAAATTCCTTGCTCAGCAGCCAATGTCGAGTCGTATCCAAGGGCAACTCGAAAGCCTCTGGGGCTGTTCTTGTGATGATTTGTATGCGGGCTTCTTTCGATTCCAAGCACACTATCTTAGTCCAGGAGATAAGGAGATCCGAGATAGTATACTCCGCGTGTTGGTGTTTGCAGTAAGGCCTTTGCGACTCACAGAAATGGCGAACTTTCTCTCTGTAGAATTAAATGTATTCACGCCAGAACTTGAAGACAAGGCGGTGGATGTTTGTGGTGGCCTTGTTAAGACCTACGACGGGATCTTGCACCCAGTGCATCACTCACTGCTCGACTTCCTACAAGGTGAACACCCTGGAACACAAGAGATTGAAAATATCAATCAAAGCACTGGTAATTTGATCATTTCGAAGACGTTATTGGAATATCTTTCTCATACGAAGTTTATTGGTACTCAGGAGCCACTGCAAGCGGAAACATTCAAGTCGAATCACCCTCTTGCCGAATACGCGACACTCTATTGGGTCTATCATGCATCACTGGTTTTGCCTGATATAAGACTTCAATCGACAATTCAGTCATTTTTCAGCAAATCTAATGCCCAAGAATGGTTCCACAAACTACTTCCGCTTCATTTTCATCGCTCGGTCTTACCAATCCCCCCTAGACCCTTTAACACCGCCCATTTCTTCTACTTATTTGGCTTGAAATCGGGGATATTGAATTGTTTTGATGCCGAGCTAAAGGCCGAATTCGACAAGTCTATCTCGAATCTTTTGCGCACAACCTACGAAGATAACCTCTCGAATGCACGACAGCGCTTTGGTAAAGAGAGCTTGGTGGTATTGCAAAGCCTACTTGACCTTGCCGAAGTGTATAGCTGGTCTATTGGTTACGAGAAGAATGTTACTAGCTTACTCCTAGAAGCACTCGAAATGTCATCGCAGCTACCGCCTCCAGAATCTCTAGGTCATGAGGTTACAGCACGCCAAGCACTTGCGGATGAGTACAAGCGGAACGGCAAGTACGAGGAGGCACAGAAACTCCTGGAGGACCTCCTGAGTCTGGCAAAAGAATATTTCCCACCAAATGATTCCAAGGTAATGTTCGCATTAGACAGCTTAGGATGGGTCTGCATGCGTCGTGGCCAGCTGGAACCGGCTGCTACGTACCTCCAGCAAGCACTAGACATTGCCATTTACTTATATGGTTCTCATTCTCCAATGGCGTTGCGATCTAAAGTTACCCTTGCCGAAGTTCTCGGAAAACTCGGCCGCCAAGAACAAGCTGAATCACTTTGTAATACACTGAAAGAACAACTTCGACAACACAATGAGAATGGTGTCCCGTTTCCCAAAGACTCCATCTCCCATCTCAATGTGCTGGCCGCCATTTATATGCAAGAGAATAAATATGAAGAAGCAAAATATATATATAAGGTGGTTGTGGAGGATCGTAGAAAGTTGTTCGGGGAAAAACATCGTTTAACACTGTGGGCGGAAATGCAATATGGGATTTCGATGGACGAGGGTGGGGATAGGGGAGCAGCCAGGAAATTGTTTGAAGCTTTGATTGAGAGACAGCAAAGTATTTTGGGGGAGGATCACCCCGATGTCAACGAAGTATGTTCCCGGCTTGGAAGGAATTAAGTCGGCAAAGTATAGTAAACTTTTAATTCATGAGCTTTCAAGTCTAGCAAGGAAAACATATGCACGAATTTTTTATAGTTTATGAGGACCCGCGATTCTAAGCTAAATAGCTGGCTTCAGTCAGTAGGGAAAATATATGCACAGCCATATATCAAACTCCAACATGTAAGTTATAAGGTTACCCTTTCGATAACTCTAGGACTACTAATATGCTAGCGTAGAAGCTTGCATATTATACTTACTTAGCTTATTCTTATGTATATTCAACTGACCTAGCCAAGATATATTTATTTACACTTATTATATAGCCGCTATGACGAACATGTACTAAAACCGTGTATGCCCTTCTCTACTAGACCTATTACACTTCTAAAGAAAGAATTTTATAATATTTATAATATTATGTTAAACTAAAAAAGCAAAAATATTCAATGTATAGATACTATGTTTCTACTTTAATCAAGTAATATTATAATTCTATGTTTCTTCTCCATGTGATCTATGCCTAATATCTCAAGCATTAACAACAACAACAACAACAACAAAACGAAAACTTATATTCCTATCTATTCCTCCCATATTGTCCATTTATTTACACATATTAAAGTCCTTTAAAAGATCACCAAGATTTTTCAGCATGTCAGGGAAGCGAATCTTTTGGTACATAACTCCACAAAAGGTTGAATCCAGCTCAGTGTAAACGATACGGCATGTTCCTTGCTCGAGGCGGGCTTTTTGGTGGCTCCATAATCTTTACCACTTTCCAAGATAGGAAACTCTAGCGTATTTATCTTCGAACCTTTCAGGGAAGCTGACACGGTCAATTGCAGGTCTTCTGAGATATGGAAGATGTGCGGGAAACGGCTGGCTAGGAAGAGGGGCTTTCTTGTCTAGCCTTTATTTGGAACAACACCTGAGGATGCTTTTTGGCTAGAGATTTGGTTTTGGCCAGATCAAGTGAAACTACACTTCTCTTGTCCCCGCCGTATGGTTGAATTGTGCAGCCAACCATCTGGAAGGAGTTAATCATTGGAAGTTGCTGTAGTTATAAAAGTATATAGCTTACTGCCCGAGCGTCGTATTGCAAAAGTGCCGCAAGAGTTATTCTTGCGAGCGAAAAATAGACCAGATAAACCTTCAAGAATTACATCTTTAAATTTAATAGAGTTAAGGTTGTAGAAAGGTTAAGATAAAGTGAATCCGTTTTGTAGGGAGAAAAAAGCGTCTAGTATTGAGGGCTCCTAGTCAAAGCTGGTGAAATTGCTTAAGATGCTTAGGTTATTGTGAAATTATATTTATCCTGACTACAAGAAGAAACGCACCAGTCTTATACTTTCCTGGTAGTACTTTAAGGAAGCTCTACTGCTCCTGCGAAGCAGAAGTAACTTGTACTCAGCCTACCATTGTTAACTCCAGAATCCGAACATAATGATCTTAGATTCCATCTGTTGGTAAGGTCTTTTGGATCTTGCCTTGCTTCGTCAGGGACCTGAAAGGATGTTGAGGAGTTAATTCTTGTTTTGTTTAGGCATTCATACTACCGAACTATAAAATTATGTGAAGATTTGAGTAGATCTAAAAGTAAAAGAGTAAAAGACCTTGATTGAAGGTAATGCTACAAAATTATTTCCAGCTGAGTATTAAGGGTAATTTTAAATATTTATTACAATGGTTGCTAACAGACTAAAGGAAAACACTAGTCTTGTTAGTGAACTTAGTAAGAAATTAATTTCATTTAGGCGAAGAGAAGTCGAGCGGTAAATGCCTCTTCCTGACAGGGTGTTGTGGTGTGCAGATAAATCCTACATGAAAAATCCGCTACTGTGAACAGCCACAATCGAATCACTTCCCCAACATCCTTCAGGTACAGGCCAATAAAGACCCCATGTTGAGCCAGCCCCAGACAGCGTGACATTGAAGGATTTATTTACACGGCTAGCTCCCACAACATCCATTACATGCAAAAATGCACGAATTAGAAGCGCAAGCATCACAATACACATCAAAGGTGTAAATTCCACCCCTCATCCTCTTAATACACCTTCAAGTCCGTATGCTGCTCAGTGTCAACACGATTGCCATATTAAGAGATACTCGGCTCGCATATTTTGTATACTCTATAACGCCCCAGAACAAACTCTCTTCATCCAACTCTCTCCAAACAAGTCTTTGCTGCCAAAATTCAAAGTGACTAGGCAATCTCTTTACCGCAAACCCACCACTCAACAAGCTTAACACTCATCTCAACCTTTCACTCCAAATATAGCTAACATGGTCTTAAACAACAACACTCTTGGTCTCCAATTAGACGCAAATCCAGGGGAATGGGAGATAGAAACCAAGCTCTTTAATATCTTCACAGCTTATCTTCCCAAATGCAGCAACGTGACAGCACAGTCTGCAGCTCAAGACATCAACGGTCTCTTTCCACTTCACCGCAACGCTAAGGGAGACAAAGAAGAACCTAGCAGTTTCCTCTCCGAGTTATGGGACTTGATGTTTCGAGTCATACAGCAGGTGGACTACAAGAGCGAACCAGCGCATCGCTTGATCAAATTAATCACGGCATTGAAGAAGTTGCCTAGCACAACGACTTTTGACCGAGGCCATGGGGCCGAGAAGCTCTGGCAGGATCTTCCTGGGATAGAGTACCAGATTGGTGAGGTGTGGAATCGTACATTTCCCTTTAATGAGTGGGTAGAAAATTAAACGTGAACTAATTAGATGCAGGATTTGATACAAGAGAAATGACACCGGACAGCGAGGAGTTCAATAAGTGGAAAAACCTTAATGGAGTATTGGCTCTTATGAGCAATGAAGGGTTAGTTGCTGGTACTTATCTAGCACTCACATGCTTAACCCTGGGACTTGAGCAGGAGAATGTCGTTACTAGCAAGACGAAGAAGGGTGTCAAAACACAGCTAGAAATTCACCTACCAATTGCTGCCTTGTGGGTTGCAACAAGTGCATCATATTTATACAAGCTGTCCGTTACTGAGGCATGCTTGGATGAAGCAGGCAGAGAGAGTACAACGTGGAAGGGTGCAAAGGGATACTCACTGGAGCGTTGGGCATTTTGGAAGGAAAGATTTGCGGCGCTGAAAAGCCATCAGTTTATTATGTTAGAGGGGAAAACTTCTGCCGAAATTGCTATTTCTCAGATGAACTCTCAAGCAATTTGATAGCTTGCTTGTCGCAAGTGGCATGTTTAAGTTTTATTTGCTTACAAATAATAACAAAATGAAGAATATTACCAAAAGTTATAGTTTGGTTATATGTTTATAAACACTTTAAACTTTAATAATAATACTAATCGTTAAGTAGTTTAACCATATTCACATTTACGAATTTTCAAGGCCTAACTCCCCGCGAAACCCCCTAGAGAGAAATTAATGTAAAATAACAAGTTTTCCAATAAAACCGAAATAGACGCATCCAAGTTTAAAGATTAGAATAGATCTTTAAATCTTGCCAACGCAGGGGTCCTATTACCTGAAAACTCGGCTGTTAGCCCATCTAACCCCGCAAATCCTTCTGCGTATTGCAATCCTTTCTTATTTTTCGCCATCGTTCTCTTCCAATCCCACGAGTTTTCATCTTCCGCATTGCTATCATGCTTGTTCAATTCCTCGTCGTTTGTGGTATCTTCCTCCCCACCGGGGGTCGACTTATCTGACGGGGATGCCATACTGTACCATCCGCCTGGCTTCTCTGGCAGCAGTCCACTTGTCTCCAGTAACACCTCCGGGTGTATTGTCAACCTACCCAACTTGACAACATACCGGCTAAGTGCAGTCGCCATAATATTTTCCTCGTCAAGCTGTCCGTCTCCATTTCCCCGTCTCACAAATCTCGCATTTCTTCCCCCGAACCAGGAGCCATCACCCAAAATATAGCCATTCGGCTTCACCTTCCCCTGCCTCACAAAGTGTGTAACGATATCAATCCATATCTTATCCCAACACAGCATTCTGCTCCACATTTCATAGCCCTCATAGATCGCAATCTCCCTTCTGAAGCTACACGTGGTTCCTCCTAATATAATTGCCCACCTGCCTCGTGCCTTCTTACCACTGGAATCCACAACCAGGCTAGTCCTCTTGTTATTTTTCAGCGCATCAATGCCTGGCTGCAGCAGACAGCAAACAAGGTGCGCGCGGGTCACATCCAAATCAGAGAAGTAGGTTGAGTTGGACTTGTGTAAGTTGTAGTCACACTCCCATGGCGGTGCGTGTGACGGGTTAATAACGGGGAGGAAGAGTGATGCCGGACCTATATCAGGGGGGATGTAGCGCTTGCTGAAAGTAAGATGTTGAAAAATACCCTTCAAGACCCGATACTGCGAGTTGTCAGCTGCTACACAAAGGAAGCAAACAAAGTGAAAGAATCGAAGAAAGTGTAGCACATACGTGCCAAACGCCAGGCAAGATTTTCAGATTTGCTAAAAGGATCATGGCAGCACCAATACGCGAATAACTTCCTGGTCCCGTGACAGCGTTGACGATAAGGTTCTGAAGTTGTGCACGATACACGCCAGCAGTGAATGCCACGGCGACTACGAGTATGATTGACTTTAGGGGGAAACTGCTGGGGGAGGCCATGTTGAGAAAGAAAAGAACGTGAGGGATTTGTTGATCAGCACTCAAGCTTAGGGTGTGTTAAATACCGGCAGCAAAAGCAAGCTAGCAAACCAACAAACCCGACGAAGCGAGACCGCGGAGTGAATCGCAGTTGGAGCTAGCCGGGGATTGATTGGCTCGGGGGAATCAAGAGGTAGTAGATTAGAAAGTCTTGTGATGGCCAAAGGAATATGCGTTACCCATGAGCAGTCCGACATAATATATTACGATATTTCGTTAAACAAAAACTGAGGCTAAGGATCGTTGGGTGCGGAAGTATTTCTAATAAGTTTAGACCCACTAAAACTCTTTCCTGCTTAGCAACCGCCTCTTCGTCGTACACTGAGATCTCTGCAGCGTATCCTTGGTGATATTGTAGCTACAGGACCATCTTTTGGTTAAGATATAAGTTAAAGTATATATTTAATGTTAAAACTAGCAGGGAAGGCTAATGACTGGGAGTTACAAGAGAGTAAAGTAGGCAGTTTATCCCGAAGTATTACTTTGATAAGTTCAACACTCGCCAAAACCGGGCTTCTGCTTATTTAACTCCCCATTTGTTGTACACTGAGATTTCAATAGCGCACTCTCACTGATCTTGTAGTAATTGTTTACCTTTGGCTGGAATGATCCGATTGTGCGTAAATGTGTCGAGGGAGTGTTGTGTAAGACTGATGCTTCATGATTCCTTTTGGTGATTCGAGATATCAAGGCTCTAAAGCTGCTAGACTGGGCCACATAAACCTTGCAAAAGTTGGCAAAGGCTAGCATAGAACCAACAATGATTGCTACGTTATTCTCAACAATACTGGATGTAACAGTTAGGACTTGGGCACCCTCGAAGGCTGTGGTAATCTGTATGGTAAGTACGTGGTGATTGAAACACAAGCTTCTTTCCAAGTGCTATCTTCCAGGTCCAGAAGCTGGATACAGTAAACAAGATCCACTATACTAGCAACAACGCCTCTAAATAATGAGCTCTATCTCCGCAATATAACCTTTATACAAGACTAAACTTACACGGATGCAGTCGCAAAAACGGCGATAAGTTGGAGCCTCTTGGCAACGGCTAAGTGAAGCTTAGCCAATATGGGCAGAGGGAGCGCGAGGATATACAAATTCATCATAACCGACATAGCTGCTTTAACCGTAGACATGTAAAGACCACGTTGTGGCTCTGTTGATAGGGCTAATTCAGCCCAGGTAGTCTCCCCTCTTGGACTAGTGTAATATATAGCACTTATCATCAACGGGACATAGGTACAAATATTGAATAGTAGGCCAAAATATACCGCGGGGCGGATCCATTCATTTGAGTAGAAAACCTGGAGGTATAGGACTAGAATGGCTGACTTGGGGAAGATAGAGCCCACCGGAATAATGATTGTCACTGCAAAAAGTTTCTGAAAATGAATGGTTATTGACCTGCACCTTCCAATTGTAAGTTCGTGTTTCTTGAGTTCCCTCACCTTCATATAAGACGCATCAAACCAGCAAACTGGTATATCCCACTGATGTCGCGCAATGTTGAGCACTATCAACCGATTAGCTAATCGATTCAAACTAAATGATGAGTTTATTTACATAAAATACAGGCAATTGATATCCCCAAGGATAGAATGACACCGATTAGCATTAAATCTGAAGCCTGTTAGTAATTTTAACTTAACCGTCACGGGCTAAAGTAGCATGACATACAGTCAGATGGATGTAAACGTTTCCTATTCACATATAATCTTATAGCCATAATAATTACAGAGGCGGTTGACAAGCTGGCCGTGGTAGCAATCATTGCGGGTGCTAGGGAAGTTGGGTTTTCAAAGTTTGGGATAGTGCCTTTCGGCGGTGTCCCGGCGGGAATGGTGCACAAGTTCATCCAGGCTTATAATATCAATTTTGTGCCCAAATAAAGTGACGACGAAGACGAGCGAGGGAACTCTGGGTTGGAGAGATTAATAAAGAATCATTATACAAAGACTCCGCTCAGAAGTGCATTCTTTGGGAGAATACCCGGTTGGTATAAATTTGCGAAGTGCATACATATTATTAGGTAGATCTGCCTTGATCAATTACCCGGTTTGTCTTCAAGGCCCATCCACCACACGTCTCACCTAAGCCCTGTCAACTGATAGGCTCTGCTTCGATTGCAATATTACTCTGATAGGTTGATATCTATCAGGAGTGGTAGAGACGCTCACGTCAACCATGGAGCTGGTCTCGCTAAAGCAGTATGAATGCTAATTAGCTATAGCTCCGTGCACTACGACGTACGTAAATTAGCTCCCGCAGCCTCTACTGCACAGGAGATTACCACTATACACTAGCAATTATCTTATCTCGTAGCATTAGTTGTATGACCGCTTTTTGTATAAAGGTGACAATTGGCTAGCGTTTTGTCGGCATTTTGACCGAATCTTGTACGTTAGCTCTAGAACTAGAACCCCCCCCCCGCGAAAGACTTACGGAGCCGCCTATTATTACTACCGAGTCAGTCTTACATTCAAGTTTGGCGTATCTCTTAACGATGCACAAATAACAATCGTGCATAAGCTAATTGTCTTTGCTGCTCTATTTCGTTCTGCATTGATGTTGATTGGGTCACTAAACGCCGATAGAATTTATCCGACAGATGGGTGCATACTCCCGATTCAGCTGGGCTAGGCAACTCAGGCTAAAGGTGGTTAATCAGGAATAATTTACTTTCGTAAGCATCAAACAAGGCGCAAAGCCATCACACATTTAGCGCCAACGATGCGCAATGACTTTGCATCTTTCCAAGTCATATCTGGCCACATCACAATTACACCAACGAGACTCTCACTTGATCGTGAGACCAAGACCGACCATGATGCCATCATTAGCCGCCACTTCGATCTATATATTCGGGCTGACAAGTTTTATCGCTGGAGTGGTTACGCTGTCGAACCCAGCATCTGCAGCTGCTGAATTAGGGTTTCCCTCCATCTGCACCCCGGTAGCTAGAGGAAATTCCCTCGCTGCCATTGGAATGGGCATCTACTACACACTGGCAGGATATCAGGAAAACAGGAAATTCTTTATGCTGACCGTACCAATGCGCTTCCTGACCACTGTGGTATTTTGGAATCAAGGATGGAAAACCCCCGCTATGTGGGAAGGAAGTGGTGCTTTAGTAACTTTGGGTGCGCTTATATTGGGTTCACGGACTGCAGAAAGGAAAAGGTTCTATAAAGGAGATAACAAAGACGGTGAATAACGTACCCGTAAATGTAACTCCGCATGTTAATAGCTTTGCGGCCAACGTTGCTGTTGTAAAGTTTTCGAGCTTTATATCTTGCCAAATTTGATATTTCCGGCATGAAATTCAACAGATATTCTCAACATCGAGAATAGAAGTCAACCCAAAAAGCCATTTTATAAGTCCAGATATAGAGTTAGGGTAAATTTTCCAAATGGTTCTCGTCTATTTTACTCTAAAGCTGCTTAATAAAACCTTCAACAACATCAAACAGGTTCTGGTCTTCCAATCGAGACCAATCCCATTTGTGTTTAACCTACAATGAAAGTGGTCACCACATCCCATTCTGAATATGTGTTTCCATGAGGGGTATTCATTGTTCCATGCCGCTAACCGCACATAATATTTCAGATCCAGAATTGATGTATTTATCCAATGACTGATGAGAAATATCTTGATCTTTCGGTGCTGTTTGGGTAGTGCGCTGAGCGGTAACAATCATACCATTTGAGCTGACTATGGATGAGGGGACATAAGCATATCCGTTTTCATAGTCGGAAAGTTAAAAATCGCTAGCTCGAGGTGATTGGCAGAGACTGTAACAATTAGATGATAACCTTCGTCTAATACTGTGGCATCACGCGTAGAAAATCAGCATTAAATTATCAGCTTTTGAGACACTATAACGAATATCAGTCTTAATCATACAGTGATGGTCATAAAGTGAGATTGTACATACTTATCCCCAAGGTTATTTGAAATAACATTCTAATTGCTGATTCAGAGCACCTCGATTGGGTCTCGATATTTGCTCTTGCTGACAAGAATAGGAATATTACTTCAACACATCCTCATTTTCTTCCCAAATAGATCCTGAGATATGGCTCTTAACTCTAGCATTCACCACGAATACTTAACAAACATTAACTGCGAAAATCATTCATTTGACGTGACCGAAGCTGTGTAATGCTTGGAATTGGTTTAGCATGTCGTGTTTGGATGTAACCTAGGCTTTCCACTATGAGGTTTACGCACCCGGTGCATCCTCCATTGCTAAAATCGATTGATTAGCTATATCATGTTTGCTCATCGTTGTTAGAAAACAAGAAATCGGTTTACTGTGGTTCAACCAGATTCCTCATCCTGTCCAGACAGCAAGTTATTACGAGAACATGTAGTACATATGATTATGATCTCCACGAAATTGTTTTAAGAACTCAATCTGTTACATTATTTCTATTTAGGTTGCTTAGGTTCCACCTTCTAATGGCAGTTGCCTATCTTCATGAGGATGCCTGCCGTGGTACCGATGCAAAGTGTATTTAATAACCACAGGTGGAGCTTTACTAATTGAAGCTTTAGACAAGCCTATTTGGATGTAATCCTAACGAATAGATCTAAATAAGTCTTAACTCGGTTAACCCAAGCGGAACATTTATGTGGAAAACCAAATAAACACAATTGTAAATTTATTCAAAAATTACAAATAATGTGGAATTCTAAAGATCGCGAAATCTAAGCTGTTATCATTTCAGACGTCTTGACATCTATTATTGATGCAGCTGTATTATAAAAACTAAAAGGTTTGAACCCGTTTCTGTTGTTTGGGGCAACAATGGTATGTCTTATCTCAAGCCTCCTCACAACGCTCCATCCGGGCATTGGTTTGCATATCAAATACTTGTGAGGCGTCGGATATTGTTTTTCTGTAAACATTGTATGCTGTCTGATTTACTAGCGGACACTGTTTCTGATATTATGCCTAGGCTCATCTAAGCATGCAAGTATCTTTACCAACTAGACTCATCCCTATCAGAGTCACAGAATTTATTGTTTAGTATATCGGCTAGCTATGAAACTTTTCTTGCGATCGAACAAGCTGTATTTGAATCACAACTTAGCAAATACCTCACATAGTACCTAGTACCTCATTCAGCTTTTTAACCGCTGCGGTAGAGGCTGTTATAAAAGTCTGTGTGACGGATGCTTAATCAATAACGCTTAATCAATACTTAGTCTTACCACTCGTTCTGCATTTATAGGGCCACATGTATATATCAAAGCCGCGACGCAAGGAATTGTTGGTATACTTACCCAATATATGACCTTATTAAGCTAAACCAGATCTCGGATAACCCCGTAGCAACGGAAGTTGGTTGTTCCTTTCATGTTTGCGTGTGGCATGAAATGGACTGCCTAAAAAGACAAAGGGCTCCCAAAGTGTTAGACAAAAAGATCAAACG
>Ga0247734_1000607_pt1 | contig 30108 bp, 20 predicted proteins | sample UWRJL103311B2_FD_180933 | JGI IMG/M metagenome (GOLD analysis project Ga0247734, IMG submission 180933) | Plant litter microbial communities from Arlington Agricultural Research Station in Wisconsin, United States - UWRJ-L103-311B-2 | ecosystem: Environmental > Terrestrial > Plant litter >...
ACAATCTTCTGCATAGGTTATTTCCTACTTTGCGCTGCTACAATGGTTTGGTTAAGTCCCATCTCAGAATATTTGTTCTATCGACGACCCGATTATATCCCGGCACTATCATCTAATAGTTCAATCATGGAGTCGGATGTGAGCACGCTCCGTAACAGCAGTGTATCCAGCCGTGGTATACCTGAGCGACTCTCCTTCGACAAAATTATTAATCATGAAACCTGTCCTGTATGTTTCTCCCCAAAGATTTGAAAAGACAATTTATTCATAGCATATGCTGATATATTTCAGCCTTGCACAACGCTTGACTTCTACTACTACCTGAACCACAAAGTTCACTGTGCAGAAACCCTTCAATTCTACCTCTGGCTCCGAGACTATACCCATCGCTACAATTCACCCACTCTTCTCAACGACACAGCAAACCAAAAGATATGGACTGCAGCCCAGCAAGAAAAAGCACTCCACAGTTTTCAACGAGAAATCTCCCACAAGAGAACGCCCATGTCACCTACAGTCCGTGAAATTCTCAAGGGAACTATGTTCTCTGATAACGCAAAAACTCGTGGAAGGCAAGATTCGAACATCCCACCCCCGACTGGGACTACGACAACCTCTACTCTGGTTGGGAGTGGAACTGATGTCACTCCATGGGAGTTGCCTGAAGCTAAGATCGAGGAGGAAGGGAGTCATAAAGATTGTGGTTCCAGCTCGATCGAGGAACGTCATACAGCCACCGCCCGAGCTGCATATCAAAAGTTTGGCTTGGACTATCCATGTAATTTCCCAATTTTCTTACTCTCTTGCTCTTCTCTGTTGAACCACTATTCCAAGACAAACCATAACTAACAACTCCCTAGTTTTCCACCCAACATTCCGCCGCGAACTAGAAACCATAATTGCAACCTACATCGTCGAAAACTCTCCACGGCAACTGAACATCTCAGCATCCGAACGGTTTTGTGCGCTTTCTGCTCTCCAAGCCACCGCTTCTCCCACCGCATTCTACTTTCTATCTCAAAATGTCGAGGCCTCTCTCCGCCAACAACATCATCCCAATTTCATCCTCGATGCCATTTGCAACGGCAACCGACCACGAGTCATCTTTGCTCGAGGTCTGGGAGCAGCACTTATCCTACTCGGAATCTTGCTCGCGTTAGTATTAGCAATGAGTGGTATGCACCGTGGGTGGCGCTGGCTCAGCATGATACTCTGGGTACTAGGTTTGTCAACCAGCATGGCAGCCTGGAAAGGAATGTGCGTCGTACTGCACGGCCTCCACCATAGACACGTGCGCCCATGGGAAATGTTTCAAGCATCCTCAAATTCCATCAATACCCCCACAGCCCCTTCTTCGCCAGACACCGAGTTAGGAACATTAGATGAGGATCCGCTAAATCCGAGAAGCACAGCGAGAAATGATGCCACGATACAGTACTGGACGGAGAGATATGCGAAGCGGAATATTGTGAGGAAGATTTTTGATAGGGAGGTTTGGATCCAGGAACCGGCATTGAGACAGGTGCAGGATAAAATTTTCGTGCAAGCGCTTGTCGTGGCTATACTTGTAAGCCTGGCTGTGACTTGTATTTGGGTTTTTGCAGTTCCGCGAATGGGATTATACTGAATTGAAAAGAAAAAAGAAACAGGATTAGCAAGGCTAGTATAGGTAGGCGTATTGAGTGGGTAAAAAAAAGAAAACTGCTGTTGATAATGTGTGTACTTATCGGAGGATCATGCACTTAGTAATCGTGTGTTCTCAATTAACACCTGTAACAAAATCCTAAATACAGTTTTTCATTGTTCATCTGCTATAAATGCATCATTCAGACACACGTGTCTCTTGAGAGCCTCTACTTCAAGTGTCGCTCAATCTGTTTCTTGGCAATCTGTGGCTCGATACATCGGAGGTAGATCAGGCCAACAACTCTACTCCCCCCTATCTTCTTCGCTTAACTGACCCACATCTCCCATCAACCAAAAAAAGGGGGGATTAAGTCAACACAACCACTACTAGCCTCATAAAGTAGACAGCTGCTTCTTCTTTTTTCGCCGATTATTAAAAATAGAAAAAAAATAGCAAAAACTCAAGACAGCCTGTTTCGCAGGGTGCCTATAGAAAAAACCCCAGAAGGACTTTTTTGAAGGTGGGTTTCGATTTCGTCCTCCACTGCCCTTAATCGGTTTCGTGTCCTCCTTTGATCCGTTATGGTTTCCTTTAGCACCGCCGTGACGCCACTTACGCCAATTGCCGCTCTTTGATCACCCAGTTTGGGCTCTGGGGCCGTGGTTTGCATTTGTTTATGCTATCCGGTTTCACTTTGGAATATTTATACAGAGGGCGGAGAGGAGGTTATTCCGGGCGGAAAAACTTATTGGGGGGGCCGCTAAGCGATGGGTTGGTTTTATTCCTGCTCTGGTGTGGTTTTGTCTGGGAATCGGAAAGACTCTGGAGACTTCGTATGCGACTGATCTATCTTCACTTTTCGTGAGCAAGTAGATAGTTACACTAGCAGCGCATATCCGTTAGATCCTCTACAAGGAGTAGTTAGTTCTCCTTGTGACACGCTGCTCTCCTATGGTGTATTATTCTGTGTTTTGTAGTTCGGCATCGTCAGTCCATGGCTCGGAGGCAATATGAAGACTAGATGGGAATTTATCCTATCATCCCCCTGATCAACAAACTCAGCATCTACATTGAAACTCCACTTATGGATAGTGAGGACTCCAAAATAAGTTTCTGAAAGCCCAATTGTAGATCTGTATCTTCCATTTTCATCAAATCAAGGGTGTTGTAAATTCGGACTGTACAATTGAAGATTCCACTGTTGACTGTTGGCGGATCTATTCTGATTTGAAAGGGTCTAGTTTCTATGGAATTCATATCAAATCCTACTGTATCAGAGGTCCGTCAGAGAATTTCAAAATGTGAGATTGTGTCAATGGGGAAGAGTCGGAAATGAACAATGATAGCAACATCAATATTAGCAAGGAAATGAGAAGATGACGATAGGAAAATATGGTTGTATTCAATATATAAGAATCTTGAAAAAACTTGTGAATATAACTATAATTGACCTTCTATCATACTTGAATGATTACGAGAGTCCTGAGCAGCTATGATTATAGTAATTGCGAGTAAATACTTCTATCCTTCCGCCGTCTCTACTCAAACCAGCCGTTTGCATGAAATGTCCTAAGTGGTTACCTGGATTACATAGTAGTCGAGCTCTGCGATATGACTTTACATTGATACGGGAGATATTTTATTCACAGTGAATGCAGGGACTGGCTACATATGTATTTAACCTTGACAGTTGGGCATAGCCTCGCAAGACCTTAATATCTGGATGACGAACATATCATTTCAGAGACTAATTACTCCCGAGGAACTCGTTTTCCCAATTGAATAGCTTAATCTCAATCTACCTATATCACTGCTCCGACGTGGAACGTCGCACGTGATTCGCTTCCAATAGGGGAAGTGGGCCACATTTCCTCCCAAATTGACAGGAAGTCCAATTCAATCTAGTAAAGTAAATGGCTTGCAAGTAGCTAAGCACTATAAAAATCTCATCTCAGTTTCTGATATTACTCGTTAGTTGATGCACAAGGCTACTTACCAAATATTATATCAACTTGCTCTTATTTGTTGGTGGTTCAATTAAGTACTACGATATCCTCGCTAGCATTTTTACTTAGTTTTTGACTCTGCTCGGAAATTAATCACTTGCCATCAAATCGCAGTATCAAAGAGGTCTTTGTAGATGAATGGTGGAAGGATAAGACTAAGCCTACGTGTTGCTTACAATCAAGTATGCTGTTTCGGAGGCAGTGAGGGCCAGCAAGTCTAGATGATGGCAGAGTTGCGATGGATAATGGGAGTGACCGAAGGAGCATTTCGAGAGTAGTGTATTTCATCAATGCACATTGACAGAAAATATCAATGATGCAGGCGCCAAACTCCAAATACACAAAAGACCAATTTAATGGCAAATCATTTCGCTCAACCAGTACAAATTCATGCATCAATAATCGACTGGCTAGTCGCCAATATATACTCTGGACAATACTCATCCAAATGCTTTTTTTGCTCCGGCGTAGCGTAGCTAGGTTTGTGGTACTACAATTATTAGCTAAGTATTCTTTCCATTTACCAGTTGCGAATGAAACTTACACCAAATGGAGTGTCATACGGCACCGACTCTACAGAAAAAGTCTTCGATACATTCAGTGGTGGCAAAATTGCACCTGGAAGCTCCATAAACTTCTTGAAGAACCATTGGTCCTCATATTGTATTCTCGGCGAGTTGCTGTGGCCAGGAAATATAAAATTAATGTCACTAGTTCCTGTTGGTAAAATAGGGACGCCATCCAACCCTTTTTCCTTGGAATCTTTTACTTCAGCCGCCCAATTGTTGTTGCGCACGATTTGTAGTGTCTTGTCTAGATTCCGTAATGACAAACCCCCATTGAAACCCAGTCCCCAGCCCGATAAGTCTTGTATGGGCGCGCCGATCAAGTCGTATTGCAAGTATTCGTTTATTTCGAAGGGGGCGTTCGAGCAGATGATGCTATCCAACTGGAAGAGCAAGACATGCTTTGCTGGCGCAAGCTGTTCCCATAGCCAAGGCGTAGTCATAAAGGCCGAGACATCCGTATGTTTTTCGAAGCCAACGGCACTGGATAGATCGCGAAGCTGGATAGATCCATCTTTGATCTTTCGATGGAATGACTTCGATACGGGCTTAAAAGTTGGTGTGGTGAAAAGGAGGATGGGCCAGTCAGGTCCAAGGACGGAGGAGAAGTGGAGGATAACGGGAACGAGTCTTGAATCTGCTCGGTTGTCGACTATCACGGCGACTTTCGATCCGACGGAAGGGTTTCGGAAGGAGGGAAGTATGCTGTAAGATCTCCTACCCGGGAGGAGGAAAAAGAACGCTATTGCAGCGAAGACCAAAGTTGCAAATAGAACTCTATATAGTATCCTCGAGTGCATCCAGCTTTGTCTTGTCGAGCTCATGATATCCGTACTGGAGCGCCCTTGGTGTTTTCTGCTGCAACAACTGCAACAACAGCAACAACAGTAGAGACAGTGGCCGGGTGGAATAACGTTTACGGAGTAGTGGGACGAGGCTGAATCTTGGCGCTAACATCATGGCCCTAGTCCGGTGGCGCCGCCGCTTGGCACAGCACAGGCCGATTGTTTGCTGACACCGCAGCCTTTATTAAGTGGGCCTGAGCCTTGGCGGGCCTTTCGATCTCACGACCTCACAACCTTACAACCTTGACACTGGTCTATTATAGTGGAGTTCTATAGTTTAAAACACCAACACCAACAAATACTACTCTCATCTCCCTATCAATGCATACGAGTAACCGCCGAATTTTTAACGTGTGCTGCTCGCTAACTAGATCCACCAGCCGATGCTTTCGATGTAAGTTAATATACATTCTATATCGTACTGCTCTAGCCCTTTCTACTTACTACTTCTTGCTGCTTGGTCTATGACTTTTCTGTTCGCATATCTAGCGAGCATTTCTTTCGTTTCTTGCCAACGGTTTACGATCAGAATGACCGTAATTCCTTGGTACAGTCTCGCGATCCTGCACCTTTTTTCCTCTACTTGTTGTATGGCAATGGGCCCGTTGGGGTTAACTTGGTCCTCCAATACATATGGACCCGGAGGACCTTGGAATGCTATTCGATTGTCGGTGGGTACTCCTGCCCAGACAATCGATTTGATTCCTGGCGGCTCATGGGAATCGCCGGTCTTGGGGTCAACTATATGCTCCAGTAGTTCTTCAGGCTCATATCAATGCCTGGCTGATCCAACAAAACTGTATGACAGTTCGCTGTCTAGCACAGATGTTGAGATAGACGGAACAGGTTCCATTAGTAATAGCAGCTTCGCAGTGTCCATTGGAGCCCTCTCTTTCATTACGGGGAGTGCGAAATATGTATTCGATACGGCAACCTTTCTTTTCACCGATGGCAATACACGAACCATACCGAATTTTGACATGCTTGTCATTTCTGAAGGGCATTCCGCCCTTCCTAATGAAGTCCAATATCCTCTCGAAGTCGGTTACCTGTCTCTTGGTGCTAGAGATGCCAACCAGTCATGGGTACACGGATCAGATCAATTTCAAGGGAGAATGCTCTCTAGTTACTTCTGGGAGGCCGGAGTTACACCTTCATATTCCTACGGGATGCACATTGGCTCGCCGACAATAGGCTTGAGCGGTTCTCTTTACATTGGAGGATACGATCAATCACGAGTGGTCGGACCAGTTAGCTATCAACCCCCGGGTCAGAACTGGCTCCCCATTGATTTGCTTGATATCGGAATCGGCGTTGCAGTTGGCGAATCTCCCTTCAACTTCACATCGAAGACAAATCTTCTCGTCGAAAACGACACTGGTATTACCAGACCACTTTCTGTGACTATCGAACCTCGAGACCCACATATGCACTTGCCACAGTCAACCTGTGATGCTATCACAGAACACCTACCCGTGGTCTTCTCATCGGACTTGGGGCTCTATCTATGGGACACCAACTCGCCATTATATACTCGAATCACAACATCTCCCGCGGTATTATCTTTCACCTTTCGTCTTTCTCTGAGTGTGACCTCGAATGTCACCATTTCAGTTCCTTTTCCCCTTCTTGCTTTAACTCTCAAACCACCCCTCGCGCCGCTAGCCACGGGTCTCAAATATTTTCCATGTACGCCACTTCCCATGGGTGCCACCACACCAAATGGCGCCCCATCGGCAATTCTGGGTCGCGCATTCCTACAGGCAGCATTCATGGGGGTCAATTGGAGTGATGAATCTGGCGCGACTTGGTTTTTGGCCCAGGCTCCTGGACCAAATACACCAGGAACAGCAACTGTCGAAGGAATCTCGTCAGAAAAGACAACCATTATCCCGAGTCAAAATGAATGGATTCGTACTTGGGATGGGGGCTGGGGCGCATTGGCAAAAGATGGCACAACGGCTTCGGTCTCTATCTCACGCTCTGTGCCTACTATGACCGAGAGTGCAGCTTCCAAGGCGGAGGCCCCCTTTACATCAAAACTATCAAATACTGTAAAAATTGGAGTCGGTATCGGAGTAGGTGTCTTAGCACTCGCCATAATTGCAGCTTTCATTTTGTGGCGGAAGCAGCGAGTGAAGCGAACTCAACCGATGGATCAGCCAATCCAGGCCAATAATGAGGATTTTGAGACATATAATAATAATGAGATTACATATGGAGGATTTATGCCACAGGAACTGGAAGTAAAGTATCACGTAGTACAAGATCAAAGTATAAAGCCCCAAGAATTAGACAGTCGTGGCAGTACAGGAAGAATCGCCGAGTTGGGTTGAGGGCTTATACATTTTATCTATAATATACATAGTCTTGAACGTACTGTACATTGATCAGAAACATTGCACCCTGCTTCAATAACTGGAAGACAACGTAAAATAAATTTTAATCTAAAGACAGTATGATACAATCCAGACTTTCTGACCGAACCTGCAATGTCCAAGATATAACATGATGAAAACCTGATGAAAACCTCACCTACAAAACCTAACGCCAGCTATAAACCTGAATCCCGAATGAAAATGCAAAATAACATAGCATACGCATATGCCAGAAACGCCCACCCACTGTTTTTTGGGACAAAAACCGAGGCCCCCCAGCATCGAAAGAGAAAATCCATGGAATAGGTAAAGGAATTTCAACCTCTAGTTCCATAACTACAATCAGTGAAGCGCTCCAATTGAAGGATGTTGGCTGGACCCCCTGCACCTCTAGGTGTGTGTGCAGTCCACTGTTGCTGGTGGTGGCGTCATCGAAACCCCATTCTGTTCAAGATATTCCTTTCTGACCAGATTGATCGCCTCAATCACGCATGCAATTCCATCAATTTTGTGGTTGGACTCGCCTTCTAATTTGCGGGCAACAAGTCCTCTGGCATGCCATGCTGGTGGTGCTGAATTCTTCCATTTAAAATACAAATGTTGTTGCTTTATGGAAGCACCTGAGAGGTTGGCCCTAAATGCCTCTCTAAGATCCTCCCCCTTTTGACCGCACCACATGGACGTATCTGTGATGTCGAAACTGTAGTATTGTTTTGTTGCTATCATGACCATTTTATAAGTACAGATAGGTAGGGTAGGGACGGCGGGCTTGTTGCCCGAAACGACGGGAGTCGCTATTGCCAAAAGAGAGAACGGTAGAACAAAAACAATCGCCGAGAAATGCATGTTGCAGTAGTGTTGTATGTGAAGGAAATAAAGCGTATGAAAGCTTATGAAAGTCGAATTGTAAAGCCGAAGTTGTGGTATAAGGAAACGAAGGAACCCTGTTGTGGGCACTGTCTGGAGGATGAGATGTAAATTCGATATTTGCCTCGAGAAATGTTAACATATGGCCCTTTATAGGTTTTTCTTTTGTTGCTCACGAGGCGAGAGCAATAATATCATTGTACTACTGTGAACTGTGTCTATGTGGATTGTGTCTATTTGAAGGAAACACAGCCCGGCTCCTGATGGCTCCAAACCTTTAACTTTCTAACAAAAGGATGCCGGATTGAAAAGACGGAGAACCGCCCACGCCAAAAACCTGCGGAGTCAAGGAAGATGAGATTGGAATTCCACTCTAAATACCAACACGAGCTGCAAATAGCCTTAAAGGATCAACCGTTTTTTGTTGGTAGAGCTTTTATTGGCTACCCTTAACTTGACCCAAGTTGGCGGGTCGGTAAGTTACCCGACCCAACAACCAACAACAACCAACAGATTAGACGCTCCTGATTTAACTTAGCCACCCAACAGACTGGATGTAAGTAGACCGCACCGGCATCGAGGGTGGTCTCTGGTAACACTACGCTTCCAACAACCTTATATTATACGCCACCCTGAATTCAAATGGATTCCGCTTAATACCCGGAAGAATTATAGGAGTGTGTTACTTCGGCTGTGTCATTGTCCTTGGTCCACAGGATGCCAGAGGAGTGCCACTGGTGCTTAATATACAGATCCTATTAGCAATTAAAATTACGGTTTCACTATGCTTTCGTATTCGAGCTGGCTTCAGGGTCAGCGTTGGGCCTAAATTGCCATTCGAACCACTCTTATAATTTCCTCAGAGAGCCAGAAATTGTTTGATTGTGGCGAAAGAGACAGTCGCCTTATCTACTTTGGCAATAAGGTTTGCTAAACCCGTTGTTTTGAGCCAATGGAGAGGTTGAAAGACTCATGACTGAAATCCAGGAGCATGACAGCATATCCTACCTTTTTTCACTAGACAACCAGTAGGGGATTACCGCTTCACTCCTTAGAATCTCAGACATTGCTACCATCGCCAACTTAATTCTGAGCAATCCGGAGAGTTGCATATACGACGAACGTTACCCAGAATCCTCCTAAGCATTGCGTGGCGAAGCGAAGTGTTGATATCATGGTGGAAATGGCGAGCCTCAAAGCTGAAAGCTCGAGCCAAACCATGGTTTAAGACTATGTTGGAAGTAAATGGGTAGATGTATGACAAGAAAAAGAGCTTCGCACCTCTGCCAAACGATATGTCATATACATCGCATTTGTTGATTATCTTACTGCTATGTTAAGCCCATTCCTAACGGGCTCTGTAAAAGGGAGTCCTGGGTCATTTAGATACCTGGTGATACTGGCCCAAATGCCTGCAAGTTGGAGATTGTGGGGGAAGATCCCACCAACCATGCCGCGGATCTTTTAGAGGCTGGAGAGACCGTCGTCTCAGGTTTTGAAATTGAAGCAGGGTCACCTATGAAGAGAGATAATGGCAAACCCAACGCTCACCGCAAAAGCTTATCTGTCCTTCAGACAAAGCACATATACGAATCTGGGATGTGGGATTCTAGACAATGCTTCTCAAATCCAGTGCTAATTACCAAGATAGCTTCTCGCCTCAATTTACGCCGGACTAGTCATGATGGATTTCCTTAAACCCTTTTTACGGGCAAAATAGAATCTATTTATTTTGAGAGAGAAGATCGAGCGCTTCCATTCACTCAGACTCAGAATTCACTACTACAGTTGATATACCGTCGTTCTTAAATATCACCACTTTAGAAGGCTATGTTGTTCGGGTCTGTTCTCACTTCTTCTAAGCAGTTCGGCTATAGCGTACACATTTTCAGGATGATCGCAACTGTCTAAAATTATCTTGGGATAGAGAACCCCATATATACCGTCAACCTTCGAGGCCACGTTCACTTCAAGACTTCCAAGTACGAAGATAACCCCAGCCAAGGTGCTGTCCTCTGTTAAACTTTAGAGAAATCCTATGCCGATCATAGTTCTCTGATACTGGCAATGAAGCTATTCAACCACATAAATAAATGGTTCAAGCACTTACCACGCCTCGCACAGATTTATATTGCTGCCTGCAATTCACCGCAAACGAAATAGGCGTTAAGGATGCCTCGTTGTTCCACAATTTTGCGGCAGTTTAACGAGGCAGACTTCACTGAATCAACTCATTGGAGAGAATAATGGACTCACATGAAAGGCAGTGTAACAAGATTCCATATTATCCAATAAATTCTAGTTCAGCTATCATGCAGCCTTCTTTTAACCCAGCCACTCCCCGTAATGCAGTGAGTAGCCCCGCATACGAAATCGCCCATTGAGGGAGACTCTACCTCCTAGCAAGTAATTTCATCTACGTACCCAGTGTCGCAATATCTAGAACAGACGCTCAACATGTCGACTCTAGGAAGGATTACAAATTCATTGGCAGCCGCAACGGTTGAGAATAGCCTCTCTCTTTTTCAGTTCAATTTTGATTTTACTTTCCAGAAGACGGCACCACCGGTCGAGTTTAACCCTATAGGCCAAGCCTTGTCGGTAAACCGACGCTTCAATGCTGAGAATGGTGCTGCTCATCGTACTGCGAGAAAACTCGGATGGTTGTTCGAGCAAATCGTACCAGATACACCAAGGTTACTGAAGGTCTATGGTCTCCGTGTTTGTGAGATCCTAGCGATACCTGGTGTCAATCCAGTAGGGTCTGCAGCCGATGGTCCATTTCGTGAATATGTCGGTGCCGATTGCACCTCACTGTGGGCTGCCGCAACATCCGGAATATCAGCATTGGGAATACACCTTCTTGCATGTATGCTGGCGAGGGCATGGGATGCGCAAACTGCGACAGCAATCTGGGTCGAGCTTGTGAAGGCGAGACAAGCTGATATTCTCGAGAAACTCGGCAAGAATAGCATGGTTTCCGAAACATCGGTTACTGCAGCTCGTCAAGATTTTCTTCGCTCTGAACTAAGTGATTGGGATGCGAGTGCCCGATCGTGGCTTGCGCAAGCAGATAAAGCTCTCGCATTCCAACGTGACCAATATCTGCTGATCGTGAAGAATATCAGTCTTTCCACAGGATACAATAAAGACCCTTATATAAATGTCATTGCAGCATGGACCCTTGCGATGAGCACCATGGAAAGGCACTTGGAGGGCATATCACAACAAGTCTCAGATGGGGCAGCACTCTATGCTATATCTGCTTGGCATTTATATCCGAACCTTGTATATTTTGGTGACTGTGCTAAGACTATCCTATTTTCCGATAATCTCTTCGAGGAGCAAGCTACCATGACCCTTGGGTTGAACGAAATTGCAACGACGAAAGAAAATCGAGGGACGCATTGGTCTTTGTGTTTGTCACATCTCAAGTTCTACGGAGACCCTGTTCCTGTGGAAAGTGTGGAGGATAGGACCAGAGCAACAATTTCTCAATTCCGTATAATTGTTCTTGGCTCTATTCTGGAAAGCTGGCGAGTCCCTCTAGAGGAGCGTTTAGATGCCGTCAAGTGGATTCATGACCTCTGGGGGTATCTCAAACGTACTGCACCATTTGGCTCGGCCACCATGTCTTTATCAAGCCATACAAGCTGGCTTGCTGTATTGGGCCAAGCAGCAGAAACCATTGTAACAGCACAAGGGGCAATGCTCGAGAAATGTGAAGACTACCTAAGCCACGGAGAGTTGTGGGCAGGGAACTTTCTTATGTACCAGGATTCCTTAGATCCTTTACTGGAGGAGACGGTCTTAGGAATACGTCCTTACTTCGGCTTGTGCAATCCTATGATTATGCAGGCACTCCAAGAGCCTCTAGATATAGATGCTGGAATTACGTATTTACGTTTGGTAGCGAGGAGTATGGGACTTACTGAGGATGGCGGAATCATATGCTATACTGAGATCAGAGATGGTAAAGCGTACTATGAATATTGTTCGGCCGTTCCCCATATGGATTCGACAATGAAACTTAGACACTGCAGATGGATCAAGATCCGAAGTCCAGCAGAGCTTCGCGGACGACGCTTAGGTTGCAAGCATACTTGCCATCAAGGTTCGACACTGAATAGAAGTATGAATGATGTAGATGTGAACCTACGCATCGATATGATTACTACGCGAGGCGAACAATGTTTTAGTTTGGGTGAGGGTTCCCTACACAATAGGACAGTCTTTCTGAATTCCACTGTGAATCATAACTTCAATTCTAATGTAAAGGCTTCATACCTCTTCTGGGACAAACCTCCGCCATTATTCGGATCTCCAAAAAACACTACGGCTGGAAACCATTGCTTTAGGGACAACGTTGAAAACAACATTTCCTCCAACCTTTGTACCTGCTTAGCCCCAAGCACCGATTCATATAGCTCTCACACCATAGATGTCCTTTTTGAAAAGTTCATCGGGACCGTGCATGGTACGGGAGAAGAGCAAGAAAGTTCTTTTGAGCTTTATGTTAGAACTTCAGTTGGTGGCCCGGCTCCCTCTGAACGTTATGACATAGCGGATGTTACGAATCTGAATGTAAAACCCTCTGCTGGATCACGGTGGCTAAAAAGCCCCTTACCTCAACCAGTTCGCGTGTGGGACTTCATTGAGCGCTTTGGAAACCCGCGATCTATGCCAAAGTTAGTTGTAAAAGAGTCTATATCAACACCGGCTGGGCTAGACTGGACATTTAGCCACAGCCGTGCTGCGGATCTAATTTCCAATCATGTCATGCCCCAGCCATCAACAGACTGGTTAAGTTCTTTGGAACTTGTTGGAGTAATTAATGAGATATACGAGCACTTACCAGGAGCTACCATTTCCCTAAGAGCCTTAGAGTACCCAATCCTTGATGCTCATTGGGCGACAGAGCTTATTGCCAACAACATGACTACCATGAGAGCACCCGAGGGAACCGGTGAGATATTTTACCGAATGGGACGCAAGGAAATCTTCTCCTGTATAGCTATGATGCAAACCGGCTCAGCCAACATCGAACCACGCGACTTCGAAGAAGTAATGGCGATCAGTTCTGACAACTCCATCTTCGTTGCAGGGGCCCTATTATCCGACCCTTACAATACTGTTAACCCAAGAGAAATTCGTCACATCGTTGGTAATGTTGGATATTCAGGTCTCAACCTGATGGTTGCGCCGGCTGGGATACTTAAAATACGCCGCCCAAAGAATGAAGTGCGCATCCGGGGTCATCGTTCAAATTACGACTTCGAACGTCAAGATCATTTCGAGGGGAGCTCACTACATCTGACCTTTACCGGACAACGATTCCCTCTCATATCGACTGACATAGATACCATAGACCAGGATATATTCTTCCTACAATCAGTGGTATCCTTATGGGATGGTGGCAATCATGTAGCAGACTTGGACATTCTCAAAGTCCAGAAAACAGAACTCAGCAGAGTCAGGCTTGCCTGCAGCTGCGTAGCACCCTCTTCTAGGAGTCAAGGTATGGATCTCAGATGTCTCGACTCATGGGATGATATTCTTCGACCACCGCGTCGCCTGGCAGTGATGAGAGCACATGGTAACTGGTCTGCTCGATTGGCAGCTGCAGCCATATTCATTCAACAGGGAAAATCACACACTGTGGCAATTTTCCCCACTGAACCGATGTGCTGGACATGTTTAAAGCAATTCTATAGTGACCCTGAGGATCACTGGCCGGAAATATTAGTTGACTAGTTGAAGGATTACGAAATTCACAGGTTTCATTTTAAGACAGAAGATTTTGAAGGGTAATCAGATATATGCATGGCAAGACTTGAATGCAACTACTATTTCTTAAAGTTTTGGAGAGGTTGGAAAGAAGATGAGATAAATGGGAGTGAAAATGATAGGAAGCTAGTCTCACATGTCTTTTGCAGTGTCCTTAGTACTGATTTACGACCTCTGTCATTTATAATAATGATTAAACTGTCATAATATGCTCGGATCGAAGCGAGAATCCAAGGTGAACTCCATGAACTCGAATCTTCGCCATCGATAGTGCGTTGAAACTTTCCACCTTGCTAACATATGAACTTTTGTGTTGAAAGTTGCGAAGTCAGAAGACAGTTACTTGATATGCTGTGGCGGGAACAAAAAGACAGATTAAACGACCCATTACATTAGCTGTAAATGACTAGTATATGCACCACCAAATCTGAACATGAGTTCCTAGACAGATAAGTCAAGGAACTGTAATTCAAAGAATGTACCTGCATATGGCATAAGAGTTCTTAAGACATTTACAAATCAGAATTCATATTTTAGACAAACACCCAAAACCCAATGTACAATGCATGGTTTCTAGTGAACGCGGTATAATTGAGAAGTGATCTATCTATTGAATAGATTAGGTACTGTACAATAGCCATACAATGGGGAAGGTTATCATAAAGAGCCAGCGTGGGCTTACGGCAACAGTAAAAGACCGATTAGCCAACCGAATGCAGCAGCTATCTAACCTTTTTCATGCATGTTGATTGTTTCTCACTCACCTGATATCAGTTGAGCTACGAGTATTGCATTTGTCGTCGTCATACTTTCACGATGCTTGTTGTAAAGCTGTTGCTGTTGCCTCAGGCACCACAATCGTACCACTACGACTATATGTCGCTAGCTTCCAATGATCAGCTTTGAATGGTTCCACTACACCTAAGCTTATCTAAGTATTCAAGGCCACTTTTACAAATACTTGATTACTGTACTTATACTAGCCAAATGCTGCGGATCTTAAGATTCCATTTGCTGTGCCACTTTTCGATTAAAACTATTTCTGGAGAAGCTTGTAAGCCAAAGATGTTGAAATTAGAACTAAGTCAAAGCATGGCTTGTTATGGGAACCATAAGATCCAGACAATAACCAAGACTGAGCTTTTTTTTCTTAAGTATATATATTTGATCAATCACCCCTTTTTTGAGCCAAAACATCACGTGGATATTCGCTTGTTTTAGTGTTGTTGGAACGTCATTCTGGCAAACCCCTGTTCCCCTGTTCATGTTCGGTTGGTCTCAAGATCTCAAGAAACGTGGGTTTACAGAAGGGAAAGGAAGGGAGCGCCAGAACAATCCAATCTTTACAACACCAAGCTTGTGTGAATAACACAGCATCTTGTTGCTTGAATGTTTTGACATAAACCGGTTGGTATTCTTTGTTCTCTTGTGCCAAACGAACTCAGTCTTCAGTGTTTGAGCTAATTACGAGGGGTAATCCTTAGCATAATCGCCTATCTCCATCTTCTTCTGCCTGCACATCTCAATTACCAACACATTCACGTCAACAACATGTCAGAATCCAGTGAAACGTAAGTTAAGGACCATTACCTGATCTCCTTATGTTGTGCCAACATGCTGCCGCCAATCGTCTTGGAACCAGAGACTATTTTTATGAAGGAAGAGTCGCTGCGCCTTGCTTAGCCAACTAGCTCGTACTTTCACTGACATTGCCCATTCAGACCCAGCAATCATAAACGAAGTAAGAGCTCTGCATTGTCTTATCTGCGCAGAAAGGACGCGAGAGAAAAGGAAGAAGAAGGAACAGAAAGAAACTCATTAAGTATCCATCCGAGTACGGGAACCTCGTCCTCCTCGCTGAAGATGTCTCATTCCGTTGGACATTCACACAAACCATCAACGGGAACTTCAGGGATGATGCGCTCGACTTCGAATGTCCAATCTCGACCGCCTACTGCCGCGGTGACGCCTGTTGACAAAGGCGTATCAATTGAATCATCGGTGAGAAAGTTTCGCATCTTCGAGGCATTACGCAGTGGAGATACAGCGTCAATTTCGAAAGCGATACGGGACACACATAGCAGCAGAACCAGTATTGATGGAGGGTCTGCGGCCGCTGCGGTGGATGGTACCAGCATCCTGAATCTCGCTGTTCAATGCGCCGAGCAGCCTGTGGTGGAATATGTGCTCTCAGATGGAGCTGGTACGATAGATATAAATGCACGGGACAAGGATGGGAATACTGCTTTGCACATCGCAGCGCAGCAGGGACGAGGTCCAATAGTGCGTCTGCTTCTTGATCAGCCAGGAATTAACGATTCAATTGCCAATTACCAAGGACGGCTACCTCTCGATCTTGCTCGTACACCAGACATCTTTCAGCAGCTCCAGCTATCGAGGTCGTTATTTGCGGACATAAAAATCAAGCAGGTGCAAGGATTGGTTGCACAGGGTGATTACGAGAGATTGAGTGAAGTTTTGGAGGAGCCCCGAGTGAAGACTGTTCTCGACATTAACGGAGGAGAATTTGCTTCTGATATTAGCACTATACAATCTGGGGGAACGCTCCTACATGAAGCAGCAAGAAAGAAGGATAAACAACTCATCCAAGTGCTCCTTTTACATGGCGCAGACCCATTTCGTAGAGACCGCAGAGGCAAACTGCCACAAGACGTGACAAAAGACGATAGTACAAGAGCGGTTCTCAAAAAGTCACCGGCAGCCGCCGCCGCCCAACGTGGAATACAGGAAAAGGCTGTCCTAGGCAATGCCGCACAGCCAAACTCTAACCCTGGGGATCCTCTTGCTGGAAAGGAAGGCCGTGAGATGAAGGGATATTTGAAAAAGTGGACCAATTATCGTAAAGGATACCAGTTGAGGTGGTTCGTTCTGGAAGATGGTGTCATGAGCTATTACAAACACCAGGATGATTCTGGCTCTGCTTGTCGTGGTGCTATCAACATGCGCATTGCTCGACTTAACATGGATCCGACTGAGAAGACAAAATTCGACATTATCGGAAAATCTTCGGTCAAGTATAATCTAAAAGCAAATCACGAAATCGAAGCCAAGCGCTGGTTCTGGGCCCTGAATAACTCCATTCAATGGACAAAAGATCAGGCCAAGGAGGAACAAGAAGAAAACAAACGGAACGCAGAACTACTTCAACAAGCAAAAGCAGAACACTCAGGGAGATCTAAGGAATTGTCCATTCCTGGAGTTGAAACTACAAGCGGAACCGATATTTCACGCACTAGCACGCATGTAAGCCGCTCAAGAGTGGCCTTCAATACTACAGGAAGCGTTGGAGATGAGGACGAAGGTACAGCTTACGGATCTTACGAGCCTAGCTTCATGGGCCCTGATGTTACCAAGAGGGCAAGCCAAGGTTCTGTATTGGCTGATGGGGAAGACGACGATGACGAATACGGGGATGGTTCCAGTGATAGAGATGCCCCATCATCATCATCTAAAGATGCTTTTGGCATAACTGCGCAATCCGCGAGACTCCAACTGGAAATGTTAGACCAGGTCAATGCTGCACTACAAACAGAACAGACAAGAAATCCTGCGTTGACTATTACGGATCCGATAGCTGTTCAAGCCGTTCAGACTTATGATTCGTCTATTAGAAACCTGAAAGGGCTTGTTGGTGATCTACTAAAAATTTCCAAGGATAGGGACTCTTACTGGCAACATCGTCTAGAGCGTGAGGCTGAGATGCGTCGTATGTGGGAGGACAGCATGGCACAAGTCGCCCGTGAGCAAGAAATTCTGGAAGCACGTGTTGGCGAATCCGAGGAGAAGAGGAAGTTGACTAAACGAGCGCTACGTGAAGTGATGGAAGGAGGAGTCACAATTAGCCGACCTGATTCACGTGCTGAGCCTGGAAGTGCAACCGAAGTCACTGACGCTTTGAAGGACGTAACATTGAATGAAGACGGAACCGCAGTTGTCAGACGACGCAGATCTACTACTGTGAGCTCATTTAAGAGAAAGTCGGTTCTTACGGAGCTCACCAATCTAAGTGACTCTGAGTCTGAAGATGATGAAGAGTTCTTTGACGCTGTTGATGCGGGTGAGGTTGAAGCAACAAAAATGCCCCCGACGCCCCTCATCAGACAGGAAGAAAAGAAAGCCGAGTTGGTAGCTGTGAAGGGCATTGATTTAAGCCCTTCTTTCAGAGGATATGAAAAAGGAATTAGACAACGGCTAAAGATGGATGCAGATGATCGACCAAAGATCTCCCTATGGGTAATTTATCTTTTCCATGTAATTTGACCACGCTAACAATTGTATAGAGCATTTTGAAATCTATGATAGGGAAGGATATGACCAAAATGACCCTCCCTGTGTCCTTCAACGAGCCTACATCACTTCTTCAGAGATGCGCTGAAGATATGGAATATGCAGATCTCCTTGATCTTGCCTCAGAGAGAACCGATCCCACAGAGCGTATGGTCTATGTTGCAGCATTCGCAGCCAGTGAATATGCATCTACGATTGGGCGTGTTGCAAAACCATTCAATCCTCTCCTTGGTGAGACATTTGAGTATGTTCGTCCTGACAAGAACTATCGCTTCTTCATTGAGCAAGTCTCTCACCACCCACCCATTGGTGCCGCATGGGCCGAATCACCTAATTGGACCTACTGGGGAGAATCGGCAGTAAAATCTAAGTTTTACGGGAAGTCGTTCGATATCAATCCACTAGGAACCTGGTTCCTTAAACTCCGACCTGACGGCGGTAAAGAGGAATTATACACTTGGAAAAAGGTTACATCCTCCGTCATTGGTATCATCACTGGTTCTCCTACAGTCGATAACTACGGCCCGATGGAGGTAAAGAACTGGACGACTGGTGAAACCTGCCTCATTGACTTCAAGGCCCGTGGCTGGAAAGCCTCCTCGGCTTATCTCATCTCGGGTCACGTCAAAGATGCTGCCGGACAAACGCGCTTCTCACTTGGTGGTCGATGGAACAGTAAATTCTACGCCCGTCTTACTCCCGGCTACGAAGAAACAATCGAAGAACCTAAGCCCGGGAACCTGCATCACCGAAATAGCGTCAGTGATCCCAACCAGGCATTCCTTATTTGGGAAGCGAATGCTCGTCCAACGGGTATACCATTCAACCTTACACCTTTTGTCGTAACACTGAATGATATAAACGACGACCTGAAACCATGGCTACCACCCACCGATACACGACTACGGCCCGATCAGCGCGCAATGGAAGACGGGGAGTACGACCTCGCAGCCACAGAAAAGAACCGCGTTGAAGAGAAACAGCGTGCTACTCGTCGCATGCGAGAAGAACATGGCGAAGAATTCGTGCCGAAATGGTTTGCCAAGAGTAAGTGTGAAATTACTGGGGAAGAGTTCTGGGAATTCAGTGGGAAGTATTGGCAAGAACGTGAGAAGGCTGCAACTGGGGAGGCTTGGAGGGAGGTTGAGGAGATTTTCTAGATGTTGTAGACGTTGTCTTTTGTTTTACCTTTGGTTTTCGGTGATTGAGCGAGACAAATACATGCAGCTAAAAATGAAGTTTTGGAGGAAATAGCAAAGCGAAGCGTACATATGGGTGGCAAGTCCGTATCGTTAGCGTTGAAATATAGAGAATCGAGTTGATTACTGGCATAGCGTCAATGGTTTCTAAACATCTGTGCCGTCGAAAACAGTTTCAGAATAAGATAGGCTGGTTGATATCTTAGTACTGTACTATTCATTAGCAAGTACAAATTCATTTACCTGCAGTTCAAATATAAGATATCCTCTGCAGATATTCAGCCCATCTTTCACCAAGCTAAACCATATACCATTATCACCAAGTCAGGAATTGAATTCTTTTGTGAAGCTTGAAATGTTTATTTGCTCTTCGTTGTGACGTCTATCCGTCACAAATACATAACCAATGTATGTATGGTACAGAGTACCTACCTAGTCTGCAAGTAAGCGTTCCCAACACCACGACCCGAAACCCTCCCCTTTCCCCCTATCATTACAACTACTCCCTCCACCGCGCAATTGATTTTTTTTTTGTTGCACATCGCACGCATCGATAATAATAGAAACCTCCCTCCCAAAAAAAAGAAAGGGTAGGTAGGTAGGTTGGTAGGATGCGAAGCACCCCATTCAGCCTCATCCCTCAACCCGTCCCTGGTGGAGCAAGGCAAGCAAGCATCCCGCCCGCCATGCCACCCAACCAAAGCAAAGCAAAGCCGCATGAAAACGCAGCGTAAGATGGACCGAGCGGTGCGGAGCTTACAGTACAGGTACAAAGTACAGCACCATGCATGAATGACCACATATAAATAGTTAAAATCGGAACAAAAAGAAAAGAGGATTGTGTTTTCCCCCGCAAAATCCTACAGAGGATGCAGACATGGCTGATTGAGTGGTTGGTTCAGCGATGTGATGGTTTCTTTGTTTTGGGGGGAGGTTTTGTTGCATGTCGTAAAAGTATGATAATTTTAGAACGTTGGTAGAGATGTGCACAGATGGATGGATGGCTGTAATGCTGCGGATGGGGGGATTCTATGTTTGGAGGAGCGGGAGCGGGAGTGGGAGTGGGAGTTCAGATTTTGAAGTGACATTGGATGGCATGGTATGAGCGCTTGTGATATTTTGATAGAGGGTGTTTACTTCGGTAGCTGCTTGAGAAGAATGATTTCCTCCACCACCATCATGACCATATATATATATATATATATAGATAAATCTGTTTATGAACAAAACACCTATAGAGTTGCCTCCAAGAGACGAACTGTAACAGAGTACACACCAACATAACACACAAACACCACACACCATACATACATTCATGCATACACTCACTAAACTTGAGTAATAAATACTACCAACCAACTAAATACTAACCATACCCCCTTTCAGAGGCAATGGACTGAAAAGAATTCTTTCAACACCACCAAAAAGAAACCCACTTTTCACACCCTTCCCAGAAAAATGCCTTCTTTTTCGAGTTGCTTCTCATTTTTTTTATGCAGATTTGAATGCATTGCATTGCGAACGAGGCCTTGAGTTTTCTTGCTTTTTTCGTGTCATTAGAAAATACCTATCTACGTATAATACACAAGGGCAGAGGCTCCCGCACTCACACCAATCCAGTCCGAGGTCTAGGTTTTTGGTTAATATCCCCCCATTTCCTACTTTGCCCTAGTTGTCTCGAGACAAACAAACGGTGGTGGTCGAATATAATCAAATGACAAAAAACTCCTGCTCGTCCCAAGCCAACCAGCCCATGCCATCCATGTGTATATGATTTCATCACCATTCCATGTATTCATATCCATTCCATGCTTTTTATGTCCCACATCTACTTTGTATTCCCACAATCATATTTCTAGTATTTCGTCCTTCTTCGTTTAGGTTCATGTGGTGTTTCCACGGTCATGAAGGGGCCAGTCATATGACACCTTGAACACAGAGTCAATGATATCAATTCCCAGCGGGAAGGAAATCACATCACAGCACACTCACCCTCCTGCTGTTTCCCAACCTTCGATCGCGAGATGCGCTCTCGAGTCTTGAGACCCGCGTTCTTGCCTCCCTTTTTGAGATCTTCCAGTCGTTCTCTCGCCTTGGGGAAGTTTTGTGCTAGGAATTTCAATGTTAGCCTCAGAGACTTCTAATAAACTGCCTAAAAAGGCTACCTCTCCTTTAAAAAGAGAAAGAGAAGGGAGGAAAATACATACCAGCGGCTCTCCAATACCATCTCTTAGCATCCTCCAAATTCGGTTGGATACCAATGCCCACCTCAGTGAAATAGCCCATTGCGTATTCCGCCTTAGCATTCCCTGCCATTGCTGCTCTTCTCGCCCAAAGATAAGCTTCTGTGTCACTCTGTTGCAAGACACCCTCGCTACCCGTCAAGTACCATCCACTCAGCGCAAGCTCGCTCTGGTGTTCCTCCTGTACCGCGGCCCGGGAATACCACATGATGGAATCTCTAGGGTTGATGGAACAATTAAAAAGACCATATTCATAGGCACAACCCATACGGAATTGCGAGAATTTATAGCCCAGGTTTGCAGCTTGCTGGAAGAGTCGGAATGAGTATTGTTCATCGCGCACGATAGATGTGTCAGGTAACTGTGGTGCTTCGTATAACAACCCTAATTCATGCAATGCGTGCGGGTTTTCGATATCTGCTTTATCGGCTGCGGCTTTGAGCCATTTGACCGCCTCACGAAGATCCTTTGGTTGACCAAGCAGCCCTTTAAGCTGAATCATGCCCATTTTGTAGGTGGCGGGTATATCTCCTAAGACGGCAGCACGTTTGTACCATTGGATCGCTTTCAATGGATCTTTACGCGTACCTCCACCTTCCTCGTTACCAAGTTCGCAGCAGACAGCTGTTCGATACGCAGCTGCAGCGTGGTTTCCTTTAGCGGCAGACTGGTAAAGTGAGAATGCTTCTTTGTTGTCTGGTTCGAGACCCAAGGAGCCTCGCCCATAACAATCAGCCATGTAGAACATTGCATCGGTATTCTGGGCTGCAATGAGCTTCTTGAGCTGTTTATGGGCCGTCATTATGTATTGCTCGCGGGTTTTGTTGCGTTGTTTTTGGTCGGCGATTTTGGGGACCAGAACATCGCATGCTTCGACTAGTTTCTTCACGTAGGTCATGGCGAGTGCTTGGTCGGCTGGATGGGCAAGGTTGATCTTTGTTACTTGAGCCTTTAGAGATTCGACTTCAGCTAGCGTGACTGGTGGAGGTGCTTTGGGTCCTGGTGGTGGAGCTGGTAGGGTAGCAGGTTGAACAGGAGGCGCTCGCTCTAATGGATTCACATTATTGTAATTCCTGACAGGAGCTGGCTTATTATTGGCCATGTTGGCTACGGAGTTTGGTATCAGACCAGCACGAACAGGTGGTGGATGCGCATTAGGAATAGAAGCTGAGGCGCCGTTGGGCGCCGGTCCAGCTGGAAGTCCAGCGAAGCCTTGCTTAGGACCGTTTGGTAAACCAATTGGGGGGCCATCAGGAGGACCTCCATTTCTTGCTGGTGGAGCAGAAGTAGTCCGCGGAGGAAAAGCATTCGAGGGAGCTTGACCGTAGCCTTGTGAAGGCCCAGGCTGATTATATTGGGCGTTCTGGGCATTGTAGCGATCTTCTGGATACGATTGTGGATATTGCTCTGGCATGTCTGGTGCTTCATCAACCATATCAAAAACAGCTGCTTGGGGCTGCACTCGATTTCGAAAGTCTGGCTGAGATTGCAGAGGCTTGATCTGCGTCTGGTAGCTTCTCGTTGAATCGATTGAAGGTCGGTGGATAGATGTATTATCATAAGGCTGCCCCCTACTACCCCCTTGGCCCATATCAAAAGGCGGCGCGTCGTTCCCGTGCGATTGAGATCTACTATGCCGTGGACTTATGGAATCTCGTGGTTCGTAATAAGCGTCATATAAGTCACTCACACTTTCGTGGCCTGGACGTATTCCATTCGAATCGCTCATATACGCATAGGGATCAGCAAGATATTGCGACTGCTGTGGAGCAAGGACCGGCGCTGGTACAGGTACAGGTGCTGGAGCAGGTGGTGGAACTGGCGCTTGGCTCGGATAAATTCTCTGAGGAGGTGGGCGAGCTCCAGTGGCCGTTGAAGGTCGCGGTGGCATACCCCGACCAATTGGTCCATTATAGGGTCTCTCGCTTGCTATGGGGTCCATTGACATTGGGGCTTGTCGTCCCAGAGGAGGTTGGCCCATTTGAGACTGATTTGGCATGGTCATACTTCTTCCAGGTGGCCCAAAGTCGCTTCGAGATGGCGAGATAGGTCCCTGAGAATATCCTCTGTCATCATACTGCGGCTCTTGATAACCCTTTTGTCTAGGTGCAGGTCCTCGTCGTTGATCCGGATATCCTTGAGACTGTCCTTGGGGTAGTCTAGCAGGCAAGCTTCTTTGGCTATCGATTGAAGGACGAGACATGCTATAATCGTCACGGTCTCGCTGACTAGGCATGTATCGATCCTGGCTTCCCTTGCTTCCAGCTCCCCTCGGTCGACCTTGAGGCTGCTGCTCTCCAACCTCCATAGCTACCATTTTGGCTATAATCTGTTGCTCGGCATCTATCGAAGTCTTTTTCTTCGTGTTTGGAAACGTGGGGAACGGGTTATCCCAGGACGCAACTTCTGGGGAAATGGGAGGAGTATTCAATGGTCGACGTCCTTCTCTCGCTATGAAAGTTAGCACATATCTTCACTTTTACAACAAGTTCTTTGGTGTAACTCACCCCCTGGATCAGAAGAGCCAGCCCGATCCAAAGGCGGCGGTCGACCTCCACCACCTCTTCCTCTCGGCACACCATTAGGTGGTGGTCCCTGGGAATAACCTCCACCTCCACCTCCACCTCCGCTTCCACTACCTCGTTGATCGTAGCCACCCTGATATCCATCCGCGGTGCCTGGTCTCTGCATCGGAGCTCCCCTACCTCTATTCGGCGGTGGCATGCCCCTCCCGCCTCTGGGCTCACCGTAATATTCCTGTTGCTGTGATTCCTGTCGCGGCGGAGGATATTGATTCTGGGGCGCATATCCATTGTCTCTGCCGCCGCCTCTGTCCTGGCCTCGTCCGCCATTCATATCCTGATAGCCCCCATTATAATCCTGTCCGTAACCGCCATCATCATAACCGTCATCATAGTACCCGTCCTGGGAATACTGGTCGTAGCCACCCTGGGGAGGGTATTGCTGCTGCTGCTGGAAGTTTTGCTGCTGCTGTTGCTGTTGCTGCTGCGGTGGTCGTGGTCGCTGGCCTGCCGGACCATTATAGGGACGCTGAGGTTGTTGCTGATAGTAAGACTGATCGTACGCCATCTTCACCTTCTCCTTCAGCTATGACTTGACTTTGCCTTCGGCTTGGACGTGTGTCCGGGCAAGGTGTGCTGGCGCACCAAGGAGGCTGAGACCGAGAGGGATGTCTTTATGAATGCTAGTCTCTCTGAACCCGTTACGTGCAAGCCATATGTTCAATTGCAGAGATTAGTTGGAGTGCTTGGTTATTCTGTGTTTCAAGTACCAAGTTTGCTGGTCGGGGAAGGGGGAAGGTGAAATAGTGTTTCACAAGGCAGCACGACAGGTATATCTGGTCGATTAAGGGTCGCCTCGGGCGCAGTTGTTGTTTAAGGAGCGTGATGTCAAAGTGCTAGACTTGTGTGTTGGGGAAAAGAAGCATGCAGCAGCAGCTATTCCGGTGGTTGGTGGCTGGTGGTTGTTGGTGGTGGTGGTGTTTTCGGAAGAGGAGGATTCATAGGGTTTCCATGACGAGAAGAAGTGAAGGAGGAGGATTGAAGGAGGGGCGGGGCGGGTTGTGTGGTTCGGGTGGATTGCAGTGGATTGGGAGTAGATTAGATTGGAATAGTCCAGTGAGCTCAGTGGGGCATTGTAGTTCCTGTATACTGTATACTGGACTTATATATAGTAGTTGCCAGGTCTTCGTGCAGTGCAGGGGAGGTTTATTAAGTACCGGTATTTACCATGGCAGGTTTAGTGGTTTTTAGTGGTTTTTAGTGGTTTAGTGGGCCCCAGGGGTTGGATTTGTGTGGTTTATTTATGGTTTATTTGTGGTTTATTGCTATTCTCGTTTACGGTATTATGTAAATGGAATGGCTCCATCAGATTCGCCAAGACAATATTCTACTCCCTACTGTAAGGCGACCCAGGTGGACGGACTGATCAAGCCCTGAATGGGGAATAGCGCCTACCAGAATATAATTAAACAAATTACAATTCCCAATAGCACAGAGCCTAACAGAATCTGCATTATTGATTATTGGCTGGTTTGGTGGTTTGGTTGATTTGGTTGAATTGGTGTGGCTGCTTGATTTTGTTTGTTGTTTTGTTTTGTTTTGTTTTGTTTATTGATGTTTGTGTTCTGGTAGGCTAATAATATAAAAGGAACTCTAAAGCGTACCTAATAAGTAAGTGTGAGTGGAGTGGGTAATATATAACACGATTTTAAGTAATAGAAAGATGAAGAAGAACAAGAATTGTTATAATAAAGATAATGCATATTGTCTGTAGGTATGTATGTATGTATGTATGTCTATGTATCTATTCCATATAGCCATGCATTTATATAATACTAAATGTTGAAAAAGGCTATCTACTGTATAGTATATACATATGTAATATGTAATAATAGACCTTGGTAAAGTGCAATATGTATATGTAAATTGTAGTTCATACGATGTAATCCTTAATGCAAAGTATGCTTCTATATACTGTACTGTACTGTACTGTATATACATAGAGGGAGTGAATCAAACCAAGCTGTTTAACTTACTATTTAGACTGCATTCCCCACTATATCATATAAATAGGGGGCATCAAAGGCCAAAATGAATGGAAAAGAGCAAGCCAGATATAAAAGTAAATGTATGTATCCCACCCAGCCATCGTATCCAAATCGTAACCTCAACCCCACCCCGTATCTCGCCCGTCTCAGATGTCGCCAGGATGATTGGGGTCAGACCGGGATTTCGCATTGTCAGGCACATCCCCACGCTGATTCGCCGTCTTATCCCTCCCCCCGGGTCAAACGTGCGAAGTGTTACTTGCCTGCCCCAGACTTCCTGCTCCCTACCCTACCCTACTGTACATGTGAGGAAAAGTAAGTAAGTACTCAAACTAATGAATAATGAATCTAATGCACTGATATGAACCGGTATTCCCCCTGGCGCGGAACATGCGAAGCTGAAAACTACCGTTTGTTGTTGTGTAACTAGTCATGAAATGCACGAGTCAACCGCCGCGTGATGGAATTTTATGTGCTGTCTTTTTTTCTTTTTAACCCTGATCATGGAAGCTTCCACGAACCGTTGGTTGGAAGTTTAAATGGGCTTATTTCACCGGTTGGTTTCTAAGAATAAATGTACGGTATGCATGGATGGACGGATGGATGGATGGGTGTATGGATGGTGTGTCCTACAATAGCATGCGAGCCAGACCAAGGGAAATGAAGGATTTCAGCCGCATGTAAGACGGCGGTTTGTTTGCATCTGGTGCATCTGGTGCATCCATAGGGGAGATGATGTAAGGTAATTTATTTGTTTTCATATTTGTATATGTATATGTATCTATATCTATTTGATTGATCTACCATGCCCTTCTTTCTACCCTTTCGTTCATTTCGTTCTTTCTTTCGTTCTTCTATTCTCACCGCTAACCACTCGTACACACACATATGTATATAGATATATATATATACATATCTATACTCAGCATAACTGTTCGCACCGTCCTGAGTATTACTAGAGGTATATCCCCCCCTAAGTAATGAATATAAACATATTATCACCAATTTAATTACTTTTAACCCCCTCACCCAATATTCAGCACAGAACAATGTAAGCGTCTTAATAATCTCGCCTACAAAACTTCAAACCGCTTCATCCCATCTCAGACGCCTCCAAACCCACCAGGGCATAAGCATAAGCATGAAACTCATATGAGCATGAGCATGATGAGCATGAGCATGGGCCATCTATACCACTGTATCCCTACGAGTATGCAATCTCAACCCTTACTTTCCATAGCCTCTCCATTCGATACAACGTACCATCAGGTAGCTCCATATATATATATAAGTACTGGTATACGAAGTAGACATTTCATATACATCCATATATATTCATATATATATATATATATATATAAATATAAATATCCCCTTTATCAATCCCAGCTTTCGCCCATGCCCCCAGCCAATCACCAGTCCCCTGTTCTTCCTGACCTTGATTACCCCTACCATTCTTGTCCCGTATTTTCACTCGTCTCCTCCGTACTCCGTACCCGCTTGTTGATCTCCCAGCTCTCTCCGGCTATCAAATCAACCCAACCACACAAACCCAACCAACCACCCGTCACGCGCCACACCGAAGCACAGCCACCACCGCCACCTCTGTTTTCCGCCGTAACAAGCTCACAAAACAAAGTTCGGTATCTTGCACCGCCACACAAGAAAGTCATTGACCTCACCAAACCGAAAACATAACTCACCATACCCAAATTCCCCCCCAAAGGCACAAACTCACCAACAACCCTGCGATATTTCTCTCTCTCAATTGCATAATCTCTTTGCCCTCGCCATGGCTCCGAAACCTAAACCCACAAATTGGGCTATGTATGCCAAAATGCTCATTGGGTAAGTCCCCCTCGTCACAACCCCCAACAGCCACCCTCAGCTACCTTCCCTCCCCCTCCACTATACACTCACTGCTATAACAAAGGAGGGAGGAAAACAAACCCTCTCCTCCCTCCCCAATACCCAATCAGAATAAACCTATATATAACCATAGCAAACAAACTAACATCACCCCCCAGCGGCGGCGCAATGGTCATCGGCGGCCCGGCGCTCGTCTACTACGTCACACCGACCGAGGAACAGCTCTTCCTGAAATACAACCCGGAGTTACAGAAGCGCAGCCTCGAGAACCGCGCGCAGAAGGAGCAGGATTTCGAGGACTTTGTGCAGCGCTTGAAGGTTTATTCGAAGAGTGATAAGCACAGTACGTTTTCTCTACTCTCATTCTCTCATTCTCTCGCCACATATATAAATATACACTTTCATGGGGTTTGGCTATTGCATGACTTGGAGGGTGTGGATTAGGTGGAACTGTATGCTTGGGCAAGGTGTGAGGCAGTGGCAGTTGGGAGTTGGGAGTTGATGAAGTGCTGGGGAAATGGAAGACAGAAGCTGCAGATGGAAGATGGAAGACGTGTATAAGAATTGATCGAGGGATACTGAGGTAGAGCAATTTCCAAAGAACAATGCTAACGCATTCCTCGCTCGAATAGTCTGGGAAGCAGCCGCAGATGCCGAAAGAGAAGCCCGCGAAAGCAAAATCGCCGAACAGGCAAAACTCATGAAGGAGATGCGCGCGAGGAAAGAGGAGATGCGGAAGGATGGCGTGAAGATGGTTCCTGGCGGCAGCTTATGATCCTCTTACATGGCTTAAGGGAGGAAAATAAAGAGCAGAAAAAGGAAGAAGAACAAAAAGAAGTAGCATTGCGTGTGGATAAGTGTATAACCTGGGTAGGATAAGGGTGTATTTTACAACATGGCATCGGCGTTTGGGAGTATTGGGAATGGTATGAGCGGCTACCTACCACTTACTTGCATGGTCTAGTATGTAAGTTTTATATATTGATAATAATTCAAAAGTGTACGATCTGTCATCCTCACGGCTTCTTCTACCAGCTACTAGTCTGCTTGATGGGATTGATATAATCTCCAAACCATCGCACTATATATTTCTTCGAAAAAAGGAGACGAAAGATGCGGGGAAGGATGCTCTACAAATACGGCTTCTCCCAACAAGCAACATGGCATCAGATGCATCAGAACAAGGAGGAAAAGGTCAGAAAAGGTCACAGAAGCTATTTATAAAACGTCACATAAAGTCCAAACAACAAAAAGTCTTAGATACATGTCCTCACTTAAAGACATGTCCTCACTTAAAGACATGTCCTCACTTAAAGACCATCTCAATATATCTCATAATTCTTTTTTATAATAACATACAAAGGCAAAAGAGAGTATTTTTTTTGTCTCTAGATACCCCACCCAAAAGGTTACAATTATATTAGGGACATTTTTTTGAGGCGTAGTTTATATCATTATTACTAGTATAGGCCGCGCACTTACGCACTAGGGCAATGATTTCCCAAAATTTTATTTTTAGGAGGATGGAGAGGGGAGCTGTTGGGTAGAATTAGAAATATTGATTTTTTGCTGCTAGTAACCCAACGAACGCTACTTCGATCGAACCTTTTGCAACACAAATTGAAATGAATTCTTAATTCAAATTTTGTATTGGAGTGCCACCTGAAACCCGGAAACTGAATATTTTACTTCGGACGGTTTGAGAACTCAAAGTGGTGAAGTGATATTTTTGGGCGGGTGGAAGTGTAGAGCTCTTCCGAATTTGGACTGGGTGTGGAAATGATGACTCTTGCCAATAGCTTTCTATAATTGGCATTTTCTGAATTGGCAAAAGGACAGATTT
>Ga0247734_1000608_pt1 | contig 30059 bp, 32 predicted proteins | sample UWRJL103311B2_FD_180933 | JGI IMG/M metagenome (GOLD analysis project Ga0247734, IMG submission 180933) | Plant litter microbial communities from Arlington Agricultural Research Station in Wisconsin, United States - UWRJ-L103-311B-2 | ecosystem: Environmental > Terrestrial > Plant litter >...
ATCCCCCTCCCACGAATGTGAACCCCCCCACATTCCTCGGCATTTGCTAGGACCATGTCCAACAGACATTTTCACTGAATTGTAACTTCATGCATTTTCATATTATCGGAATGGAAAGCCATGACCGCCTGAAGTACTGTCTTATAATAATAGAAACCCAACCTGGTCTATATTCTATGCTCTATGTTGTTGTTTTCAGCTCCAAATCAGTCCCCCCCACCAAAATATATATGTATTAGAGCATCAATAATCACTCTTACTTACATGAGTTTTCTATCTCTGCAACGCCCAATAATTTTATTAGCTATGAAATAAGCTATTTGGACTATGAAGGGCCTTGCACTAGGTGAGCTTTCAATTTCCGGTCCTTCGATGAGCTTGACTTATCTTTCCCGACCAAGGAGCGAGGGAAGGCTAGACTCCAAATATCTGGGCCACCTTCCTCACTTTTACCACATTTTAGTATAATATCCGCAATCACCTTTCTCATCTCGTCGTTGCTTGCTATACAGCTACAGTTAGCTTCAACAACAACGGATCGCATATGTCATTCGTTTGATAAAGGTATACACTATCTCATTGTTCCAAACCGTCTGACAACTGAGTGACGGTGACAGACAGCTTGCCTTTTTTGTTGCGTCTTTGTGGTCTTTGAGACCTTTACGAGTGTCCCGCTGTATGGTACTATTGAGTTTCTCAAAGTCATATACGCCAGGGGCAAGGATGTGCGACAATTAAAAGGGAGCTACGTACTCAGGGTGGTGAGGTTTTTGGCCCAACCAGAGAGGAAAACGGAAGCATTGACAGGATTAGATTTTGTTGTAGGTTGGCCATGGTGACGGCTGCAAACGTCGAGAACCAGATCCCGGGTTGAATGTGGCAGGAGAGATCTTGTAGCTGTTCGAAGATTGTTAGCCTCTTCGTTAAACAGCAATTTCATTATTGAAATTTCAAAGACCACCTTCAACAGACCGAAACAAAAGATATTCCGATGAATATGACCTTGTACTTGCCTTGTATGTCTACATCAATCACATTGATAGGTATTGACCATCCTTCAGGAATTTTATAGTCAGACAAAGCCTGAAATTTAGATATTCGGTCCGCAGTCGTCATATTATCACCTGGGCTCTCAAACAAGAGCGCTGCGCGTTTCCTTTCTGCGTCGGTGCCTATATCATTAGTGATTGTCTGCATCATCTCTAATGATTCTCTTGTGCATATCAGTTTTCTCGTTCCACAGATTGGCCAGATGTGCTGCGGAAGAAGTTTAAGTTGGCCTTCTTTCGCAATCTGAGCCGCGATAAATTCATGATGCCACTCCTTAGGTCTTATTGTAATATGCGAGATATCACTAACGATTGCCAGAAGAATGGTAGTATCAATATTGAGGATATCAGTAATGGTAGAGTAATCGGGGAAAGTCATCCTTTGTAAAACTTCTGTGATTGGTGGTGGAGAAAGATCGCCCATTTCTAAGGTGATACCTCGCGTTCTGAGACGGTCGAAAACGCGTAAAATGAGTTTTGGATCACCCAGATTGAGGGATTTCAGTTCATCCATGCGAAATCGAGGTAATACGATTCTTATGTGAGGATGTTGGCCCCGATGAAGGACTAATTTGGAAGCTCGAATGAGAGAACTGGCTTGTGCAAGCAAACCAGTTGGATCATCAAAGTCCTCATCGTCTTCTTCACTGTCACTTTCTACCACTCCATATCCTAGTTTGAAATCAGCTTAGACCATTGTGATAGGAAGGAAAGGCGTTTACCAGCGTTTACAAACTCCCACATAGCTCTTTTTGTGGTGATGTTATTAACTCTGACCCATTGCGATCCATTTTGACAGACAATATCCACTATTGTCGTGCTGGTTTTTATTTCAACATTATCTTTTCGAGTTTTCATCTGGTCGCGGGGAAACATCTCGAAATATTGTCGTAGAGAGATAATTCCAGGGCAAATTTTTGCCACCAGCCATAATGACTCATTATGAATGAAGTCGCCCTCGAAAGAACTCTGAGCTGTCTTTAATTGCTTTTGCACCTTCTTGAATCCATTCATCCATAGTCTCTCATCCTTTTTTACTTCGATCAAAAAGTCTTTGAACTATAATTGGTTAGCATTTATTAAGATATTTAGTAATGTCACAATATCAGGAAATGTGACATCTTGGAAACTAAATCTCAAGTAACAACAGTAAAATCTTGTCATATATGAACCATTTGAAGTGATCAAAGAATACCAACACTGGAGTACTACTTACTACCTCCAGCTCCTGGCATAGAGAGTCAATTCTCTGCTGGAAATCCAAGCCTGCTACAGATTGTGACTCAGTTTGATTATTAGAGTCTAGAGCTTGCGAAGGCAAGTGATCGAGGTGTAGACTCATTGTTAAAGCTCGTATAAGGAAAATGGAAAAGGAACTTGGGGTGTGAAGTTTAACTTTTGTTTGATAGAGAAGCCAGTATCAATAGATCTAGGCCAAAGGTCGACTCAGCTTTATGGCCTAGAGGGCGGATATAGTGGCCTTGGCAGGTTCGTTTAGTCGGCTCATCGGGTCATCCTTTAGAGTTTAGCCGTCGACGTGTCGGCCTGGTCCGTTCCCGGGTCGGAAGTCGGAATCAAGCTCAAGTGTCCTTGATGCAATTAATTTGACATTTTCTCTATTTCCTCCTTCTACATTAGATTCATGTTCGATTAATTTAATCTATGACGGACTGTATATCCAGTACTTCCACAGTCGAGGAATTCCTTCCCTCTGTCAATGTCTGTGTTCTCTTGCCCTATTCAAATATATCACGTTGCAAAGGTTTTATGAGGAAGTTTTAATACTCCCTGGCCGGAAACGATTCTACGACATTCTCGGATTCTGGTGTTTTCCCAAACCCAACTTCCTCTATGAATTACTGCATTTTCGTTTTAAAAGTGATAAGGCAGAATTGCCTCATGAATGTCGAAGACAAACTTGGAAAGGTAGAAGGGCCAATGGCTAGCAGATACAATTGAACTAGATGCATGATCGTTACAGCATAAAACATTTATCTTCCTTCCTGATCCCGAAATCAACCAACGCCTGCCAGATTGAAAGGCCCCTGCAAAATTGTATTCATTTAATATTCATCTAGACCTTGTATATCAGATCGCCATCAGTGTACCTAATAAGTTGTCAGCTTTTGCGTTCACGTTGAGATAATAGTGGTACTCACATAAGGGCATTAGCCTCTGACAATTTCTTCAATCCTGCGATAGCTTCCGCTTCTTCGAAAGCACCACCAGCTGATCCTCCAATCTTATTGTTCACAGCTTCAATAAGAGCATCCAATTCAGCACTATCATCCTCAAACAATTCGGTGTTCATCAGTGGTCCTAATGTTTTTCTGAACACTTCATATCTAGCTGGTGTAATAGTTGGTGCAATCGCCAAATTCGCGGTACCAGACGCCAACTCGGCATCTTCCTGAGACTCAGATTGAGATCGCAGTTGTGAAGCAGGCAGCGAAGATGCAAATGATGTCTGTGTTCCTGCCCCACTCGCTGTCGGACGTGATCGTACAGGCGAAGCTCCATACAGATCATCTTCATCCTCATCGGATGGTGGTGCGGTACCCGTACGACGAGGACTTGAGGCAACACCACCGCGACGACTATTGGCGATAGCACGAGTACGGGCGGTGCTTGCTGCTGTTCCTGATCGTGATGTGCCTACTCTAGTAGTTGGAGGTGGAGAATCTGAGTCTGAATCCGAGCTCTCGTTGCCAGATGATTCATCTTCGAGAGGGCGGGTCTTGCGACGCTTAGTTCGCTTCTCATCCTCAATGACTTCTTTGAACAGAGCGAAGCGTAAGATTTCTTCAGCTGCAATAACGTCCTGTTCTTGGACACGATTCGAGAGACGGGATTTGGCGTGCGCTGTTGACAAACGGATAATAGTTTCCAAAGTACGAACAGTCATAGGACTTGTCTTTCGCTTGTTACCTTCCATATCATCGTTTCGGAGCTTGACGTAAACATCACTGATTCGATCTGAAGCTTCCTGTGTCAGGACTGGCTTTATCCTTGATTTGGCATACTGGATATATTTCTTCATGAATGGAATGCTTAGCACTTCAATCTTCTTGTTCTTTCCACGGCCTGATTTGAGGGTTACACCTGCATGGAGCATGGCATCAAACTTCTCATAAACGGTTGTAGATTTGGTGGTGTCGGCTTCTTCCTCGACACCAACCCCAAGAGTCTGCTGTGATTGTTCCCGGACTGGAGCGCCTTCTTCAGTCCCTGCTTGTCTGTACCGATGCATTCTCAAGACATGCTCGGAGATCTGTCGATCTCGAGTATCATCGATATCATCTGTAACGATAAAGAGTAAATCGAAACGAGAAAGTAAAGAATCAGGGAGAGCGATATTCTTATGGGGGTCCTTGTGTGTATCATATTGACCAAAAATTGGATTAGCTGCAGCAACAACGCTGCAACGTGCATTGAGAGATGTATGAATTCCAGCTTTTGCAATAGTGACCGTTTGCTGTTCCATGACTTCATGAATGGCTACTCGATCAATGTCGGACATCTTATCGAACTCATCTATACACACAACACCGCGATCCGCGAGTACCATAGCACCTGCTTCGAGTCTTCTTTCTCCAGTTTCCTTATCAGATGTGACTGCTGCTGTGAGACCGACACCAGACGAACCTCGACCTGTTGTCGCAATGGCGAGTGGCGCAGTATTGAGAACAAAGCGGAGAATCTGCGACTTCGCTGTAGATGGATCACCAACCATGAGAATGTTGATGTCACCTCTCAAATGTGTGCCGTTCTCGAGGTTCTTTTCCATACCACTAAGTAGCATGAGGAGGATTGCTTTTTTGATATATTCGTGACCGAAAATGCTGGGAGCCAGTGATTGGGAGAGGAGATCGAACAGAGCCTTCTTTTTTGCAACCTTATTAATATTGCGGATATCCGTGTCTGTGATTGTAGCGGCTGCAATACCACCACCAGACTTTGAGGAAAGCAAGACAACATTATTTGCTAAGACAACAGTCTTGAAAAGTGCGCTGTTGTGGCCCGCGTTTCTGTTTCCTAACGATCGATATATGCCAACAAGTTGAATTCTGTCTCCGGGTTTAACTTTATCCACTAAATCATCATCGAGAATCACATCTACTCCGCGAGGTAGCTGACCAGCTGGCGCACGTTCGGGCATTTCTTGGATGGAGATCGTCTGATGATCGCGGTATGTGCAGTATCCGTATTCCGTGATAAGAGGATTTCCCTCATCATCCTCCTGGGGGTAAACACTGGAAGTGCTTGCCCCACTAGCAGTCATTGTCTGGTCCTTGTATTCTCTGAAGTGGAAAATGTTTTTCTTCTCGTTATAATGCACGCTCTTGATGACTTTAGGCCGGACGAGCGAGCATCTGGTAACGATTCCTTCTAACGACACCATGTGGTTTAGATGAGAGGATGACAGTGTTCGTGGATTGCAAGCATATTGCCCGAAGCTTCCAGAATATGCGCAATAGTACATCGTATCCTCCGAATGCTCCTTATTCGTAGTTTTTGGGAGAGTCTTGACGATCTCATGGAGCGCTTTATCGAATGCTTGGGCAAAATCAAACGGTTGTTGCAACAGCCCCTCCGCGAGTTCAACATTGTGTGCGCGAATCTCGTCAATGCTGACCACAAGTCTCCGTTGGAACTTCTGTAGCATCAAAATAATATCTGATCTATAACTTCGCGCGGCGGCTTGGTCATCTGGGAGCGGTTAGCAGATGGAAAAGGGGTGGACTACAAGTAATTCACTTGGATCTAGAAATTCCTGGGCTGCGCGGATTCTGTCCCGGACCGCCTCGTCTCTTAATTGTAGTCCATCCATCTTGATATCGGTAATGCGATTGAGGAAGGTGGTTGTGAGGGTTGAAAATGGTGGGAGTGCTGAGATTGATTAATTAGGGGGGCTCTTGTCGCCAAAGATTGAAACGCGTAACGCGGTCAGTAGCGTGTTTTCTCGTGTCCACCTTTAAGTGCTTGCATGCCAAGAGAATATATGCCAAGAAAAGCCTCGACTTCACGTGAAATGTACTGTACTCTACAACAGTTCATCTTTATCTCCATAAGCCATATCTTATTTCAAGGTGGCATGATCGGACAGCGACTGTAATTCATCCACTTTATTTCCATTAATTGTCTGTCTCAGCACAACTCAAAGGCGAATAGTCACATTGCTATGGCAGAACTCTTGCATCGTGTGCGTGGTACAGTACTTGGAAGCAATTGAGGACACAAAAGCAAGGTACAGTTTCTCAACTGCGGTAATTTTGGCCACTGGAATATCTGGTTTCCCAATTAATATGTTTCCATTCACTAAATTACCCTTCCTTGATAATTCATTGTTTGAGGAAGAGCTCACCTACATCCGTCGTAGTTTTGCCCACACCCTTTAGCCAATATTAATAAACAATCACAGCATCATGTATAGGAATTGAAGCAGCGCTTGCAGTGTTACTACCACAAACTTTAATGATTTCTCGCCAATTCATTAATGGCCATGAGATTAAATACGGGAAATGAGACCTCGTAGTTGAAGAAAGATCTGGGATTTCTGTCCGTGATTGAGACCAAGAGCAATATCCCACATCATGTCCCCATTTATATTTCTTCTCAGTCACATCCTCTCCTAGAATATCCGTTGAAAAGGCTCTATCCCTCCGCAGTCATTCTCTATTTCCACCTATGTTTTTTAAAAGTGAGTTCATTTATCAGCACTACAAGTGCATGTATAATCATACCCTCCCACTTCCCGAAGGCACTTTGTCTCCACTAAGTCTTTTGTTAGTCTAGATCTAATCTGGAGCTTAAGCAAAGTAAGCGGATGAGGGAGGAACTGGTGTTTAGATATGTATAGATTCAAAGTCAACCAGGTCAACCCTATCCTCAACATGAGATAATGCTGAGAAATCGAGTGAAGCTAGCTTTAGATTGGAAACTGGCTTACTGGCTCGTGCAAGAAGCTTCTTTTTTACCAGTTGCTCTTGATGTTTGTAAAACCAAGGTGTCTTCACATGATCCAAGCTATGGGTGTAGCAAGTATCTGCGCTGTGTAAGCTTCGTTCATTACCTAGATGCAAATTACTGACAGGTCTCCATAATCACCATGTTGCCTTCAAGGTCTTCAAAAATGTGAAACTTAAGAGCATTGGACTCCATAAGCTTGACCATACCAGCAAAATCAATCAGACTCTCCTTGAGCTAAGCCAATTTGTCAATATTGTCTGCCTTTAACGGCACTGATATAGATAACCCACCTCATCTTTCTTTCCTTTAGCAGCAACGAATGTTCGGGTGATGTGAATATCACCTTCGTAAAGCTCTTCATCCTTATCTTCATCGCAAAAGTCTGTCTTCTCACTAGCACCATCTTGGGTCTCTTTCTCCTTTTCTGTCCTCTGGACCTCAACTTCCATGCGGTTTTTCGGGGTTTTGGTTGGTGTTTTGCGCGTTGATTTGCGAGCCATCTTGATAGTTGGGGGTTTGCCGTGGATGGTGTATCTTTTATGATTTTGTTGTTGAGTTGAGACGAATGATTCTTTTTGGCAGGATGTGATATTAATTTATGAAAGCGTAGCCGCGTGAGGATTTTCTCATCCTGATGGTATTGCCTAATTGGGATATATTTTTTGAAAGGCGAGGTGAATATTCTAATTTGGTTCTAAAACGAGGCTATGGCTTATCCCTTGGATAAAACCATCCAAATTGAGCCATTCAGATAGTGGAGACTTTGACCTTCTCCACTAAGCTATCGGTTCTACCTGGGATATTGGGTCTCTACCTGTCTCAAACTATATTCAGCAATCTCAGGCACCTACACGGTCATTTACTTTTTAGCTTTAGTCATAGGGTGGAGAGTGGTATGCACATTTGGATGAAAAGTGCAAGCTGTAGTTTCAAGCAGAACGTCGACCACTACGGATTTATAGAGTACAAATATATAGAATTAAATATTCAATCTATTCTAGATAAGGTGAAATTTAATTCGTTGCAAAAACGAAAGTGAATGAATATAACTCTGGTCTCAGAAATACTACCCTTTAAGATAGAATAAGACTACACTGCATTTAGTTTCAAGTCATTTTCTAACATTTTCAGTGCCATATCTATGCTATGCTACATTCGTTTATCTAAGGCATGTTCAGCTTCATATTTATACAACACGGGCTTTTCGAGGTCCTAATACTCTTCAAATCCAACCCAGGCTTTGTGAAAGTGGCAAAGAATCAAACACCATATCCAACTAAGCCCTCATTGTAAGGGATGGACCACTGAGTTTGCAATGCATTGAGAGAAATTATCTTAATCGAGAAGCCATCTCAAAAACACAGTTAATCAAAATTGCTGAATTTACTCTCCAGAGAGTGCTGTTGAAAGAATATATACTGCGCAAAATCCTCCTCAGTAGTCATCATCCACTCAAGCCAACCCCCAAAATGACTTTCTCAGCGTTACGAAGTAATATCATAGCTTAGCTAATGGTATATTGAGAGTTCCCTCCAGCATTTCCCCATCCCTCAGTGGCCAGGACCTGGTAATTCATTGTTCCCAGATTCAGTCCCGCCTTCGCCCACGCATTGAAATGGTTCGCTGTGTTTACGGTTCCACTGCCCGCCCGCTTCTGCTGTCTAACTGAGATATACTGCCAAAAAGTCGTCGTGCCTGAAATAGATGGCTGGTTGACTTGTTGATGTTTCCAGATATCGTAGGTAGATCCATCACTTTCTAGTGTTCCGACTTTGGTACCTTGTGCAGCTCCATTAGAGTTGCTGTATTCTTGGATGTAATACTCGATTAGAGGGTTTGTAGACCACTGTGATGGGACAATGTCAGCTTTTGTGTTGTTAAGGGGGGAGAGGGCTTGGGAGTAAATGGGATTTTGGGAATGCTCTTTCTCCCGATATCTGTTGACGTACGCCGTAGACAGAGACAAGTACTGTGCCAGACGATGCTGTGGTAGAACCACTAAAGGTGATGTTCCTGAAATAAGAGTCAATATGTGATTCGACAGCACCTTAATTCAGATGCCAAACGAAAAGATTTAGTGTTACCCACCTATTTGCCCCCTTATTCCAGCCTCTCCCGACCACAAAGTCCTGGGCACCAGAAAAGCTAACCGAGTATCCATTGGAGGCGGGCTGGAAGTTGACATTGCCGCCAGTCTTATAGTTTTGGGTGTAGTCCTGACGACGTGCAAGTGTGTCGCCGCCAATTTCAAAGTCAGGGAGATCTTCGATGGTCTGAGGTGCAGATTCGACAACGTTAGCTGTAGGTGCGGCAAGCGTTGAGGAAATTGCTGCAAGAGCAAGAGTAAATGTAGTAAATGAGACCATTTTAACGGATTTATATCTTGAAGATTCCGGGGAAACTTTGCTAATGGTTGGTATTGAGGTAAGGGAAAAGAGAGGAGCATCTTCAGTCTTTATATTCTCATTTTCATTCTCCTGTTTGCTTTTTTGGATAATCTACGCAAAAGAATGTGACTATAATCAATATGGAACACAATATAATCGGGCAAGTGGAGTGTTTGGATCATAATTACGCAAGTAACCACAAAAAGCACTATTATCGAAGCATCAGGTGCCCTATCACAGAAATTTACCCTGCAGGATCCACGGGTGAGGAAATCCTGGAATCAAGCTTCCGCCATGCCAAAACAAGCTTCAACAAGCTTTCGCCCAGGATGTGACTTCCGGCTGATATATAAGCTCGAGGAGATAAATGCGGGGGACGCCCGTTGCGTATTTTTGCTAAATCTCCTAGCTCCTATCTCCCCCTGCCATCTGTTTCAATAAGGTTTAACCTTACTCATATCAAAATAAATAGATTGGTAGATCGGCATTCGGTTACAATACAAACAACATTGGTTACACTTACCTCGGTGACATTGTTTCATCTTCTTGATATACTTGATATACTTTCTTGAGCGGTTAAAAATGATACTATTGTCTACTGTAAGTAATGAATACTGTGCACTTTCCGTATCTAAACATGTTCTAAGCATTTTCAAGCTTTTATAAACATTGTTAGATGCGGTACTGCGGCATCTTTGTATTGGACCCAAGTACCAATCAGTTAATCTATTTCTTATTACCATATCGGCTTCTGAAGAACTGGCTGCCGCAGTATTTCAAGGGGTGTCAATTCGGGCAGCAAATGCAACCATGACCATCCTATCACTGTATACCCCACCACAACAGCCAAAATTCATCCCGTATCCCTTCCAGGCAAAGTAACTCTTCTCATTTATTGCGGTCACCAAGATTTAATTTTAAACTTAGGCTCCTTCTTGCTCCACTTCCTAAACACTCGTGTAGCTGTTGGGGATTTGTTTATGGTCATGGATGTGGCGGAAGTGGTTCGCCTAGAGTTGAAAATCTTAAGGGATTCAATACGTCAGTAGAGTTACATTTAAATTAAACGTCTTTTTCGTTGCATCATCTAGCGTAATGGGTTATCCTTTCATTCTGAGTGTGTTACACATGCACTCACAGCAATTAAATCATATCGGTAGAAATAGTATTCTACTCCACCAATGATAGAATGGTAACCGGTCATACTTTCAATGGAGAATTGACACCACGAAACCTTTTTGTCTCATCTGACAGTTCTCTGTGTCTTGTGAAATCTTATATATTTGTTGCCTTTGCATTTGCAATCAGCATACTTTTCACTGAATATGGTATTAGACCCATAGGAGTAAAATATATTAAACTCTCATTACATTGGCTGGAACTTTCTATCATTTGACATAGCACCTCCTATATGAATAGTAGATTCCTTAGAGTATGTTTCTAACAATGACCAGAATTTGTGACTCTCATACATATACACTTGTAAGGTCTTGTTGCTCGATCTGACTATCTTTCTTAGGACTGTACTATTGAAACGATACAATTCTATGAAGGGACTGGGAACTAACTTTAAAATAGCTTTTGACGACTGAAGCTATTCATGGCTGAGAAAGTTAAGCAAACCAGTCGTTTACAATACAGAATACTACTCAATTTGTGCCAGGCTCAAAGGCCGCAGCTATGCTGATCTGGCCATTACCACGTGCTTTCGGAGGTCCAAATTTATCCATCAAATTCTCCTGCTCCTCCACTGATGTCTCAGAATCAGCGTCCTTCTTCTTTTTGGGCCATCGAGCTTCATAAGTCAAATCTCGACCCTGGATAATCATGACCAAATCAAATTCTATCTTATAGTATGGTTTTTTGGATCCTCGAGGAGGTTCGAATTCTTGCAGAAGACCTTCTGTTTTCAGAAATGTCATATCAGCCACAATTCGACCTGCAATTTTAGCACCTGTTAAATGTTAAATGAAAATGCTGCAATGCGTTACTTTAACAATGTTTAATGTTACCTTTGTTCTTCCGGTGTGATCTCTTATAGTGTGATTCATGCTTTTCATCAGACACATAGAGTACCTCTTCGCATTTCAACTCAGTTTGTTCTATCAGAAAAACGTGCTCAACATCGATATTATATTCTTGGTATGGTGGAAGTTCGTCGCCCTGCGACTCTCATAAGTACTAGTTTGATTCTTCCAAGATGAATATGTACCTTTTTGATTAACCAATTGATTGTGTTCTTAACGTAGTCAAAACCGTCCACTGGATCTCTGGTGGCTTTGACACGCTTGAGCGTTGGGTATGACTCGATATCCTTTGGCAAGGTCTGTAAAAACCCATAACTCGACAGAATCTTTCGCGCTGGACCTTTTGATTTATTCATGGCTCTGAGCACCGCACCATGAGCTATCGCAAATACCCTAGCATCCATATTAGTTTGGGGGGCCAAGTTATTGTTTATGTAGATGGTCTACTTACGGTACCGAATTCTCTGTTTCCATGAGTCGAATAGGATTTCTTAGCTTAGGATGTTCTTGAGAAAAGGTACTCAATCTTAATTTGAGGAATTTTGTTAGAGATGGTGACCCTGAAAATCCCCCCACCAGCATAACTTTCTATGTAGAAGAACAGGTTAGAGAAAGGACCTTTTGCTGTTAATATCAAGATAAACCTACTGATAAACTCGTGGTGAGTTCTTTGTCTTTGATAGCTTGTTCAAGTTGACCCTCTAGCAACCCCCAAATTCCTAGCAACACCGGAGCAAAGATTTGGTTCCAATCAGATCTAATCACCGGAGGTCAGCAAGATTAACAAGAAAGTATACCTAACTTACTTGTCAAACACAACACCTCCTCTAATAAATCGCTTATCAGCATTATGTTTAAGACCAGTTATATTGACAACCTCGGGTTTCATGGACTTCGGTATGATATCAAGTGTTCTTTTTCTTTTATTTTCAAAATCAGTTACTGCCGTATCAACCAAAGTCTCTATTGTGTGATCTCCAACATTTAAATTGGCTTCTTCCCCTTTAAGTCGATCCATTAGATGCTTTCGGAAATATTCGTTTAGATAGCTTGATCCAAATAGGCCACCTGGTTTTCAGTTAATAACGATTGTGCTTCAAAGTCAGAAATCACACACCTGTTGGCTCTATTTCCTCTCGCTCTAGTCTTAGTGGATAGTTCTCTTTAACTTTGTAAGTGGTTAGATCAACAGTTCCACCTCCAGCATCAATTATTACAAACACCTCGCCGGGCTAGAGATTTCATGCAGTTAGTCCCGAATAAGAAACATTTTGCTTAGTGTATGCACACTTACATTAAGCTGATTGTCCATCTCCAAGACATATGAGGCTGCGGCTTCAGGCTCTGAGACTAGGAAAAAATCTTTCATCGATCCGAGGTCGGATCTTTGTACGGCACTACTCATAGCAGCTTGCATCTTGCGACAAGCCTGAGAACCCCAAGCATTTGGCACACAGAGCACGTGCTCAATTTTGCAATCTTTACCCATATTATGGTTAGTTATTAGTTGGTCTTTCGTATGTCTGAACAATTGGGTGAGATAGTCAGCAATGACATCTTCATCCTCAATGATTATGTTCCTCGCTTTGAGCTGTTGTAGAATTGGCCGGAGATAATTTCTGGCGGCGGCGGTTGCAGGACTCTTGTCCAACTGTATGAAGTTAGTATATACACTAACTGGTCTCCGGAATGGTCCAACTTGCCATGAGCTTAGACCTAGTGATTAGTTTAATATCAGAGACCTGAGTATCTAGGTCCCCTCCGATATTCGCTCTACGGCTCTGAGAGACAACATCGTAACCCCAATAAAGTATATTTTCATCAGTCTGATCATCCTGTGCATCCAGATCCATTTTGTCGACAGTAGTGCCGTAGATACCCAAGGGATCATCAGCATCATCATTGTCATCTTCATCATTGTCATCTTCATCATCTTCATCTTCGTCATCTTCATCATCATCACCCTCATCGTTATCTTCTTCTAAGGTTGTATCCATTCCAATATCGTGAAGCACCTCCTCATCTACCTCGACGCTTTCATTTAGAATTGGCTTCACTGGATAACCGCTCTCCGTCGGCACCTGCAAACTTTTTTTTTGGAATACTAGTGGATCTTCAGGGTAGTTCGAGATGGTCTTGACTGTGGATATATTTCCATTGTGCCATGCTGCGAAAGCCACAGAAGAAAACGTTGTTCCAAAATCAGTTGCAACGATCAACGTTCCAACTCCCTCTAGAGTTTCGGGCTCTTTTGGTGAATACTGACCAGAACTATCAAGCTCCATATCGTCATCGAACATAGACATGCCATATATTATGTCTCTGCCATCGAATTCTGCTGGTGTCTGATTCCGTATTGTTGCCGTTGATGCGACTGACGCTTCGCGATTGATTACTGTCCGAGTTTCATTGATATGTCGCCTACTTTGCATCTGTTTTCTCTTTGCAGCTTCGAGATGACCCTGAAATGACGACATTTTTACCACGGGCTCTATTAGAAAAGGTGGAGGATATAACTATGCTTGAATTATTATTTCACGGGTCAAGTTGCTGCCCATTGAGACTTTCAAGGTTTGAGATGGCGCCTCGAGAAAGGCAAACTCCCTTCTTGAAGGAATGTAGAGAGGTAATCGGGGTTCGGCTTCTATTAGGGTTGCAACCATGGATAAATCCGGGCGGCTAAATATCCATTTTCACTCCAAAATGCTCGAAGAACCCCACTCAAAGTTGAATTTTGGGGTTTCAATTGGAGAGGAAATCCCGAGAATCTGGTTCTGGTGAAGAATGAAACCTATTTTGCGGGGTCTAACCAATAGTGTTGGTGACGGGCTGCAGATATGCAGGTGATGGATAGATTCGTGCATGGGGGCTATGCCATTAAGTTTACCACCACAGCCACCAACATTCACAACCTCAACCTATTTACCTTCCAACAGAATACCCCACAAACCCACTGCTCTCGAACAATTTGCCTTCAGATTTGCTCAGCAGTTATGGCAAAGAAAAGGAAGAGGTCAAAATTAGGTCAAGAGGCACCAATGTCCGCCATCCCCTGGTCTGCCGAAGAAAAAGCAACTCTTTACGGATGGCTCGACTATGGTGTCAAGGTTCTAGGATATAGTAAGGAAGATTTCTTCAGCACGGTGGGTATCAAACTTGAGGACAGTGGCAGTACCCGTCACGATGTCAACAAAATTACCTCCAAGTTGAAGAGAGATTGGTTCCGCTATGGTTCTACGGGGTACGACTTTGATGACATCTTCAAAGATGGTGCATCGGACCTATTTGGATTTAGTATTGAGGAGAAAGAGCAGATTTCGGCGGTAAAGCAGCAGTTTGTACAAGAGTCTACGAATACAACACCAGCAAGACGTCTGCGTCGCGATCGAACCTCGAATCAACTACGTTCAATGTCTCGTACGCCTGCTCAATTTTCAAAAAACGAAAGTCCAAGCCTGATCAAAAAAGAAAGCAGGATTCATGGCAGCCCAGCGCTAAAAACATATGGAAAATACAGAAAGAGAGGAAGAGTTCAAGCGCCGAGAGACCTTGAAACTGCCATGAAGCAAAACAAGAAATCTAAGCATAAAGTATATAGTATTCCCGCCAATAATTCAGACGCTCGTGCTAACAGTTGTTATAGAAATCACTGGGGCCAAATATTAGATCCGAGTTCGATCCTCCCCAATCATCAGACAAAAAGTTACCAAACACAAAGAAAGTTTACTCACATGCCGTATCAATCGTTGAGGACAGTGAGGACAGCAGAGACGAACTGAGTGCACTTGGGTTACCACCTAGTAGTAATGGTTATGGAGTAGCTGAGAAAATAAAACAAGACAATACAGACGAGTCTATATCCAAGGTTTCAAGGAAGCCATCGCCTGCTTTTGAACGCCACAAGCATTGCATACCTGATTGTCTCTTTAAGCAACATGCTGAAGGCATAAAGCCGGGAGAAATCATGTGTTTTGAGTGCGGAATTTGGCAACATTATGCATGTGTCGGCCTCGAAATCAGAAGTGCCGATCTGCGAATGCTGGAGCAGCATCCGTATCACTGCAACAAATGTGATTCAACACCTCACCAAGGGACTCAAGAGACCCAAGAGAATGATTCAAGTTCAAATAATATGTCGGCTGGCCTACGCTACAAGCTTGACACAGCTATTTTGGAAATCAAAATTCTGGAAGAAAACATCCTCCAAATGGAAAGAGAATTTGAAGAGTATAAAGTAGAGGCGCGAAGGATTGAAGATGTCTCACGCCATCAAAAGTCCGTGCTGGACCGGGTAGATCATATATATCAAGGCAGTAATGGCTGTCAGAGTGTTGAAACCTTGCTTCAAGAACGAGAAGAGCACATCAAAAACCTCGAGAAGAAACTCAACGACAGGCGGAGCCTGGGCAGATTCGCAAAACTTTCCAACGAATGCCGGGAGACTTTTGGACTTGAAGTTGGAAGTCATGAGGGCGTATCAAAGGTTTATAACACAGCAAAGCAGTTTGCATTACAGTTTGAGCCCGCAATCCAGCAATTCCTTTCACCAAGCCTTGATTGTCATCCGAGCTTGAAATCACTGGTATATGCAGGCCAACGACTCGAGAAAGACGAGAGAGAATCTTTCGCCTCGTTAAACAATCTCAATACCCAAGAGTTGTTGCGATTTCTAACTACTTCGGCTCTTTTCCTTTGGGTGTTTAGTACAGATTTTCCTAAATTCGTCAGCGGCGGGGACATTTTCCTGATGAGGTATAGAGAATGTCTTCTGCAGCAAGGTATTTACACCACGAAGAGCTAATTATGAGGAGTATGGTCTCTAACGTAATTATTAGATGGGCCTACCGCTGTTAGAAACCTAGACTTAGCAACCCACCATTCGTTGATTCGAGGAAAATATTTCCACCAAACTTTCATTAGACCTGAAGCTGAAAAGCTGGTTATTAGATTCTCTCAAGCTCTAGCACCTCTGTTTTCGGCCACTCCAAATAGCGCAACAGAAACTAATTGGGATGGCTTTTCAACTTGGGGTCAAGATCCAGAAAAGTGGTCCGATAGACGTAGCTGGTTATCTGAGCTGTTCCAACAGGCTTTGGAGCTTAAGGCTGAATCATGCCTAAATACTGAAGATTATCAGATGGTCATCTACAATCCAGGTACCAAGTACGATGAAAATACCATGGATGTTGAGACGGAAGATGGAATGTTTATTTCGGGTGATCAACATAGTGGTCGCGTTGTCAAGATATGCGTTGAAGCAGCGGTATTTTCATTGGAGAGAACACAGGCATTGGATGAGGCAAGCCTGGGTTTATTTAATTTGACATCCAATTTTGTTCAAAGTGATAGAGAGGAAAGTGTTGTCTCTCAGGTTTTGGTCAGAGCAGTTGTAGTTTTGGCTGATACCTAGACTGCTTTGGAATAGCAAAAGTATCACTAGACGATTTTCGGCAGAGCATTGTATGTGTCAAGGACCCTAATCACACGGAGAGGGGAGGTTCCTCAAGATGTAAGAAAGGGTTCTGTATATGGTGTAGTCTAAGGAAGAGAAGAGGTGTTACATCTTCTCATAAAGCTATATACTGTAAACTAGTAGTGTGGGGTCGAGAGTGCCTTAGGTCATAACAATTTGTCTCTTCTTAGAGAGGTCCTGTCTTAGTATACTATGCTAGTGTTTGTTCGGAAGGAACGTTGTACGGGGAGTCATTACATCCACCGATCTCTCAGAATCAGCGTCCTTCTCCTTTTGGGCCATCGAGCTTCATAAGTCAAATCTCGAACCCTGGATAATTATGACCAAATCGATTCTAACTTACAATGGGGTTTTGTGGATCCTTGAGAAGGTCCGAATTATTGTAGAAGACCTTCTGTTTTCAGAAATGCCATATGATTATCAGCCACAGTTCGTGTTGTGGCCAAGGCACCAATTAAAGTATATGGCTTTCCATCATGAGATATCTCTTCTCATTTAGACCGCACTGAACTCAAGATCCATACCTTTAGCTTTGAGCAACCTCGCTGCTTTCATGATAGTAGGGACATGACAGCTCACTACCATGTGACTCGGGTGATTTATCAAAGAGTCAGCTAATCCCACATCAAACAGTAACCGTATTTGAGAGACAAACATCACCATATTCTAATCGCATCGTTCCAGAGTAAAATATCTACTATAGTAAAGCCGAAAACTTTAGGTACTAAACAACGGAGCAAGTAATATATTAGTGGGCATGTCTAAATTTAGACTATATACATTATATCGAAAGAGAACCATAGAAGTTTGTTAGCATTTTGCCAATAAGATAATTGGATTTGAGTTTGTTTGAGTGATTTAACTAGAAAAAGAATTTAGAGAAAAGAAATATTAAAAGCCACGAATGGGGTTTTCTCTCAGGGGAATTTGGTTCATTGTGATATGTAGGCGTGTGGCCTCTAGCACAAACTTTAGACTAGCATTACAAGTATATTGCATAGCGAGAAACCTCTTCTGTTCCTTAGACTACACTGAATACAAAGCCCAAGTTCTTACACTGAGGAATCTCCCCACTTTTCGTGAAGCAAGGTCCTTGACAGTAGGTATATCAGCTTACCAATTTTTGTATTCTCTAGTTAATGAAGAAAAGTCATAAATGCATGAAACTTAATACCCATTGATTGATATTTTTTCCGTCTTCTTTTTAAGTTTCCAATTTAATTTATTTACTAAATCTTACTTTTATCATGTGAATGCGGGTTTTCTCAGAAGTCCTGTAAGATCCGAACTTAAGGATTGTACCGAGCTGCAATATTATGTGGCTCATAATGACCACGAGAGGAGGCTAAGTGCTTAGCCACATAACACGTATAGTGATAGGATTGGCTACACGTGGATCTCAAGACTACAGACAGTCTTACGAAGTTGCCTGCCTCCCTCCAGAAATTTCAAAATATCACACTTCATCATCGCAATCACAAATATACTCTAGTAATAGAATTTCAGACTATTAAAATAAGAACTTCTTTTATTCGGATATGGAAGCACTGTCAGTGGTTGCGAGCGCATTCGCGGTTGCATCTCTAGCTATTCAGGCTGCTGAGAGTGTGAAAAAAATCACCGGTTTCTGGAACTCTGTCCTAGATGCCCCTCAATCAGTCTCTGACATTATCAAAGATCTTGATATCGTTTTAAGTGCCTTGGAAGATATTGTCAATGAGGCAAGTGGTGCCAGACCAGATTATAACTCCCTCGCCTTGAGCTCATCGGTTCTCCATGCTTGCGCGGATAAAATTCAAAGGCTTCAGAACCTGTTAAAAAGAATCCAGCTAGGATTGAATGCTAAAAAATGGAGAAGACGAACTGTAGCTTGCTTTAAGGCAGCATGGATGGAAGGCAAGATTAGCAAGTTCCAAGACTCGGTGAGAGATTTAAAAACCACACTCATAATAGCTAGGCAGACAGCTATTAGGTGAATGATTTATACCTCTTAGCCAAGATAAATAGACTGAATCATATGTAGTAAATCAATCATAGCAAACCAAGAGTTTCAGCAGCATGAACTAGCGTTAATTGTAGATGGAATCAAATCTCTTTTACAGCAGCAGCAACGACAGACACAATGCACTAATCCCACTGTGTTAGACCGCAATTCAGACTTAGAGCAAAATGTGGCTGCTTTGAAGGAAGAGAGTGATATTCTAGTCTTGGAAAACTCAAATTCCATCTCAAACCTAGCAAAGGGGGAAGCGATAAATCCGAAGGTCTACCGAGTCGAAGAAATGTTACTGGATTTCAATTCTGCTAGCCAAGAGTTGACCCCAGAATTAAAGGCTATCGAGTCTGAGCAACAAATAAAGTTGGTGCCAGTTTCACTGAGACCGAAATCCGAAACAGTAATGGTGTCCTATCGATATAAATTCATCTGTATCTTTGGAGTTGTGCACGTAACCACGACCACCTCGAGAAATACCATATCGAAATCACCGACCGAGTTGAGCCGCCAATATCGCATAAGAACCTCTCTCATTTTACATCCCTCACAATTGCTCCAAACATGTGGTCTTAATTTTGGCCTCCGAATATGTTTCTCAGACTTTGACGGCTTTGATTGCCAGATCCATTCGTATCAAGCTGTTCCAGATGATGCAGATATCTTCAAGTTTTGTAAGAATGGAAATATCAAAGGTATCCAGGGCTTATTCAGAAACCATCTTGCATCACCAAGAGATACAAACTCTAGAGGCCTCACTCCTTTATTTGTAAGTTTTAGTATCCAAAACCTCCTATGGGTGTGTTGGACTACGGACTTCAACACAGATTTCGTAACAATAATCTGACCGCATCAGTTCGCAGCTCAATTTGGGCATTTCGAAATTTGTAAGCTATTAATCGCCGAGGGCGCAGACTTACAGGCTCATAACTTTATGAAAGAGTAATTAATCTCCAAACAAATCATTTGACAATCAAAAGCTAACTGAATTAAATTTCGGTCGCTTCATATGCATGTCTCAGGGCTGGCGGTGCTACAAGCTCGACCTCATGCACCAATCAGATACAGACTTTAAGGTTATTCCTCACCCACTTGGAGTTCGATGAGAACATGAACTGCTCAGGTCTTACTGGGATTCGGAGACTTGTTACAAAACGGTGTAGTAACACAAATTGTCATCATCCTCCATTACATCCGGCTGCTCTATATTGGGCATTGCCCCTGATAAAAACCCAGTTTTCGCGCTGCATTGACTCTATAGATCGTACTGTAGCACACCTCTGGCAAATTTCAATTTTGGAGGAGGACCATGAAGCACTTGAAAACCTGGTAACACTGGTAGGAAACACTCACTATCAGCGGATTCTGAAATGGTTCTCTCCGGTACACTTTGTCACTTGGAACATGTCTCAAAATATTTCGGCTCGCCGCAAATCACTTCGAGTTTTGATCAATACAGGTCTGGACCTTCACTATTTGGCTGACGAACGGTCATCTGCTAACCAGTACTATAAACTTATACGGGACAACACTCCCACATCATTGGGAATGAGGTTTTCGCTGACTTTCTTCCACTTCCGCGAGGTAGTCTTCCCGTGCGGCACTCAGCTCTCAACTTTTATTGAACATGAATTACAACAGGGGCAACTTGTAAGCAAGGGATGGACTCCATCCACACTCCAAACATTGTTTGAGTTGGACTTCAGACCCGTAGAAATGCCGAGGTTCACTTGCACAGAATGCAAATATCCTAATCGGAGGTCGACAGAAAAAGCCTGGGAAATGCTTCTGAAAAACTTAATCGACGGGAGGGATCCAATTTGTGCATTGAAAGAATTTGAGGAGGCTGCTGAGGTTATAACGGAGGATTTGAAGGGTATATGCTGGTATTGTGAAAGCCAAGGAATTGGATCCAAGCAGGGTGAGGATTCAGCAGGGGATTCTCCTCTCTTGCTTTCATGGTGAACAACTTCAATAAGTTTCACATGTGTCGCACTTGCAATGCCCGCAGTCAGGGCAAAGATCTCCCCAAATCGAAGTATCAACGTCTCTTCCGCAGCAGCACTGTAAAGCATTTAATTATCCAAATTTGAATTTTTGAATCCGTAAAACTAACACATCTCCACCACCCCCATATATTTGGTCGAGTTTTAGGGTCATATATTCGTTTGCTTTCGGAATCTTCAATCGAAAGAGGGGCATTTCCTAATTGTGATTCTTGTTGAGATGTCACCGGCGCCAAACTACATCGATCATATTGCAGATGTTGTCCCGAAGCCATGCCTTTTGTTAATTAGTTTTTGTGATGCCTTTCTTCGGTGAAATGCAAAGTTGTGCATACTCTTACAGTATAATAGAGGAGAAGAGCGCTCACAGATAGCCAATAGGTCAAGGTTAAGAATCAGGTTACAAGCAGCCTTGAATTATATTGAAGAAAGCGCAACTGCGCAAGTATTGCAACTCGCCGTGAAATTAATCAATAGCAGATACCATAATAACAAACATGAAGGATTATTTTCTGGGATGTGAACGATTGGTAGATTATAGGGCCAATACTGCCATAGTTTTTAAGTAAGCTCGCGGCATATATATTCTGCCACTTCACCATGCGTCATATCTGCATGCATTTCGTTTATGTCATTTTCTACCTCTACGTCTATCCATACTGCGAGCACGCCATGTACATACTTCAAAACTCTGTAACATGTCATGGGACTTCCATAATTCAGACAATTCTTCAGCCGGAACAAATGCGTCAGTCACGTGGATCCATTCAACTTAACGCTGGCTGCTTCTGCTGCACAATGCATCACTGCAGTTATCTCTTTACAGTCTGGTAATGACTTATAAAATACAACAAAACCAGTACCGAATATCCTAAAGTCTTCGTTGGAGCTGGTTGGCGATCTCTGCTCGAACCACACCCATTTTCTGACTGTAGATCATCGAGTTTGGACGGAATTACCTCTCAAGTGGTATCTAAATCATGCAAAGAAAGGCTTTCAGTTTTAGACAGACTTGAAGACATTTTGGGTAGAGAGAAGTAGTAACTATAACAGTTCCAGAGAAATCTCTAGCATGGGGTAAAAATTCATTGGAGAACAAGCAACCATCATAGAGCGCTATAAAACACAAAATGAATGCTGGCGATACCGCTCGTCGAATGATTCGAAATTCGCAAATTCTACCATGATTTAAGCTAGTTTCTCCACGTTGCATAGTTCCCAATCATGTACTCATCGGCTATCTTGTTCTGTTTCCTATACCCCTCTATCTGGTTTACAATCTCCGTTACATCCTTCCAGATCCTTTTTCGGTTTTGTAAGCCTTTTATGTTTTGCCAAACTTTCAGGTACTTGTAAAGCATTTCCCAGTTAGTCTTCCTTGGATCTAGTATACTGGCTTCGAAAAACCATGGCATATCAGTCTGAAGTCTCTGTCTGAAAACCCAATTCGGCAATTGTGAGAATGTCCGTGAAACAAGTCTCATGTTAGTAATATCCTTGGAGGAGAGTATATTCAGCGAAATTATCACGTCCAGAAGGTCTGCCGGCAAAGAGGCCGAGAAATGGTCGGTGGGGTTGGACTTCATACTGTCGATAAAACGCACACTGGGAAGATCCGTTTCTGATTTACAAGAATCGATCATGTACGCAAGACCTGGTACTGCAATTGGATTTGCAACTAGGTATTCCGATCCCCGTTCATGCTTCCAATATTCCCCCGTATTTAGCTGGACCGCAAACGATGGAACAAAATCATGGGTGAATGGTGTAGACGGGTTCGATATCAGCTTTTACATGTTAGAACACGGTGACAGATTAGGGATTACGGGTATAAATATATACCTCACGCCAACCCACAAGACCGTTAATGTCTACTTTCCCGAAACGGTCATTTGACAAAAGCTTGAAGATTTCGAAACATGTGGGATGAAATGGAAAGCCAGATTCGTCAAATGGACCCTAGAGCTGCTTAGTTTGAAAAAGTAATTGAGTAGGCGGAACTAAGTAAGTGGATAACAAAGAAACAGCGACGAACCTCAGACGCTGAATTGATAGCCCAAAATTCAGTAACTCCATGTCGAACAGGATACGCCTGATTGAATTCACCATCTGTGGCAGATCCATCGCCAACCCCCGTCAAGAAGTATCCAGTCTCATTTTCAAAATCTTGATCATCTGGTTCTGGCTTCCAGTGAGACACCATATGCTTCGAAAGCAGACATTGTATGGCTCTACAGCCTTTCATCTCTTGTACACTAATCTGATGTCCTGAATAGCCCCCTACACAGGAACAACCAGGACCAGCAAGATGCTCTAGATCATCGTCAGTGCCAACCGTGGTAGCCCGTTTGAACAGCTCGCATCCTGATCCCTCACCGCAGAGAAATTCGGTGCTTACCCACCTGTTTTGCCATTCGGTTAATTGAAAGTCATTCTTGTTACTTTGCGGAGATATCAAACTCCACGGTGAGTGGCAAAGAGGGGAAAACAATGAAAATCTTACCCGCCCATCCAATTGCATTGGTAACCCCAGGCGGCGCTTTCTGCCTCGTGTTTTGTTCGCAACCTCGCAATCGCAAAACTAACGCCACAGAGCTGGCAGTATGTCTCGCAATCGCCCATGATCCCCTTACTGGTTTAATCCAGTCTGGCCCCGATTGGCCAAAGTTATTGTTGGTATTCTGACCTTCCAGATCCGCTTCGATAAGCTGTGGGTGCTAATGTAAGCACCGGGTTATAGTAGACCCGGTTCCGACGAAGTCATATATACTAGGTTATACGTAGATCTAATTCAAATAAGGATTATCATTATTGAATATAACTAGCGCTTACTGTAACGATCCTAATATCCTACCGTGTAGGGCTAAAGGGTTGTCGGGTTGGTGTTGCGGGAGAAGTAGTTGAATAGAATTCGGGGTCTTTAAATAGAGTTGAAGTCGTTATTAAATAAACAATATATATTGCTAACTATAAAAGTTTGAGCACGAAGCTCCTATCTACTAAACCTATTTACTTATATAGGAGCTTCGTAGGTTGGAGCCCTTGGAGCCTTGGGATCCTGAAGATCCACCAGCGTCCAACACGTGACATTGTGGGGTGAGGTATTAGGGGTGGGGTCTAATTCGCGATCCCTGCTATCCGGCCTATGATTAGTAAGCGGGAGCCAATCCCTTAAGCTTTAGGGAGATAGCCCCTAGGATATAGGGAGTTGACCCGAGGCACACGTGACCCGTATAATTCGGGGTCAGTTTGTACCAACACACACTCTTCTTCTTGTATAGTAGTAAAGTATTATTAGTGCTAAGAGTCGGCAATACAACGATAAAACATTAAGAGGTTAATTATTTTAAAAAATTAACGTACGATCAACTCTAAAAATTTACGCAGCTTTAGAATAATCTGCGTATTCTCCTGTACGTATTATACTAACCGCTTTATTGATTTAACCTAATTTATCGTATCTAGCCATAGTTGAAGTTAGGTAATATTAGTGAGATTTAATGCGGGGTGGGATTTGTCACGGGATGTCGGTTAGTGACTACAGTAGGAAACTACATGTCCTCACTCCCATCTCAATATCAAACATACGGTGTAGCCGCAAAATACGGCTTATAAGAATTTCTTTTGCAACTGAACTGACATCAACCAATAATTCTTGTCCTTCGTCCAACCCTCCACCCAATGTAGACCCCCTGGTGTCTCTGGGTCGACGAAATTTCAAAAAATGTACATTCTGGCTTAGTGATCACGGCTTCGGACGCATGGCGCATTGCCGGGTTAGTTAGTAAGCTTTTAATATATATTGGCGCGTAGTTTTAATTCTAGTTTTGATCTCAAGCTCGTCTACGGAGGGCTAGTAAATTGACCCTACGCTAGTCGCGAAAATGTGGTGAATATCGAGACCAATGAATCGAAATACTGGGCTTAGTATTTCACTTGTGTTCACTAGCGAGACCTATAGAATACATAGCACCGTTTAATAAGAATCAGCACAAGAAGGTCCGACCCTTTCTTGTGCTGATTCTTTACGAATAGACGTATGATGCGACAGAAAGGATCTGGCAAATTTTCACGAAACAACTGCTTTTCGACACCGAGAACTTGTATAAAGATGAGGAATTCTGCAACAATATTACTTCTTTCTTCATCGCATCCATCTTCTCAAGCTTCATTGTATCGATCTTCAACTGCCACCGAACCTCCCTATTTCGAGAATCAATTACTAAATCAACTTCAATATGCAACTCCTCACCATTATTCTTGGTCTTACAGCATCGGTTTCAGCAATTGATATCGGTCTCAGAATCAGAAATGGATGTGATTCCCGCAGTGGAGGCTGGGTATGCACAAATATCAACCCCGATGTAAATATTCTCTCGTTCCATAAACCCGGCACCCCCTTAAACCACATAATTTCTAACGTACCTCCACAGAGATGTTGCGGTATCCCTTCCGGAACCTTTGGTAGTATCATATTCTACGCTGTCCCGACCAACTGGTTCCTCGAATTGAGAGGACACGAGGGTGGTAACTGTGCCAGAACAAAGACCATCGACACTTTATTTGGCGGTACCGAAAAGTGTCTTAATTCAGGACCTTACACCGGTGCAGGCTACGGCTTCCGCTCGAGGAAGAGGGAGGCTCAAGAGGGTGCCTGTTCATCGACACCGGAGACTTGCACTTCAACGATGCCGGATGTGTTGTTCCTTGGTGATGGACAGAAGTACAACATTGTCGACATGGACTATGGTCTGGTTGAAGAATTGGCTGGGTTTGCAGAGAACGGATCTGTTGTAGCGGATATTCCAGAAGTCTTCAAGGCGTTTGAGATCGCTGCTTAGAGGTCGATAGTGTTGTGCTATGGATTGCTTGGAGCAGTCGGTATGGTGCAAGGTGGTAAATTGTTGTCGTATACTTTGCTAGTGAGTGCACGCGCTAGTAGAGTATTAGTCCTGTCTTTACCTTTAATTTCTTCTAATACATTTCGAATATAATCCTACTTTTACTGTTTGTACTAAGAAGTAAATTAGTGCAAAGACGTAGTTAGTACCACGGATTTATTTGTAACTAGAAACTTTTAGTGCCAATAAGTATTTGGTACAAATAAACCTTTGGCACCAGTGGCTGACTAATAGCGTAAACTATATAAACTATATCTGTCTCCCTACGCTCAGTCACGTGCGATACATCTTGCACGACACGAGAGAGATAATGGAACGAAAGGGACCAGACTTATTCAGCCGAGCCGATGCATTCTAGCCTTCAGGCCCTCAGCTGGGCTTTACCCGCCATAAATCTACTTCTACGGAGGTGTAGGAGGTAAGAAGGTCACACCGTCTTGCTAGTAGAATTATTATGTATGAGAGCCGAATACTCTGTATGGCTGAGATACTACGAAGAAAACAGTAGGCGAATTATGTGATGAATACTAATACTGTTAAGTGCTTCTTCAGTCACATGATGTAGAAATACGTGATGGTATGTTACGTGTCACCTCTTGGTTCCAGCGCCATCTTTAACAGCTCTACTTGCATGTGTATATTGCACTGGCGCGTTGGCCTTGGTAAGCAGGAGAATTCCTATTTCTAAAAAGTCGGATATTCATCTCGTCTCATCTCATCTTCATAATCATACATATCTCGAACAAAGTATTCCATCCCATCTGTACCCTCGGCATTCATTTAGTTTCTTCCATTGCATCCCATTTAATTAGTTTGAGTCCCATCGATCGAGAAAAAACCCCGCAAACCATGGCGCTACCTCAAAGAGTAAACCGAAATTTTAAAAAGACTAGGAATTAATATTCTTCTTCAAAGAGCCAAGATGTCCCAGTTTATGTTCATGTGCATCTTTCATTTCACTTTCTGGGATGCCATCAGGTAGTGTCGATGTTGGCATGGGGGTTGATGCGATTTTTTGGCTATATATTGTTAATATAGCATTCGTAATAATGAAATGGGAGCTTACGAAGGAGGAGGTGAAGTATGCGGTGTAGTCGAAGATGCGGTATCAAGAGCAGCATTAGCTCCCACTACACTTTGTGGCCCTGAATTTGCGGATTGGGATTGCTCCTCTCTGACCTTTGCGTCAACTATCTGTTTCAAATTGGCGCCTTTGCTTGCCTCTGCCTCATCCTGGATAGGATATTCGCCTCCAGATGGATCGCTAGACTTCACCCCAGCTAAATCATCATCCTCATCTTCGTTATCACGGTTGCTCTTAACACTGCTAGCTTTACTGACATCTGCACTGGCCGGGCTCTCCGTCCTAAGCCCAAGATTTTTGCCTTTACCTGGTGCTTCATTGTTGCCACCTTTCCAATCCGCGGGTGCCATCTGCTGGACAGGAGAGTTGATGTTTGGCTCACGAATAACATCTTCTTTCGACCTCCGGCCGGGCTCTGGTTCAAAGACTTTCCAGACTACCGCGAGTTTATCAAATGCCCGGGTGCCTTTTCTGCTGGAGCCTTTGATTCCATCCATTTTATCCCATTCTATTTGAAAAACTCCGTTATCATCGGCATTACCACCTTGTTCCGGACCATTTCCTTCAAAGTATGTATTGAACCAAACATGTGCCACTGCTGTGACCATTGTATACCCCATAGTAGCCTTATTTCTTCGCTCAAAATCAATATTAATATCGCTAGTTGGAAGAATAACTCGGTTGGAAGGCTTGAAAATAACTGCGTCGCCTCCCTCTTCATCTCCTACTGAATCCGTTGAGCTAGGTGTATTGCTAGTCTGCGATTTTGACGATAAAGGCGTGGTATCTCCACTTCGCCGGATTTTGGATCTGACAGAATGAGATTTACTTGGTATTTGCTGGCTCTGATTCGTGCCATCCATTTGAATCGGTTGTGCAATTGTCTTAGCTTTTGCGGGTTGTGGCTTTACATCCCCATCAACTTGTTCTGGATTGGTGAATTCCGGAACCTTTTCTCGATGCTTCAAGGCATCTCTTACACCGGTATCCGAAGGCAGAGCTGGGTCAATAATGACACGCTCCTTTTTAGTAAACACATGGAACTGCTTAATTGTCTTGCCTTCATCAACGTATCCTTCGACCTGAACCTTAACGCCATCTCGCAATCCCCAGACGTGCACCTCCATTATTTCGATCTGTCGTTCAACATAAATCTTTCCACCCTTCGTCCATCGATCCACATAGCCCACCCAGCGCAGCTGACTGGGAATACTGACACCTTGTCCAAAGCCGGGCCGCATACGCCGCTCTGTGAATCGAGCCAGCGCATCCTCGGCTGTCCACCCACATTCGCTGATCAAATAACTACAGGCCATTGTCCCGCTTCGTCCCTTGCCCGCCTTGCAATGTACAACCACAACCCTCTTCTTGTTCTCCTCCTCAGTCACATCCCCATCAAGACCACTTAACCATCTCTTCATGCCTGCCATCGCCATTCCCACCACACGAAATGGCGGGGGGTGATGATCAGGCCAGGGATAATGAAACACACGTCCATAAACTGCCTCATCAGGATACCCCGTCCCCTCAGCACGAAACTCCCATATTGCCCACTGCTTTCCATGTCTTTCGTCTAGAAATTTCACAAGTTGGTCAAGAGGATTTCGGTATGCACGCTGAGGATAGGTTCCTGATGGACCGGATGTAGCTATAATTTGGGAAGTTACATAGCAGAGATCGAGATTTGCTTCGGGGTGGGGGTTTCGAGGACCGGCGACTATATTCCGTAGAAGAGAGGCCATTTTATCCATGGCGTATTGCTTGTAGGTTCCAGGAAGCTGTGTTGTCGATTCAGACATTTTGAATGAGGCTGATGAGTTCGACGTCATCGTGGTCGGGAACTAGTCTTATCACTAGTTTTTGGAAGTTTGCACAGCCACACACAGTTGGACCCACCGCAACGGTACGCCAAAAAGTTCACGTGAACCGAATAATGTTGAATATCTAACACAACTGTTTCAGTATAGACCCGCGTACTGCGTATGGGTATCGACATAAGGCATGAGGTTATAGGAACTGCAGTGTTTATCTTAAACAAAAGGAAAGGTGGACAGAGCACCATGCTAAGAACAACAAGAGGAACATTCTGGGGTATGAGTGGTTGACGTATAAGTCGGGGGACACCTATAGGATTGTCTAGGAAGAAGTAATTTCTGTAGGATTCGCTCCAATAATGCTATTAGAAGACTAACAGTTGGGGGATGTAGCGTAAGGTATCAGAAATACAGGAAACTTCGGTGACGGAACAGTGTAAGATGGTAGGTTTTTCATTCCAAATTAATTTCACTTCATCGCAAGAATAATTTAGTCATCTCCACACCATTGGAGAGCATATTATTTTTCCTTTTTGCCCTTTTTGGCATTTTATGTTGAGGTAGACGGGTAAGCTGATATTTCGGTGTAACCAAAGAAGCCAACCCCTATTTAAGCGAACCCTACTAAAAAGATCAGTAGTTGTAGTTAAAAGCAATTTCCCGCTTTTGGAATTCTTTATCTCATTGTTTGTCCGTAGTCAAAACCAGAAACGCTGAGCAAAGGAATAGCACTAACCCGACGGAAAATAGGCCAACCAGACTATCTTCTGTCTGCCGTATATATCCCAGAAAAGGGGAAACGATAAATGGGTAAGATAGTTAATTGGCTGATTAAGTATAATTTCTTCGGATGTCACTCGACTGAGAAATGCGTTAGGACAAAAAATATTTACTTTCAGGTCATCCGTTATCTCAAAGCGTTTGACACAATCTGATCTGGTCTCAAAATTAAACAGCATATGGAGAACAACATCTTAAGTCTCGGGATAGGAATTGTCTATCAACTTATGCGGTAAACCTTAAGTCTGGTTTATCACTGTTCCATATGATTTGTACCAATGGAGTAAGCTAATAACTGAATTTTTTGAAATGCTAAATGGAAGGTAAATAAAACTAGTCGCAAATGGTACCGTTTCATGTCTACTCAATCTAAAGTCTTGTGAAATTAACCGGATGACACTCATTTCCCACCAGCACCCAACTCCTCAATCGTACCTATTATGATGCCCATGGGATCATAACTCTTCATCTCACTCTCCAACTCCAGTGCCCTCTTCTTATACTTGCCATCTCTTATGACTGTCTCCACAGCTTCGGCAACTGCCTCCTTGGTAGGCGTTGCTGTTTTCAGATTG
>Ga0247734_1000609_pt1 | contig 29988 bp, 28 predicted proteins | sample UWRJL103311B2_FD_180933 | JGI IMG/M metagenome (GOLD analysis project Ga0247734, IMG submission 180933) | Plant litter microbial communities from Arlington Agricultural Research Station in Wisconsin, United States - UWRJ-L103-311B-2 | ecosystem: Environmental > Terrestrial > Plant litter >...
TTTACTTATCTTAGCACCGAGAAGTACTCCTGATTTTGTTTTTGCTCAGATAATGAATGAAGGTGGTTGGGAGTCTAACGGAATCTCGTGGTGTTTGGGTTTACTGACCGTTACATACTGCTTCCTCGGTAGGCTTAAAACAGTAGGCAGTATGACTGACGAAAGCGCTAACATATAACAGGATTTGATGGTGCTGTACATATGAGCGAAGAGGTCCGAAATGGTAAGATATTCTTCGATGTGCAAAGCTTTTGGAAGATTTGGAGTGCTAAGCAGTTGTTTTGTGAACTCTTTTAAAGCTGTTCCAAATTATATCCATGCTTGTATGAAGGACGGCTCCTTGGCTCCTTGGCTCCTTGATTCCTATCAACATTTGACAATTTTCTGACCTTGATTCAGCTGCTGTTGTGATACCAAAAATTCTTGTTCAAACGATTGCCATCAATGGAGCTCTTGCCTTCGCGTTTGTTCTTGTACTTTTATTCTGCATTGGAGATGTCAATGAAGCGCTCCATACAAAGACTGGCTATCCTATCATCCAGATATTCGTTTCGGCAACTGGTTCAGTGAAAGCAGCGACTGCGATGATGTCACTGATAGTAGTCATTGGGCTTACCTCTAGTTTGGGAGTGGTTGCCTCCGTATCACGCCTTACATGGGCTTTCGCTCGGGACGGTGGTCTTCCATTTTCGAACTTTTTCGCACAGGTACGTATTGAAAATTTCTTTCTTCAGAATCAGATAATTTCATCATAAGATTTCTGACTAGATTCTAGATTGATACAAAGCATCATGTACCCTTTCGTGCTATTGGGCTTGTCTCAGCAACAGTTGTTGTACTTTCCCTCATCAACATTGCGTCAACTACTGCTCTTACTGCACTCTTTGCTCTCACTACCATCTCCCTCTACATATCTTACATCATTCCAATCGTCTGTCTCGTGATAAAGAGATACCGCCATGAGCCTATTATATTCGGCCCATGGACTCTGGGTCGTATGGGCATGGCAATCAATATTTATGCCATCACATACGGAACCTTCATTGTTATTTTTGTGCCGTTTCCGCCGCGTTTACCGGTTACAGCACTGAACATGAATTACTGCGCCCCTGTATTCTTAGGGGTTTCTGGGTTGTTGTTAGTAGACTGGGTGGTTAGGGGGAGAAATCGATTTAAAGGGCCGTTGAAAGAGTTACTTGTTCCCATATCCGAGGAGAGGGCAAGAAGAAACAGTTAGAGAGATAAATGCATTTTGTTACGATGTACCATGAACTAACTCATGGAAGTTATTGATGGCCGACTATAATACCCATAGGAAAGAAAATAATATTGAAGCCTAAAATATACATTTGTAAAGAATTTGAGTGATTTCGTAAGCTCTAACATAGATAGGATCCAGCTGCAGTAGTAGTTTTGGGCAGGAAAATATTATGTACAGTAACTCCTTGGGACCCTGATTTGAGCAGACGCTATGAACTGCTAGGTTTTTTAAAATGTTATTGATGTAAGACACTACACCACCTTGTCCCAGACCGTCTAATAATTTGTCGGAGTTTCTGAAAGTTACGCCAAGCCTCGAAAGGGGCTCAACTGAGTGATAACGCGCTAAAACGCGGTGTCATTCCACCTCCGAGAGCTCTAGAATTTCTTAAAGTTAACATTCATTCTCCAACAGCATTCAATACAAATCGCACTATGGGTTGGTTCTGGGGATCCTCTGATGATAATAATAGTAAAAAAGATGCCTTCCAAGATCTCGACCCTAGTCTGCGGGACTTTTTGAAAAAAGAATCTCCTGTGAAATACGAGCCTGCACCAGCGAAACCAATTCCACCACCACCATTAGTAGCTCCCCAAGCTAAGCAATCCGACTCAGCAGTAAATCCAGATAGAAATTCAAAGCCTGGGGTCCCGCCTCAGAGCTTATTCCCAGATGGACGATATGCGGAATACTGGACAAGCTACCGGCCACAAGCAGATATTGAGGCAGAAGTCAAAACTGACCAGGAAAAAATCACAGATGTCATTGAGGGCTACAAATACCGGAAGTCAGAAATCGGCAGAGCGGCGCTAGAGAATTGTGCGTTAGAACAATGGGATGTCAGCGAGTGTTTTAAACATGGAGGATGGGCAAGCCGTATGACGATGTGTCGAGTTGAGAATAGGAAATTCGATAGGTGCTTTATGATGCAATCGGTGAGTCCCACAGGATGATGAGTATTGGGTGTATGACAGATCTAATTGCTAACTTGCACAGAAATTTCTTAAAGCCTTAGGCTACCTATCCTTACTCGACCGCCCCCAGGAGATTGACGAGCAAATCCAAATGCATGCCGACACCCTATATCATCGAATGCTAGACCAAGAGAAGCAGATTGAGGAAGCAAAGGCAGAAGGGAAACCGATCCCTGTCTTCCCTCCCCTAGTTTCTTCCGTCAAGCAGAGAAGCACGGCAGCTACTAAAGCCACAATCCAGAAGATCGAGAAGCCTCTATCACAGCTCTCACCTGAGAACCAGGCACTTTTTCAAAAACGTATGGAAGGACTCAATGCAGAGGAACGCGAGTTAGAAGAACGGGCTTTCAAGGCGGAGTTAGAGACTGGGCGAGAATTGGCGTCAGCATATGTCTCAATTATGGCGAAACAAGATGCAGAGCGAGAGCAGAGAAAAATTGAAGGAAAGGAAACAATTGGAGACAAATTCACAGCTGCATTCCGTTTCCGGCCGACCTATAATAAATCGCCAGAGGGGCAGCCAAAGCCAGAAGACGCGGAGACGATTAATGGAGATAATAAATCAACCTGATAGTTGTATTTATGTACAAAACACACACTAAAACCTATCGTTGAAGCTTTATGTTCTATGATAAGCTGAAAAGTAACCGTGTTGTCAATCTTACTAATTGCATCGACCTATCAGCATATAACTCCGGCGCAATGCCAATGGATTCCCATTTCCGTTTCATGCCAGGTCAGATATTCCAACCATTTAGAAGTTCACAAGACGACCGAATTATCTTCAATTGGTCTGGAGACCACTTTATGATGCAAAAAATATTTACAAGTTCTCTACCCTTAGCCAGATCAACGAACATGACACATGAACCACTCGGCATGGCTTTAAGTAAGCCTTCATTACGAATTGCCATACGTCAAATACATCCAAGGGTTCCAATATATGCCTCAAGCTTGCGCCCACGAGACTTACCATTTGCCTGCTCTATGAGGCTCTATACAGGAGATGGCGTTAGTCGTCCCAGGGCTGTCAAAGTTTATGGAAGATGAGAAATGACGAAGGAAGATGAAGACTGTCTGAAGGTCATCCTTAGCTTTACTTAGCCATGCTTAGCTATAGTATATGCTGTTAGCTTGCATACACTATGAGTAATACATGACAACCAGAAGTCTACAGAATGCACATAATCCATTCGCCGATCTCATTGGTAGGATAGACGTCTTACCAGAGCGGGCTAATGGGTATAATGCAACCACCAAGTGCTGGAAATTTAGATGTAATTTATGAAGATTCACAAATGCAATGGCAATTTCGTAGCTGTCGTTCTAGAAGGAGACAATACGATCATTTACTCTGGCCAAGATGAGAATACGTAGAACTCAATACAAATTTCACACTCCTGAATATCCTCACTCTCTCCTGGTTTTTTGCGATGGTTTAATCGGTTTTTATGGATATACATCTATTGTAATGTAAGTCACAGTATTTAGATGCTTTCCAATATGGCTCAGGCACCAACTTCTTACTCCCTTCGGTCTCCTGCCTCTATTATTGTAGACTTCACATAGGTGTGATGGAACCAGTGATTATCACGTGACATGCAGCCCATTTAACACTTTCAAGAATCTAACCTGTCCGCCAACTTGACCTCGGGTCAAATCGCAAGCACGGTGAACTCACTATCATAAACTTTCTGAATTTTTTTTAATCTCCAATGGATGTTCCAATAGCAGCCAACGTGCTAGGCACGCTCGGGGCAGTTTGCTGGTCAATTCAAGTCTCTCTCGCCCATCTCGTTTTTGAGTACTCGAATCTAAGACTAACAATTTATAGCTCATCCCTCAGATTATAATCAATTATAGACGCCACAACACCATCGGCCTCCAACGCTCCATGATGCTGCTTTGGGCATGTGCTGGAGTTCCCCTGGGTGCTTACAATATCTCAAGTAACTTCAATATTGCATTGTTGATACAACCACAAATTTTGACTGTATTGAGTTTGATCACTTGGGGACAGTGCTTTTATTATGATGATGTATGTTTTCTCCGTCCACATGGAGGAGCATTCTTTAATTGGAAGAGGCGGACACTTGACTTTTCACCCAAGATATGAACTGACAAAGAGAAAGAAATGGAGCGTGATGAAGTGCTGTAATCTTCTCTTAGCTATGAGTGTTTTATTCGGTGGAATCGAGGTTGCATTGATATTCGCCTTAAAGGTACATTTCAATCCCACTCTCTGTTTGCAAAGCATGAGCTTACACAACTATTGATAGCAAGGAATAAAACGTGGCATACATTGGCCGGTGATCCTGATGGGGGTCATCTCTACAGTCCTGCTTAGTGCGGGTGTATTGAGACACTATTATGATATTTTCATTCACCGCACCGTACGAGGCATCTCCTTTATTTTTGTTGCCATCGATGCGGCTGGTGATGTCTTCTCTTTAATATCTGTCTGTAAGTTATCTTCCTGTGTATCAAGACTCTAGAGGTTGCCTGCAAATAGAACATATTAACAAAATACAGTTTTCCAACCAAAACTCGACATCCTAGGCATGGTTATTTATGCAACCGAGTTTGTTCTCTGGTGCGGCGTGTTTGCGTGTGGAGGCTATTATAACCTCATGCCTTGGATTAGAGTGAAGATGAGTACGCGTGACCAAAGAAAAAGAAACGAGAGAGAGCAACCGCCCGTAGAGATCGAAGGTGTTTCAAATGCTGTGGAACTTGGACGTCTTCCGTCGTCATCCAGTGTGTTCCGCACTCCAAGTTCGGTCGTCATTTCAGATAGACGTTCTTGATAATGGAAGCACTCTCTAGACTGAAAGGCTCCATTTTTGGGTTTGGAATGAATTCTGAGTATTGATTGGTGCAAGTTCTGTCTGCAAGTTCTCTACTAGGCCAAAAAGAAATATGGTAGCTTCATGGTATACGGGGAAAAGGTCCCAGCAGTTACTTTAAATTACGAAAATTAATTTAGTCCTCAAACTTTCATTTCCTTTGAAAAGATGAATAGCTTCTAGCGGTTTAAGCCACCCATTTTTTGAAGGATCATAGGATGTTCAAGATTATATATTGCAAATTTGAGCGCGCCACGAAGACTGGAACAAGGTTTAGCTTTCCCCCCAAGGAAAGATGGTTTGCGGTTTGACATAAATCTGCAGCTACAGGGAAGCGTTTTTGCTCAATTATGGGTGGCATCATGTACTTAGTGGAATGTATTATTGATCCGGAAGCTTTTCGTAAGAAGAAAGCTCTATAGAGAACCTATCGCTGATATAGTCATGTGTTATAACAAGCTCAACTAGGATGGCGACATGTTTTCTTCTTGGAAATGACCTTTAAATAAACTTGCAATTTGGTCTATTACTATTGAGCTGAGCCTGAGAGGCATTTGATTTATATAGACGTTGGATTTAGCCTATACACCCCACTTCCAGCCTAGCCTTCCTTCTCAGCTTTCAACGACATCTCACGCCGAACCCCGCCACTGATAACACATACATAAAAGTACTGGGTTTGACATACGCCAATTGATATTGAGTCTTTACTGAAGAAAGTTGAGTGCCTTGGTAATCCAGCATGCGACTCCTTACGTCAACTAGCCTTCCCGATGACGATTACGTCTTGGTATCAGATATCCCGGTTGAAGCTCATCAATCTCAAAGACAACCAAACATCCTTGAAGGTAGGTTCGATTTAAATATCACGGAGTAACGCTGATAAGTACTTTCCAAAGCTTCGAAGAAAGATTTTGATTCATATGTAAATTTATATCTCAACGCAATTAGCGGCAGTCTCCGCCTACTAAGTCTCACAATTCATGATAACCCGGAGTTAAACTTCAAAGAGTATATCGCTCATGAAATCCTCACTAGTTTTTTAAAGAAACAGAGAGGATGGAAAGTTACTTCTTCGGCATATGGGCTTGAGACTGCCTTTGTTGCCGTCTTTGACGGTGGCCGTGAGGGACCGGTTGTGAGCTATAATGCTGAGTATGGCAAGTTTACTATTCCAGTTCCTGTCCAGAATGTGGGATTGATTGTATAAAATAGATGCTCTTCCAGGTATCGGTCATGCATGCGGTCATAACCTCATCGCCATAGCTTCCGTTGGTGCTGGTTTAGCCGTTGCAGCCGCAATTAAAGCGTACTCTCTTCCTGGGAAAGTTATAATATATGGTACACCAGCCGAGGAAGGAGGCGGTGGAAAGATTAAATTATTAGATGCGGGGGCTTATTCTGACCATAAGGTCGATATCAATCTCACCTCCCATCCAGGGCCTAATCGAGATTCGGCTTTGGTGAGAACGACAGCGTATTTGAGGTTCAAAGTGGAGTATTTTGGTAAGGAGGCTCACGCAGCGGCAGCGCCCTGGAATGGAGTAAATGCTTTGGATGCACTAAGTAAGTTTTGGTGACAAGGAACTCACTTCTCAGAAGTCAATTTTGAATCTCATATATTCCCGAGGATTCATAGAATGCTGCTTATATTCGTTTTCAACAGTCACTGCATATAATGCCATAAGTGTCTTAAGGCAACAGACTATGCCCGGGGATATTATACAAGGACATATCACCGATGGAGGTCTTACGCCAAATATAATACATGCCTACGCAGCTGGCGTTTTCGTTGTTCGCGCCAACACCAAAGCTCGCCTAGAAGAGTTAAACAAGAAAGTTCAGAAATGCTTTGAAGCCGGGGCTCAAGCTACTGGCGCAACCCTGGAACTCACCCCAGAAATGGGCTATGATGATATGATGCCTAACAAGGTCCTTGGAAGACTGTGTCGAAATGCATTTAACAAGCTTGGAGGGAACATACTTCCTCCTGAGCTGGACAATCTACAGGGAGGAACAAAAGCAAGTTCCGATGAAGGTAATGTGAGTTATGCAATGCCGAGTATGATGCTTGGATTTCGCATTGAGTCCGAGGAGGGGAACCACAATCCAAAATTTGCAGATGCTGCAAGGACGATGCAGGCACACGGAGCCGCGATAAGAGCTGCGAAAGCTATCGCCGTAACAGGTTTAGAAATCCTAGCAGATAAAGAACTTTTGGAGGAGGCGAAGAAGGAGTTTAAAGAAATGCTGGATAACAGAGACATTAAAGATTGAGCATACTGAAGCAGGAAGGACAGCATGTGTGGCAAAGTCCTTTTACATGTTCTCACAATTTCAGTCAATTACGGGGTATATATATTCTACATGGATGTATCCATTCATCTTTAAACTATATAGTGCTTTGGAATAGGTAGGTTATAGTTTCGAATATCGTATCAAGTTTAGTCGAGGACAGATTGAACTCATAGCCAGTAGTAGTAAAGCATGGTAATATTCAACGAGTATCTGCGTACCCAGATGGATGCCTGTAGTGATACCCCAATCACACAAGACTTTTGTTACTTTAACAATAATCTTAAAACTTAACGTATATATTTAGGAACAGTAAAATATTGATCCTCAATCCTATCGCATGTTCTCATTCGGGGGGAGGGGGGGCTTCTTTTGGAAATCGGATAAAACAAGAGAACCAAAGGCTTGAAAAAAGAGACTGGGTTACTTTCAGAAAGAGTAGCAAAGCTGACAACAGTAAATGGATGGTATGATGTTTCAAACTCTTATTATAGAACCAGCCAACCAGCTGGGACTTGTTCCATCAATTGTAACCTATCAGGAATAGGTGGTGAATGAGCCTCGAACAATGTTGTAAGTGCTTTTTGAACAAATTGTTTCACCTTCCTAACTTGATCTTCAAAACTGCAAGTCATGTTCCCAAAGAACCTCGTACCTGCGTACCAAAAGCCATCCCGCCTCCCGCTTCTTATCGAATTATACCCATGTGGCTCTGGACTCAGATCGTCACCCCAAAAGCATTATTTTTAGCTACTGCAGCACCCTCCCCTGCTTCCGTCAGCCGTATAACTTTGAAAGGGGTTTAGTGCTACAATGTGAAGCTTCTTATCCACCAATCATTAGAGTTCTTGGCCCCCACCACGCTAATCGGCTTCAGCCGCACGGTGCCAGGCGAAAATAAGGCGTATTAGCGATTCTGGGAACCAATCATATCAACCGAGTGTTGGTCTACTGCACCTATTGCACCTACTGTACCATCAACAACTGCCCCGATATGGTCCGTGTGAAAAACAAGCTCCAAGCCTCCCAGTATACAACTAGCTCTAGAGTAGAAAGACCCATCCTATCCTAGTACTTATTCATTGGTAATAGCCAGGTTCCACGTTCAAAAACCAACAGTCACACGAGTTCCACCGCACCTGTCTCCTGTCTCCTCTTTCTTTCCCTCTTACACCTGCAATGTCTTATTGCAGACCTGCCACAAACTGGAAAAATAATCCACCGAGCTACGATTGATCGTGGAACGGAGATATTCTTTTGCTGTAGACAGAATGGCTTTCCCATACGGGCGTGCTCAGGGTCAATATACCCCTCTCGGTGGTGGGGGGGATCCCAATGTCATATTTCAGAGTCCCCAAATGATGTCCGGACAATGGGAGAACTCGAATAATGGCATGCCTCCAGGCCTTGGATCACCACCGATGGAGATGTATGGGCGTCCAAATGCGGCACACAGGCAGAGCGGAGGAGCTCCTCAGTCGTTTGGCGCACCACCACCCCTTCCAGCAAGACCCGGCGCACATCCCGTTCAATACCACGGTGGATACTCTGGTTCAATGGATAGCCAGGCAACAATGCTCCCCGGAGCGAACAATGGAAGATGGAGCTCACAATCAAGTATGTGATCCAGCGTGATTTCGCGAGACTTTACTAACATATTTGCGTTAAGTGGAATCCGAGACCTTTCTTAACGAGCCAATGAATAAATTAGATACATCTTTTTCATCGGAGACCTATCATGCATACAAAGATCATACCGGACGGCAGCTCTTGCATCTTCTATTAGGAAGTGCTCTAAGATTCATGGTAACTGCCGGTCTTTGTGCAGCGTACATTCTGTCCATACAGCTTTGGATGAAGAGAACCGTAATTGATGAACAGCATAAGAAACTTTTCAATGCAGTAACAACCGGAATTAGTTTGGCACTGGGTTTGAATATAGCTAGCTCCTTTAAGGATTTGGCTCTCAACATGCGATGGCCAATATTGAGTGCTAGGAGACGAAATCTGAAAGAGGTGAATGTTCACAACCGAATATCCTAGAAAAACTTGCTAACGATGAAAAATCAGCTTGACCTTATACTGAACGCAGATAGTTTGGGAAGACTCTTCAAACTCGTGTTCATTACACGTCGGCCGTGGGTCATAATATCTTGTCTAGCATGGTTAATCATCAATATTGTAAGTTTAGCTAAACATCACGAGTTTGCGTAACCATTCACACACTTACCCTGGATAGGCGGCTCAAGCTGGCATTGCAATGCTGAATCTGACATATGGGTTTGACGTTAATTATAACGCTGTGCTTTTCTCCAATGCTCAGGTGGGTAACCAATTCCAATGTTCTTCTGCTTCTCCTGTGTTTCTGCAAGAGTGTACTTACTTAGTATCTTCATAGGGTAATGTTTCTATCCCGGATATGAGCCACTTTTTCCCAAATGGAGACAACTCTGATCCAGGGCTGCATGATGAAGAATACACAGCAAATTTGTGAGTAACAACAGCCATTCGCGGGAAAGCAGCATTTGTTAATAATTCCATTAGGTATGGCGGCCTTGTGGTATACGGAACGAACAACACGAAATACATGCCTAAAGCCCGCGATATCACCAAAAGTAATGATGCCATGCTTTGGTATGACGAGATAGAATCAAGCTTCGAATTTAAGTTTTCGGATAGCCCCGCGAAACCCAACGAAAAACAGTACGTGAATTCCTGCTCCAAGACAATTTTGGATCTAAGCTAGCTTTACAATTATAACATAAGCACAATGCTAACTCACCATAGAGTATTCTCTGCGTACTCTGACCGGACGGTAAAAGTCACATGGGCATGTGAATCACACGAAGTGGAAGGGACAGTCAACGATAACAGCACCGAGATTGATGTCAGTAATGTTGGCAAAGTCAAAGTAAACAGACTGGTCTCCACAAACGCCACCAACTACTTTACTGATCCAGATAACGCCTGCGCGCAAGGAGGCTTCCGATGCTCCGTCGTGGAAGCCTTTGAGAACTCTGGTGTCGGACAGTGGTATTATAAATGCAACATCACACTGGGCCTGACTCAAAATGACCCGAGGAACTTGTCATACATCAGCGATGCAATGGCTTTTACGGCAACGAGTTCAATTGCTCAGACCGGATATTCCGACGGACTGGGGCCACACACTCAGGTATATCCTCGAAAGAGTCTGTGGGGAACATCAGCATTAGGCGACGCAAGCTCTATGGGCTTTATAATCTCCATGTATGCCCTAGGATCGATCGCTGGAGCGTCGCTCTTCAACCCGCGCATCTACTACCAAGGAGAGGCGCCAATGCAGGGATATGAACTCAATCTCAACCACCCGAAGTTCTTCTACCTCATCATCGGGTTGATCTGTGGCTGCCAGCTTGTTTTCATCGTCATTGTCGCTGTATTGTCTAACAGGGTGAAGGTCGGCCCGGACACTTACCTATCGATGGCGTTGCTGTTAAGACCCATCGCCGATGCGCTGGAAGGTGTCAGCGGAGGAAACACAAGCAAGAAGAACAAGGCGCTCAACAGGGCGAAGAAGACCACAACCGTCAGATATGAAAAGGACGGGAGGAATGGAAGGTGGCACCTAAAAATGCTAGCCAAGTGAGGACGCGATGGCTTGCATTCCAAGTCGGCTATATCGATGTTCGGCAACATATTACCAAAAATGGACCTGGGACAAAAGAGGCGCTCTTCTTACTTCTTAACCTCCCTTCATCGCCCACAAGATGTGAAGAATCAGTCGTCGCGTCCGCAGAGGAGTGATCTGGTGTGCAAGTAACCACCCAGCGACGACATCCAGGAGATATACCACGTCTTATCAGTGATCGTAGCAACATGGCCTTAACACACAACGCGCCCTGTCTCGGATAGTGGAGGATGTCTATCTATGATGATAACAATCACAGTACCGCTCACCAAAAAAAAAAGGAGGAGGTCCACATAGTTTTTATCATTCGAGTTCCAAAGCTCTAACTTACTACCAACGGCTCTAAATAAGTAAGTAGCCCGCAGGTCTGGCGCAACAAGAAAGTACCAACACCAGGAAAAAAGCTTGTTTTTAATTGCCGTTGTTAACTACTGTTATCATCTAACTTAATAATGTTAATTGGATCAATATTTACCAAAATTTGTGCCTCAAGACCAAACTTAATTACATTTTGTTTAGGGGTTCTACTTCTCCTAGATTGTATCCCATAAGCTTGGGGAAGTGATTTCTTTATAAAAAATAAAAAAAAGCTACGGTATTGTGATATAGAGCGTTATCGAAGGATGAGTATTTGTTCATAGTGTAAAGCAGAACTCTAATTTCCCAAGTACAGTATTTTCTAGAATTAACGTCTTCACACACACACACAATCCAAGACTATGATTGGGCTCACGATGCATATCTTCCCCTAGTCTAGAATCCACCCACCCGCGATATATGTCCCATACCAAAAGAAAACCACCCGTCTCCCTACTCCAAACAAACAATCTTGATCCTCGCCTCACATCTTCCCCAAGCCTCTTTCCCTACCCTCCCCAACCCAACTCGTCGCGCCGCCGTCCTGTTTCTGTTCCAAAGCACCAACATCACCACGTACAACGGAAACCCCTCGATGCCGCCCTCCTCGAAATCGAGTCCATAATACTGTGCCTCAGAAAGCACGATGAACTCGTACCGGTTATCTAGCTTGGGCGAAGCTTCGCCGTCGAGGAGGAGGGTACCTACTTGTTGGCGATGCAGCAGGACGGCGTGACGGAGAGGCGGATCGCTGGGGTTGGTGGATGCGTCGATAGCCTGCGGGGTGGGCATTCCCAGAGCGAGAGAAGAAGTGCAGGAGGTGCTGAATATGAGATGGTGGGGCGCGAGACGGGAAGCCATGTCCGGAGAGAGATCGGAGATGCGGAGAGAGCTTGGAGCATCGTTTTCTGGGTTGGAAGACGGCGGGCTTTTATCCCATTCTTCGGGGAGCGAGCTGCCTTTGGCAAAAAGGGGGATCCCAAGTCCGGTTTTGTTAAGGGGACTTAGCTCATTGTTGGATTTGTTCCTCATGTGCCATCTAATTAGGGGTCGTATCCTCTCTTCAGGAAGAGGGTTGTTGAGAGGTAGAGGCAGGCGTCGTAGAGTGCCTAGAAGTTCGTCCGTTTTTGCTAAGAAGGGTTCTTCATACATTACCGTCCCTTTCCAGCCTGCCCATGACCAGCTAGGGAATTTTGATTTCTTGTCTGTGCTGCGTCGCTCTAGCTTGACGGTAGGTTGCCATAACAGAGCTACATCGAGTAGAATCTCAGGTAAGCCGTATCTCAATGGGAACTTAAACAATTGTCTGAATACGTGAAGCATACCACCCAACCCATCGAGGATGTCTTCATCATTTGACATATCTCGGGATGTGTACTGTTCAATTATATTTGCATATTGTTTGAAAGTCTCGGACCTCACAATGCGAGTTGTTCCATCTGGGAGGACGGTAATGCTACCATCGCTTTTCCCATCAGTACCGAGGACTTGCTTTCGCAAAGTGAGCCATGGAAGTGGCTCAGGTTCGATACCTTTATCCTCGGGAGGCATGTCTTCATGGGCAGCAGCTTTTCGACAATGCCATACCATATGACCTTCCTGGAATACTAGCAATCGTCTTGAAAGAAGCCTTTCTTGGAGTGTCCATGCCCGAGAATCCCAAATGCTTTCCTCGAGATCTTCTGGAACATCCACAGGAGTTATGAGACGAACTCCCGTTCCTACCGTAACTGTGTCTTGTTTTAAAGATCGGGTGTGCTCCCGAACACCTGCAATTCCCATCATGGAGCTCTCGGAGTCAGCCGCTACAATTGTGAACATTGCCGTTGAGTACAGCCAATCCATGGCGGCAACCTGTTGCATCCTCTCCTCTTGGATATACCGCAGTTTCTCGTCATCTTCCGTATCTTGATCCTGGATAATACAAAGCGCGTCAACCCATAGATAGCGCTCACCGACTCCTTTTACTACTTCGATGGCATCCTTTATAGTAGTGGAAACGCCATGCCAAAACTCCCTTAACCCACCTCTACGACTCAGTTGCGCCATATTGAAACGACTAAGCTTTAGTGTTTCGATCGATGGTTTACCCCATACATAGCTTAAAGCGACAAATCGGAACTCTTTCCCTGTAGGAGCCTGGACTATACAGCTGTTCTTGACATCTACAACACGTAAAATTGGAGGCGGCCGTACTACGCCTGCCCAACTAGGTATACTGCACTGAGGTCCATGATTGTTATCGCATTCGTGCAGCCATTTTGCGGCTAGACTTAGGTTAATTTGACGTGAGCTCAGTAAGTTTCCATATCTCAATGGAATATCAGCGTTTCCCAAATAAGCTTTGTTCTGGATGCGTAAATGAAACTTTGATATTGGAGCTAGTTGTGCACCAGGACCTCGTCCATGCCCAAAAAGAGTGGCATGTATTCGACCGGATTGCAATGGATCTCGATCAGTATGTATAGTGATCTTTAGATAGCACTCCAAAGGGTATATGAGATCTTCAGGTGCCGTCTCCTTTACGCGGTCGCCTGTATTGGTATCATCATTCTGAGGAAGCAGGCTAACAAGTTCAGTTGACTCTGGTGCTGTGCTAGAGCTACTATTATTCAAACTCATCGCAACCTTCATCATCATGGGAATCAAAGAACTTGTTGCAAGTGCTGCTTGTCTCTTCGCCCTGTGCTTCAAAGTGACAGGGTCGAGGAAGTAAAATGCTCCTTCTTTGAGATTTTTCCCATACCCGAAAGGCCAGTGAGCATCCGTATATCTAGATTTGGGACCTAAATCTATCCATTGGCGAAAATTCTTGCCGACCAGGTGCGGCTGGAGAAAGTCAGCAATCTGAGAATGTTGAAAAGGATCATTTTCTCGATAGCCTATATTTCTTAGAAAATATGCACATAATCGACACCAGTCAGCGTGGTAGATGATTCGCTCTAGCGGCGTCACAAATGTGATCTCAGCTTTTGCATCTGGGCCAGTTGCCTGTAGGGTATTTTTATCAGGAAATTTCTCGCATCTAGTGCACAGTCCATTCCACCCTTTGGCATGATTTGCATAATCACGTAGGTCATCTGACATTTTCTCTGTGATAGTTTTGGCACCGGATGCTTGCCACAAGTCGGACGAGCTTTTAGATGTATTAGTTGTGGTACCGAATGCATTTTTGGACATCAACTTGAGGTTTTCGAAGTTTGATGACAACTGCTTCTCAATCTACCTGTACTTAGCCATCTCTTGTAATAAGCTGTCCCCGTAGTTGCTTACCTCCTTCCGGTCTGATTCCGGTAACTGTGATTCGGGCTGCAACCCTAGATGGGTTGCTGGCGATCTGTTATCATCCTGTTCTTCATCGTCGCTATTGAGAGCACTAAGATTTCTACTTGAAGAACCTCTGCCCTGCTCGGGCTCTGAGGGCCATAAGAGGGTGTTCCAGCTATTTTCCCGTTGCAGCATCCGCTCCTTGAATCCACTGACCGAACTTCCAGCCTGCTGGAGGGTGGCTTTGCCCTTCTCTGTCAAATCCAATAGACCGGATCTCGTCTTCTGGATGAACTCCTCAGAGTTACTTGTAATCTGGTTTAGTTGAGGGCGGTTACTCCTCGATGCATCCGGCGTGGTGTAACTTCTTTTCAGCAGTGGAGGTTCCTTGAAAGTGACCTTTTGCGGTCTGGGAGCCGGTTGCTGGGTATTGCTCTCTTCCAGACGTCGAGTTCGGTCACGAACACTGCCTTGCGGGTGAAGATCTATTAGATCGTCGTCTGACGTTTCCATCTCTAGTGTTGGAGCCGGATGGCGTTGAGCGTCGTTTACTATTTTGTTCTGCACAAGGCAAACCTGCTGACTGGCGTAACCCAAGCGTCTTAATACCAAGGCTATGAACAGAAACCAAAGCAAAGAGCATAATTCCAGCAGCTGGGTCGTTGCATGATGATGGCCATCGAATGTAGGAGAGACTGAGACTGCAAGAAGGACCACAAGTAGTGCTTAGGCTGTCACCGGTCAATGCAAACGGAGGGCTAACCTGGAACGAAGAATGATATGATATATGATGCTTGAACCCTTACCCTTCATATGGAATTCATCTGGATACAATACCAGACTCCCCAACGGTCAGGTGAGGGCTGATGGATAAACTCCACGGCGTGTGTATGACCCGAGCATTTGCCGTTTCCCGTTTCCCGTTCACCGTCCACCGTCCGTCCCACCGTTCACCGTTAATTCGCATTAAGTGTACGAAGGGGTTCGGATAGAAAGAGGGAGGATGCGAGGCGAGGCGAGGCGAGCCATGCGATCCATGCGATCGATCCATGTATCATGTATGTTTGTGTGTGTGTGTGTATGTATGTATGTACTTCCGGAAAGGCCCAAATAATTCCCAGTGGGTCAGCTACTTCACCATAGAACTTTCTACTTTCTGCTTACTTGTAGGAGCGCACAGACGACCCACTGGGGATTGGGATTATTTGGGCCTGTACGAAGTATGTTCCTACTGTACAGTACGTCTTGTACTGTAACAAAGGTAAGTGGTGTATATAAGTAATAAAAGTCCACCAGGGGCTGGACTGGGCAAGTGGAGCTGAGCCCTATCGGGTTTTTATGTCAGTTGTGCCACCTGGATGTATGGATGCATGTATGTATGGATGCATGTATGTACATGTACAGTACACACAATACCTTTACAGCCGCCTCTATACTGTTAAATCATAAACCATAAACCATAAACCATAACCTCTTTGTCTTTATCTCTCTGTTTCGCTCTCTCTCTGTGTGTGTATATACTATACTATACTATACACCACCACCACCTATGAGCCTATTACATCCTCCTTCTACCACACCCTCAACCCCCTATCCAGCTATATCCAGCTATATCCAGCCATATCCAACTAACACATCTCCTATCGCACCATACCACGCTTTTCCCTCCTCTTCCGTCGTCGATCCGACAAACGACGCTGAATGCATTCAAATCCAGCAAAGAAAAGTCACGGGCATCACGGCCCGTGGGGGAGGGTGCTCTGGTTCTGGCTCCGCTTCCGTCGTTTGTCTCCTTTGGGAACATACGTGGGGTTTACGCCAAACAAACAAGCGCAATATGGCTCGCTCGGTCGGTATTATTAACAAAACTTGTAATGTACGGCACGTGGTGTGTGCTCCCTCCATAAGCAAAACATTACTACTGTAGGCTACCACTCATCGTCGTAATGCAAAATAGGTAGGTAGATAGATGGAATAGGTTTAGTTGAAACTAGGTTGATTAGGATAAAGTGGCTTTTAGGTTGGTAGGTTTGATTATATTATATAGCTTTAGAGGTTAACAACGGCGGTGCTTGCGGGTCAGATTTGCGTATCCCGTACCGAAGTTCGAGACTACAGTGCCACATATGTGCGTTTATTACTTTGGTGTGACGATGCCAGTAAGTACTGCGCAGGTAGGTAAGGAAGAAGTACTTTCACCGAGGATCCGGAGCTTTCTCCTTCGCAAGCCGATTCGGTCCGTCTTATGCAAAGCAAGACCCATTGATCTCTCTCCTGGGATAGATAGCTGAGACAATTCAAGCTGCTTATAGGTGACAGGCAATAGGGATGAACGAAGATAATTGTAATGCTTGCTTTATTTCTATATACAACCTCGTATCTACAGATCCTGAACGCCAAGCCAAAACTCCTCATAACACGTTATATGCTGACTGACATATGTACTAGTACAAAAATTGAAATCTAGAGTTTTGATGATAGCTGAGATCGGGCAACGGTGACCTTGATAAGGCCATTCGGTCCGGATTGTGGAGCGTAGACTTCGGCGTCTTTGCCGGTGTTCTTGAGGCCCTTGTGCCAGCTCAAGTCTGTGGAAACTGTTAGCTTGTTGGTTTCGCGAAGATGCAGTGGGGAAACGTACCAATTTCGAAATAGTGCTTGTTGGGCAGAGAATAGTCAACAGTCTCCACTTCTGGGACAGCTGCCAAAATCTTGGAGCACATCTTATACATGGTATTTTGTACAGAAGGGCTGTTCTCCTCGGCGAAGGTCTTCATGGTGATTGCCCTAGCATCCGTCCAAGCCTGGTCAAACTTGGGGATGGCAGCCTTTACGGCATCCAGGCTAGAGAAAGTCTTCCAGTTCCACGAAGAATCCACATCCGTGGAGAGGATCCTATCCCGAACCTCGGGTAGCGTAGTATATTCGTCTCTCACGAAGCCGTGGAACTGGGAGCCAGTGCTCTTCAACACAAGCAATCCAGCGATTCCACTGCTGATATCAATTCCGTTTTTACGGACCGCCGCCTCAACATTGCGGGTTTCTGCTCCATCACGGAAGAACGAGTGTGGGTGAGGCTTGCCGTCAATGGTCATACGCGTCCAACGGTGGGTAATAATCTTGATGTTCGCAGTGGTGATATGGGGGTAGGTTTCGACAAAATGGGTTCCGAGGATGCTAGCAAAGAGCTCGGGAGGGGTGACTGGGTGCTCTTTGGCCTTGATGTAGACAGTGTTCTTCATTGAATCAGTGGCGATAACCACGCTGTTATCGGCTCTGGTGTACCTGGGTCTGGTCAGCTTGCACGTCATCGCAGGTTGGGGGGGTGGGATAGTGCAGAACATACGATGTCTCAATGGCACCTTCGAGCAAGACACAGACCGTCATCTCTGTAACCGTTTGAACTCCGGTCTTCTCATCTCGCTCGACTTTGTAGACGCGGACATTGTCCTTGCCGTAGCGGGCTGAAGCTATGGAGGCCATTGCGTATCTGATTGTTCTGGCGGAGAAGCTGAATGTGATCGAGAAACCTGCAGTTAAGAGCTCAGGATCGATTGATTGATTGATGGATTGATCGAGGGTTAGTTATAGCGGAATGTGCTTGTAGAAGTGGCTTGAAGATGAGAGATATACAATGAATGGGTTGGGATTGGGGGAGAGCTTCCTTCTATATATACGTAGCACACTACTGGAGCTGTTGGCCGCGGCCGGGAAGATAAAAGAAAAGCTTGCTGGGTTACAGCAAGTCGTATTACGGAGAGGATAGAAAATTGATCATGGAATTGTATGATTGGTTCTGGTAGCCATGAACTCTGTGGAGAGTGCCAGCTCCCGCGACAGAGCTTCCAAAGCTGTTGGAGACGGAAGGCGGAAGCCGCCGCCTCTCGTCTCGTCTCGTCTTGTCTCGTACCATCACCAGCAGCAAGACATCAGGACAGCGACAGAACAGCAACAGAACAGCAACAGGACACCAGCACAATACTCATAAGTACTAATAAGTATTATACTTTAATAAGTATTATACTTAATATTCTACTTACTGTCCCCGCCAAGATACCTTTCCCTCCTAGCCTAATAGCTAACCTGGCCTGGTCCTACGGTTGACCCTTTCGGCCAAGTCCCGGACGATCACGATTATTACTATTATTATTATTATTATGGCTACATATCAAAATCGGATGATGTGTTTTCGGATCGTCAGGGTAGGCAGATGTTCCTCTGTACTGGTGGATCTGAACTTGGATCTGGGACCTCATTTTCTTTCACTTTTGGTGGAGCAGATCCAGAGAGCCATGTACCATACCATACCATACCATACCATATAATACAGTTTGTATCGGTGGCTAACTACGGGTACACTAAGAAGGTGTCTTGACTTGTTCGACTTGATATCTACAGCTTGAGAGAGGCAGCTATGGTTCAGCCTGACAGATAAGAATAGCCACTTCTGATATCAAAGCTAGCTACATAACAGTACGTACTGTACCAACCAGCTTCTTGACTACATTTATTTTAAACTTCTTCTTCAAGATATATACCAGCCGCTCCTAGACACGGAACTAGGTTAAGCTTACGGGGCCTGCACAACTACTCTCCCGGGTTGATGGTCTGTTGGTACCGGTAAGATAGATCCTGGAGCCGACCGGAGTGAAGATCTTGTGAAGCTCGCCCCGGGTGGGGGAATATTTACTAGCTCAAAGGTATATCATATATAAAGATATATATCACCAGCATTAGTTGGGAATTGAAGAAATAATATCTGAGCCTAGCATTTTGATTTTATTGAGGGCAATCTTTCGAATCTAATAATAAAAGAAGCGCAACACATGTGCTGAGTGCCTTAGGAAGCGCTTATGTAAGCAGCCCCAGCAATGATTTCAAGGCGGTCCGTGCATAGATGCTGCTCACATCCAGGCCTCCAGGTAATAATGCATGGGAACGGATGAAGGAGGAGACTTGTTAACAATTCGGGGTACAGCATTTGACCTTTAAACAAATATACTTAACTTTTAAGCGATCAATTCAGGGTCTCGCTTAGTCGATCTGCAACACGTCTGCCACCACTGCTTCTCCTATCATTGTGTCCGAGATTCGTTGCTTTGCTCACAATAATAAGCAGTACATCCGAGAGGAGCTGTCCTGAAATGCCAAACAACACATCACACGTTTGATGACTGAAGAGTCTGTCCGAACCATAAGACACATGTCACTACTCCCCAACAAAGCATCTTGAGCCCACCCCTGGAATCCAGATGGTGGGATCACCCAGCAGAAGCATAATGAGCAGCAACTCATCGACGCCGACTCAGAAGTCAATATACGCTGCCCAGCCTCCCGTTCCATACAGTAATACAACCATAAGAACGAGTCTGGACCGAGATGGCCTGCAACCAGGGACTGCCAATGGGGGGCGAGCAATGCCAAATTCGGGGGTGTCCTTCGCATCCAGAGGAGCCTCGCTGGCGCCATCTCCAGCACCAGGAAGCTTCAGTTCCGCTATGCGAGGACAATTCTCGCAATTAAGGAACAACCCCAGTCAAGACACAGGACCTGCGGCTAGAGAGAGTTTAGATGGTCCAGATGATCCCTATTCTACGGGACAGCTGCTTTCCGGCCTGCGAGACCAACTTAACCGGGAAATGAAGATTAAGGAAGGAAGCGAAAACATGCTAGAGGCATTGAACAACAAGAAGGCGAAGCAGACTAAGGAACAACGGAATAAGGTGGAGGCGGAGCTCAATATGTCGAATCAGAAGATCAAGAATCTAAGGAACCAGATTACCGAGTTACAAAAGCCGAAACCTTCTCCTGCCACTCCTTCAAGAGCTCGCATGGAGGGTCTTTTCCAGAGTAGCAATGGCCTACGTTCCCCACAAAGTGCCTCAAAAAGTGTGGCGGGATCGGATTATGAAGAACCTGGTGAATCTCCCACATATGCTCTCGCCGAAATTCTTCAAGCTCTAGAAGTTGAGGGTTTAACGCCAGATTATTATGTCCAACACGCCAATAACTTTGTGGAGCTTTTCAAACGTCATCCTACTCTAAAATATGACCTGGTCTGGTCTGTGTTTGGACTCCGTATGCAGGTTATGCTCCTAAGTGAGAGCCGTGAAGTTGTAGCTGCTGGCTATCGCATGACTAGATATGCGATATCTGATATAAGTTCACTGCAAAAGATCCGGGCCCTCAATACCGATTTTTTGGTAGTTCTGTAGGTTTTCTAGTTCTCGGACTCCGTATAACAAGCTAACTTATACTAGTTCGCTCATTAAAGAGCGAAAGGCAGATGTAGAGAGAGAGCAAGCCCTCAAATTTGTCCGTGCCTTCTTGGAAGTTAAGAATGGTGTCAAAGAAATATCTAGAGCGGTAGTGAGAACCATTACCGCAGTTGCAGAACATGCAGAAGACCGGCTGAGATCTATTTGTATAGAAACTCTCGCTGAGCTCATGATTCGAGATCCTAAATTAGTTTTCTCAGCCGGGGGATTGAGACCGTTAACAGATGCTCTAGGAGAAGGAAGTTACGAGGCATCCGAAAGTCTCACGGCCGCATTTCTCTACCTACTGGACGCACCACAACGACGAAAATATCTCCGTTCAGGACATGAGCTCGAATCGCTTTTCATTGCGTTTACAGACTCTCTATTTGCAAAAGAGAGCGTATTGAAGCAAAACGCAAAGGCAATTTCTTATGCAATGAAGTCTTGGCCAGGCCTTATGACCTTGTCGATGTACAATTTCAGAGCTATTAGGTCACTTGTCTCATGTCTAATGTTTCCAAACCCAACAATTCGCGAAACTGTTATTGAGCTCCTATACAATCTTCTCCGCATCAAATCGCCTGGTTGGGCTGTTTCATTCTTAGCAGGACGGCGGCTTACAACATATGGTCGTGTCGCGACTCTAAAGTCAAATCAACCGAAAACTCAACCAAATGAAGAAGAACCTGGTGATAAGAGTTTTGTCGATCATTACACCTCACTCTTGTTAGCTGTCTTGATATCGTCAGATCTCATGCCAGGCCTGCTTCAGGTCACTCGCGAAACAGACAACCCAATGTTGAGGCGGAAAACAACATTACTAATAGGAGAGGTTCTTAAACTTGCAGATACATTGCTACCTTCATCGTGGAGTAGTGATTTGCAACTCCTACCCGAACTTTTTACCGCAGCCTCTCAATTTGGCAATGACAATCGTTTCACTGCCACAGGGACAGTGTACCAGATTAGTAGCGTTAGCAGGACGCTATACCGATCAACTCCAACAACAATCAGCACGCTCTCAAGTGCTAACGGCCATGATACTTTGACCGTTCTTGATGACCAGCCTAAACCCCAGATCAATCTGGCTTTGGATGAAACAACTTTCCGAGCACTTCTTGTGGAGACTCAAGTTTTGTCAAGCACAAAATTCACAAAATGGAAATGGGATATCATTTTGAAGATCATCGAAGGACCGTTATTGAATGGGAAGCGCCTGGATGAAGCAATCAAAGCATCCAAATTCGTCAAGAGAATCATGAGCTTCTATCGGCCTTTCAAGTACAAATTTCCTGAAGAAACGAAAACAAAAGGAAACGAGAAGTATGTTAGGGTGGGCTGCGCTTTAATGCACACTCTTCTGCAAACTCCTGAAGGTGTGCGGTTCCTGGCGGACAACAAGCTTCTAAGGCAAATCGCCGAATGTCTTGCCCAGTGTGATCCAGTAAGTTTGCAATACTGTTTTTGAAAACATTTTACAATGTTGTAATAGCTAACCCCTAAAAGACCAGCGGTCTTACTGCCCAGGATCCCATGTTTTCCAAAGAAAGATTGGCCGAAACAATGTGCAGCGGATACTTCCCAATGCTTGGGGTTTTGAGTGGTGACCGAAAAGGACTACAGATGCTAGATAGATGGCGAATGATCAATATGATGTACCACATCATTGATCTCAAGCAGCGACCTGATCTCGTCAGACTATTACTGCAACATTTCGATTATAGCCAACAGGGACACCCAAGGGTGCTTCTATCGAAAGCTCTTACGGCAGGCTCAAAAGAGATTCGGATCTTTGCGACTACTGTTTTGAGGAAGTATTCAAGCAGGGCAAAAACGAGCGGCTCTGTCAACCAAGGAGTGGGGGACTCAAAATGGGCCATTCAGTTACTTGTCACACAGTTATACGATCCCGAAGTAGAGGTCTGTGCTACCGCCATAAAGATTCTCGAAGAAGCCTGCAACAGGAAGAGCTACTTGGAGTATATTGTGGAATGTCGCCCAGCCTTAGATCATTTAGGAGAAATTGGCGCCCCATTACTTTTACGATTCCTCTCCACCTCAATTGGGTACCATTACCTAGATGGTTTGGACTACATCAGTAATGAGATGGATGACTGGTTCTTAGGCCGAAACGACACATATGTCGGAGTGATTGAGGCTAGTTTAGCACGTTCCTTCGGTGAAATCGCAGAGGATACCACAAATCGGCTCAGTACAGACGAAGAGACCTTCGAGATGGAAGTAGAAAATGATGGCCATGTGCCTCCTCATTTCTATAAGGAGCTTACACGAACCAAAGAAGGCTGCAAGTTGTTGAGGGACAAAGGACATTTCGAAGAGTTTGCGAACACTATCCGAGACTACGGGATGCTTTCAGAAGACCCAGAGCTAATGCTCAAAGTGAAAGGAGCTTTATGGGCCGTTGGTAACGTAGGCTCAATGGAGCTGGGGGCCCCCTTTCTAGAGGTATCCGACGTTGTAGAGAATATCGTGAAGATTGCGGAGTCTCACGAGGTCATGAGTTTACGCGGTACTGCATTCTTTGTACTGGGACTTATTTCACGAAGCATCCATGGACTCGAAATACTCTCCGAGCACGGATGGGAGAGCAACACAACCACTATGGGGCTTTCTTTGGGGCTCTGTGTTCCAACAAATCTGAGAAAGCTCTTCTCATATCAACCCTGGAAGCACGTAACGGTCTCGGAGATCAAGATGAGTAATTCAGATGAGGCGGACATAGCAGCCGCGAAAGTCGACGATGATGAAGTCAATGCACGTATACTGGAACTTATCATGGAACTTGGCAACACTGTCTTGAAAAATAAGGCGATGACTGAACTTATGCATCTCAAAACACGCAAGTCGCCGGGCTTCTCAGAATGCAGCCTTTTCAAAAAAGTCTTGATATTACTGGAATGTCATCAGTTTCGTCTCAATATACGGCGGTTTGCAATCGACCTTTTCGACAAATCTATAATGCGACAAATTGTACTCGATGAAGAAAGCAGCGATGAGAACTCTGCGAGCGACGATGGAGACGATATGAGTGAAGGGAGGACCGAAAGACAACGTAGTATCAGCGATGCCTCAAGTGGCGTCTAAAGCCAAATACACGGCATCATGGGTGATACGGGAGTTTGGGATATCAGGATATTGTAAGATTACAGGTAGGGAGGTCTCTTTCCCTGGCATAAGGGGCAAGATCTGCAGGGCGTTTTGGGGTGTAACTATACGTGATTTTTATTGCATAACAGACAGGGCGTACGGAGGCAGATTTAACTGCTTGCTTGAGTCCGATCTGGGGCTGATGAAGCCAATGAAAAGCCGTGAGAGTGTTTTTATTTTTATGTTTGTGTCTCAATTTTATATCGTGAGGCATCCCATCCCATACAGAAGTTGCTCATTCTATCCCCTGAATTCAAACCATTCATGAAAACGTGATTTATCCGCTAATGAAAATCACGAACTGTGTGGTTGAATCTACTAATTTGCCATAACTGGAGAGGCTATAAGGATTTTTCTAGTGTTTCTTAATAATCAATTACTTTAGTTCAACAGGTTTCAACGCCTCCACTTTTAGAGAGCAAGGCTGACATCTGAAGGTGGAAGCTTCACCCCGCAGTACGGTCACCCACAACCCTGATTCCCCCGATTAAGTTACCAGAGTAGAGAGTTCCCATTCAGTTCCCAAAATATCATAGATACTTCTTTAGGTTCCAATGTAGCTTCAAGGGTCTTCGGATCTCTCATAGATGAGAAACGGTATTAAAGTTAAACAAGAGTATTTGTTGCTGCGTCGTCGTGTGTAATATGTAAGGGCCTAGACCCGAGGTCTCTTTGTACTTCCAATCACTTGCTCAAGCTGATTAATTGTCCCGGACCTACATATTAGCTCACTAGGTATTTATCTTACGTCGAGCAAAATGAGTTGTTTTTCACCTTTGCCCTATCCTTTGTCTTTAGCACATATACTGCGATCATCATGTCCGCCACAGAAACGCTCAAGTTAGCACACACTGCGAGATGTAAGCTTCAGATAGCTGCAGATCGACCAGATAGAAATCTACGGTTCATCCTAGGCCATGCCTTCACGTTGGATAAACTCAAATTGCGCATCGCAGAGGTATATATAAACCTTTACCATCTCGCGCCCCACATAGAACGTATATGCTGACCCCTCACCAGATCGAAGAAGATAACGACTCATACGAAGAGCCCATTCCCTCTGCGGAACGGCGGGTGAGCTTCCAAAGTCACCGTCCATCTGGCTCGCAACAAACGACATCCGCCAACCGCAGACGCTCCCCTCCTCCCGATCAACTATCTTGTCTTTCTGGCACCGACTCGGAGGAGGACGATCTCGACGATGATGAGGAGGAGGACGATCTCTCTTTGCAACGATTTGGGTCCGCGGCCGCACAGCCTCCTCGTATGATTGATGATGATAGCTCATCCGATGAGGATGAGATAGAACCAAAGTCGCCACCACCATTGTCGAATGAGGAGTTGGAAACGCTTACTGGTGGGCCAGGAGACGCGGCCTTGACGAGTTCGTATGGAGATTTGAGGCGCTGTCCTTGCCATGGAAAGAAAGAGAAAGTCCCAGCAGCATCGCAGGTTTGGGAGGTTCCAAGGAAAACTGGATATACCGGCCCTCGATTGGCTGTTGTGCAGGTTGAGGCATAATTTTGAATTTGTCCGTCTCTTTAAAACTTCGTGGTGCTGGCTACAACGTTGTCGAGGAGTGGGATCACGTAATTTGGCAGGTTGCTGAAGGAGGCACCTTTATGACTTTACTTGAGTTGGGTTTCGTCACAATAATATTCATGTATTTACGTCAAGAAGAAAATGACAGCAGTTTGATTAGTCTACGTGGTAGTTCTTGGCGAACCCCCTTTCCCCCAAACCATTAAGCGAGTATATCTCAACCTCCCCCTTTTCTACGCATGGACGAACGCTGCTACTCTTGTGCCCAGCACAAGTGCACGGCAAACCCAACAAAGAACATTCATGCAATTTTAATGTCTCGTTTCAAGAGCATTTTTCGTTCGTTTCCTCCCCACACCTCTAGTATTGTTTTGGCGCTCATCCGATCTCCCGTTTCGAGTATGAAACTCCATCCGTGCCAAACCCCAACCACACGTGACAACATACCCGGATTTCGTCTCGACCTTCAACACCAAGAGGTGCATGGGGTCGTCTTTCTCGCATTGTGCTGATCTCGGGCAGATCTTTGGATCTCCCCACTTCGGCACCCAAACACATCGCCTGCAAGGAATATGCATACTTTTTTGATGGGTATTGCTTCTAGACGATCGAGCTAATGTGACGTTACCGCTTTATGCATTTCTGCGTAAGGCTTTCTTGCTCGTACCGTTGTGTCAACACTCGAGGCTGCAATTTGGTTCAGACGAGCTGTTTCACATGTTTATCCTCTGTTCAATGAGCTGTCAAAGAATCACATTCTGGGTGGCGGTTGAGTAGAGCAGTGTTTGACACCGAGATGGGTCCCTTTCTGCAAGTTTTCCAACAAGGCGCGTAGTGCAATATAAGAAGGGTTGGTAATCTGCATGTTTTTTCTTCTAATCATCAGACGAACTGGATTCATCGGGCGGCTTCAATACATTCTCTTCTTTTCTCAATTTTATTTTCTAGTTGCATTCATTTAACTTCCATCTTCTTCTTACACTTACTTGTCAACTTCATATTACATTCAAAATGGCCAACTTTGTTACCAAAAGTCTATTGCTTGCTTTCGTTCTCTTGAATGGTGAGTTTTTGAACGCATACCGGCTAATATTAACTTGCTGATATTGTTCCAGCTGCACCCCCTGTCTATGCACAAGCTGGAGGTAGATTCATCACATCTGGTAAGTCACAACAAGAATTGTTCTTTTCCGTTCTTCGTCATTCAAACAAAGACCCTCTCTCTATGCCTCTCTCCTCCAAATACAGCATGCAGCACATCTAGTCCCTCACCAGCAAACAAAAGCTAATACCTCTCCTCCAGTCTGTACCAGTGACGCAGGCTGCGATTCTGGATGCTGTGGATTCAAATCCGGAAAATGTGCCGGACCCATCATAGCCCAAGAGCGTGATGGAGGTTGCGGATTCGGTGACGCACAGCCCAACGATACTGCAGCCCAAAAGCTGCGAGGCGGCGCCGCATCTCCTCCAGCAGCTACTACTCTTGCAACCGTCGTGGTTCCTGGAGCAGCTTCCACCGCAGCACCAGTTTCCAAAGCTCCGGGAACACAGTTCATTACCGGAACTTGTACCTCGGATGCGGACTGTGCGTCTGCGTGCTGTGGATTTAAAAGCGGGAAATGTGCTGGTGCTATTGTGGCTCAGGAAAGAGATGGGGGTTGTGGATTTGGGGATGCAGCGCCGAATGATAAAGCTGCACAGGCATTGCGTGGTGGTGCACCTGCTGCTGCTGCTCCTCCTGCTGCTGTTGCTGCTCCTCAGATGAATACAGCCGGTACAACCGCGGCTAAGCCTGGAGCTCAATTCATCACCGGGGTTTGTACGTCGGATGCGGACTGCGCTTCGAAATGTTGTGGTTTTAAATCGGGAAAATGCGCAGGTCCAGTGGTTGCACAGTGAGTTTAGTGATCAAAGAGTTGGCTCTGAGTATTGAATGCTAACTTGTTTTCGTTAGGGAACGGGATGGTGGATGTGGTTTTGGAGACCCAGTGCCAAATGACACAGCTGCGAAAGCGCTTACTGGATGAATGATCAGGGCTTTGCTGAGAGATAGCAAAGAAAGATAAGGAATCATAGATGGATTTGGTCTGTATATTTTTCTTATAGGAGGGGCGTTTCTTTGGAACCTAGGCAAGTCCTGGGTACGATTACAATGTTGTACAATAGGGTATTGCATTCCTTGTTATTACTATATTTTTTCCAATCAAAATTCTTTTTCAATCAAAACTTTAGAATATGAGATTCGAAATCCCTCCAGTTTTCCAAGAAGGCTGACCTTTCGTGGCCTTGGGTGTTTCCATACTTCCTATCGAAATACCTTGTGTTGTAGCCTACTTTACGTCTCAGCTGTGTGAATCATTCAGATCCAATTCCGAAAGCAAGCCATGCGGCAGAAGACTTGGAGTCTGTCGAGATAGAATACTCGATACATCATCTTAATATTATGGTAATAACAATTATTGCTCCCAGCTACACGCCGCAGCACTGTGTTGCAGTGGATCACGAAATAAATATTTGGTTTAGAATCACGAAACTTTTATCTTATTGGAAGGGATTATACAATATGCAACATTGAGGTTTTATAAAAAGCCTCCCCGAAGATCGATATGCAGCTGGCTTTAAATATTGAATAAAAAAATTTGAGAAGGAGAAGGAGAATGTCATAATTCACGGGAACAAGCTCCAGCTTCACAAAGATCAGCAGCAGCAAGGAGTTCCCGCACAAAATATTTCAATTATGCACATAATATGACCGTGAGACGGTTGGAAGAGTGTCCAACGGTTGATTTTGTAGTGACAAAGTGTAAGGAGCAATAAAAGATGGGAGCTGAAGTTGAGTTTTATAGCGGATCCTCCGACCGAGCGGGCGCTAGCGGGCTGGCGCGGCCGGGTGCTTATTTAATCTCGTTTTTTCTTTCCTTCCTGCTTGCAAAACCATCTTCACGCAAAACACAACAATTGCTCAACAGCAGCCTCCTGTGCACAGGATGGCATCGGTAGCTACCATGTTTTGGTAGCAGATACAAGGTGTTACTTGGATTTGTGCGATTGTGCAGCAAATTCAGTATCAACAAGTTGATTACATTTTCGCCATCTTGTCATTTTCTCTTCGTTCATCTTTCCTTTACACTCGTTCATTCGAACAAAACCACATATTGCCTACCTCCTAACCTTTTCATGGACTGGAGCGTCACTTATTTTATATATCGTTCGTGGGATAAAGAACCAAAGGCCTAGACAGCCCGTCCCATCCACCCTGCTGGCGTTGATAAAGTGCGCCAGGAGGACTAATCTGGACAGACATTTCATATGATCGAGCATACAATTGGCTGGGAGGATAAGAGGATTTTCTTCGATTGTTTAGGTTATGCTATCCAGCGTATTGATATTTATCCATATACAAACAAATTCAATGCATTTTTGACTCCCTCGTCCAAATTCTCCCGTGAAGCATACAAATCATGACTTGCTCAATCATCAGAGAACGACGCCGAGAATCTTGCGCCTAGTCGTCAGGTATTGTGCCCTAGCGAACGGCTACAGGCAAACGGCGTAACACGCTGAAGTGCTGGCTTCTGGAAGAACGCCTCCGATTCGGGGCCTTTTTTCTCCACTACAAACCCATGAATGACATAAGGGAACACCCACCTATTGATGATACAATATCCCCCTAGTCATCTCATCCGTTTCTTTCTATCAGACTTCATTGCATCGCCCCCATGTAACGATCTTCGTAGACGGAGTCGTTCCTCCCTCGGTCCCCATGCCCTCAGTTCTGGCGGAGACAAATAATGAGTATACACAACATGGAGCTCCATATGCTGTTCCTTGCTCTTCATCTTGTCTTCCATCCCTTAAAGGTTCCTTTCCTACTGATCGGCGAATCTTCATGAGCCAGCCGGGGCATCATCCAACAAAAAAGTGATCCAGTGTAGATGACGAGCCGAGGAGGAAATTGATCCCGGGTGGTCAATAAGGTAGTCAATATCCGAGCGGTTAACCATGACTTCTTAATGTTCGTTGTTCTTTCTCTGTATATTTGTTTCGCTCTGCGGCTACTGGCGTATTGTTCGACATTTCTACTCGGAGTTGGGAGTCATGGACACCCCATAAGTAATGCTGTTTTGGAAATCAGCTAGCTTGGATTTGCAATCCTATATTTGTCAACTTAGTTTCTCGGGATTGTGAGGTAGTGCTTACCGTTATTTGAGAGATCTCGTTTTAAGTCGACAGCTTCTAGAGCAAGAAACTTCTTCGGTAGGAAAAAAGGGTATCGCACAGCAATTTAAGCTCATTTAGATTAGTGATGAACAGGTAGTCCTTTCCCAGCAAATGGTCCCGGGGGGGG
>Ga0247734_1000610_pt1 | contig 29954 bp, 31 predicted proteins | sample UWRJL103311B2_FD_180933 | JGI IMG/M metagenome (GOLD analysis project Ga0247734, IMG submission 180933) | Plant litter microbial communities from Arlington Agricultural Research Station in Wisconsin, United States - UWRJ-L103-311B-2 | ecosystem: Environmental > Terrestrial > Plant litter >...
AAAGCCCGCTTGGCTCTTGCGTCCCATCTCGGCGTGCATGTTTGTTATGACCACTACTCCCCCATCTTCCCTTAAAAGGCCTTTAATTGTCTGGAAGAACACATTTTGAGGGATGTGTTCAAGAACTAGAGTTGAAAGTACAAGATTTGCTGCTCCAAAATAAGGGGAAGAGGAAGGCGGGGAAAGTGCATTGAATTCATTAAAAGTGATGGTAGGTGGTGCTTGGAGAGAGGAGATGATTGTAGTACAACGTGTACGGGCGATAGCAAGCATAGATGGGGAGAGATCCAGTGCCGTAATATGGGATATTGGGGGCGTAAACGTTGGTGAGAGGAGTTTGACGGTGTTGCGGCCTGTGCCACTCCCTAATCTGTGTTATATTAGTTGTGTGTCAAAGATACTGGGTTTCGGGTTAAGTTTGGCGCTTAGCACGTTGATCGGTTTGAGAGCTTACTCAGTGATAGTTACTGGATTGGAGGGAGGAAGAAGAGCAAATGCTTGTGAGATGAAACCTGGGAGAAGACAGTCATCGAGAGATTGAAGGATATTCCCATCTATATCATAGACCTGTATTATTATGTCAGAGACTATCGGAAGTGCTAAATTTCTGCTAAGATGCTGATTAGGTCTTTAAAAGAACGTTGTACAATAGCGACACCATTATTAGTACCATTCTAATATATTCATATTACAAAACTGACAAAGCTAAAGGGTGTAAGAATCCAGAGATATAAAACAGAAGATGAGATCCCCCATAGTATAGTCATAATTTCAAAATCAAATCAATTAAACGCACCTTTGCCCACCGATCATACAGCTCTATATTCGAGACTAACTGAACAGGTCGAAGTGTAGAGTTGGACATTCTGAGTATGGATTACTAAGCTTTGAAATTGAAGAATAGCCTTTATGGCCTAACTCCACTGTGTCTTCGCTTTTAAAGTATATGTATTCGGCAGCTTCTTTAATTATGTGAACTGTGGTTATGAGATCTTCAGAAAGCTACAAAAGTATCGGCGATAGCGGTATATAAGACGGGCCAGTGTGTTATCGAGATGGCGGTGACTCATGCCGTTACACATGAACCATTACGCCCTTTGAGCCCAATAAAAACTATAGTTAGAACTATAAAGGCTACCCATACTAAGCCTGAATCTAACAAGGATTCAAAAAAAATATTTGATAGTAAACCAAACAGCTAGCAGCCAAAGATAGGATGTCCATCTGCTCCTTACTCAACGCCAACTCACGTGACATTCATGAATGTATATAGATCTGCCAGGTCAGAAGACTCTACAGTTTATATATAAGTCTGCTAGGAGTGTTTGTAAGTCGTTACTCAAGCAGGCCAAGGATGATGTAGATTTTGTAGACCTGCATCCCAAGTTTGCAGTTGGATCATATTGTAACTCAATCCTCGTAAATTGCAATCCTCAATCTGGTGAGCTGCTAAATGAGATTCATGATGAATTGCAAGGATCTTTAAACATTATAAAATCAACTAGGTTATTAGTATAGAGTCTAACTCATTGCTCTTGCGGGCTCGTCGTTTGGAGTTATTGGTTCGAGTGGCTTTTGTTGAATAAACGGTGCCAAATGTATGTGTTGGTATACTGACCTTCCGAATCGACTTACATAAGCTGGGGATGCTGATGTAAGCATCGGGTTATAGTAACCCCGGTTCCGGTGAAGTCATATACACTAGGTTGTACGTAGATCTAGTTCAATTAAGCATCATCACCACCGAATACAACTAGCACTTACGTACAATACGTATTGGTGCCACGTATTCAAGAGTGATCCGACAGTATGTTAAGAGGAGGAAATATTGGCAAATTTGAGTTTAAAATAATTTTAAAAGCTGGAAATTTCACCTTCTTGATTATGAATATATTTAGTATAGGATATTATGGGAGCATGGATAATGTTGTTAGATATAGGATGTACTGTGCTATTATATAAGAAAAGTGTTGTGGCTTAGGGTATTTCAGGGTGCTTCACATTTGTATTACAGTATGTAGCTTCGTGAGAAAGAGGCAACGCTTCTTCTCCTCCTTAGACTACACCGTATACAGAACCCTACCATACATTTTGAGGAACCTCCACTCGCAGTGTGACATAGGGTCCTTGACAAAAAGCGTGATTTGTAATATTCGCGGAATTACTGTATTTACCTCAGATACAAAGCGTTATCAAGATCATTTCCTGAGGATGGCCTTATCCTTATATGATATCTCTCCATATTTAAATTTTCAGATATGAAGCGTACTGATATTCTGCTTCCTTAACTTAAAGCTCTTTCCAGAATTCACCTCGTGTCTAGAGATCCAAGTACGGCCCAGCATGGTTCGATTAAAAGAGATCAAAAATCTGAAACTCATCTGCTCCTTCCCTGTCTATTTCCCATCCTGATTTTCCAGCCCCAATTTCTCCCAGTGTCCCCTTTGTCTTTGTAAAATCAAAGTACCACAAAGTATTAGCATGTATTAAATTCGTCTCCAAATACGCTATCGCCTTTCCAGCACAACCCCTGGAGCCTATCGAAAAGGAAACAAAAGCATCACGCATAACCTTCTTCTGCTCTTCTGAAAATGTAGAGGAGGATGAAGTAAGCCATCTCTCTAGCCTGTAAGAAAAAGGATCTGGGAAGTAGGCTTCATTGTGGTGAATAGAATAAGTGTTTACGCTGATTATAATTCTTGGTGGTATAATATAACCATCAACAACGAATGGTTGATTTTTGTTTCCATCGGCTGGGAGAATATCACGCCATGGAATTCTCGGCACGGATGGTGCCATGCAGAAGGCTTCGTCTATTCAGGCGCGAAGATATAGGAGACCTGCTGCTTTGGAACCTGTAATTTCGTTGCTACTTGTAAAGGCGGTCCAAATTTCTGCTACAAGTTTCTCGTATAATGACTAATTTCGTGATAGATAGAAAAAGGCAGCACTCAGTACTGTGTTAACAGTTTCTCCAGCTATTTATACCATTATCAGTAAATTGATACCAATGACAGGAACACTGACCAGCAGTAAGAAAAAGATTCGCTTCAGCCCAGAGATCGACTTCCTTTAGTTCACCCTCCTCAATCCCTATTACATCTATGGCAAATAAGTAAAGATTATGTTCTGCATTTTTAGGTTTCGCTATACCCTCCATAATCATGGTTTCCATAAGTCCCATGTAACTTGAACGTAGATTCCATAATGGCAGCATTATCATTATCCCTAGGTTTAGTCACCGAGCTAGCGAGAATTACAAACCAAAGTTACTTGCAAGAATTCCGCTATCTAGCACCATTAGCATGAAATGGTTCTTCTTATCTATTTGTAACTGCATATTATAGCCGAATACAAGAATTCCAGCAATATCTAGACCTAGTTGCCTTGCGGTAGTGGAAATATCAAATGGGTTGAATCTTTGACACTCGCGTAGTAGGTTGCGTATAAAGAGGTCTATTTGCACTGTCATAATTTGCTCGAATACTCGCATTAATCTCTCCGAAATTACCTGCCCGATAAGCTGGCGCCGAGTGTAATGAAAGTCTTTGTCTACGGCAGTGAAGATGTTCCATCTCGTAAATCCTGGTCCGAGAGCCATGTAAGCTTCAGGCTTTGTCGTCCGATCACTCTTATAGATGTCTTTATTTGGAATTAGCGGCTGCATTTTCAAGGATAAGACTTGATAGCTTACTACGAAGCGCTGTGATTGAGTTGAAGACGAGTTTATTAGGACCTTGTCTAATAACCGGACCTAGTGTATACCATTAGAAAATTGAGATTGCATAGAACTGAGCAATGGTACTAGTTTTGAGGTTGATAACTTGCCGTATTTGCGATGATTATGGTCAGTTACCAAAAAGCAGTCTCATTTTGTATGCATGAAAGCCGTTATAGATATGTGATAGCTTTGCGAGGAAAGGACCTGGGTAATTTCTGAGGGGGTGAAGAAATATTTGGTAGGTCAGCCATACCAAATCTTTCCCAATAGTTAGTAAACTTATCAAATATGAGTCGAGATATCATTGCTTACATAAGATGTTAAGGCTGACACAACATAATACGCTATTTCAAAAGATCCAATCTTTACGGGATTGAAGCTTGATTTCATAATTAGCAGTGCAGTATATGTTATTATAAGGTGGTTCAGTAAATGATGTGCAGGTGTCAAAGAGCTTAATCAGAGGATCAAGCTGCCTGAAGGCGAGGAAAAGTGAGCGTTGAGAAATTTTGAACTAGTCATTGTGTTCTAACAATCATATCGGGCGCTGCATTATCTTATTTACAGTGCTGTCGTAATCAAACATCTTCTATCGTCCGTTTGTTGGTCTATAGTTGGTATCCGCAAGGTCATTCTTACGGAAATAATGTAAGTCATCTAAGCGAGCCACTCGCAAAAGGGTTGCTTATTTTACCACATTAAATTCCCCCTTCTCTATTTTGTGACAGAAAATTCCACTGCTAGCCAGGCTATAGTATCATTTTCTACTAGCGGCCTAGCCATGGATGCCCTTGTTCACCTTCTACATGAACAAAATTATTAACAAGCCGAAAAGAGAAACCATACGTCAATATCGCTCTCCTAGGTTTCTTTGACACACTATCACAATACGGGATGCCGATTTCATAAGCAAGAATACCACTGTTTTTGGATCCAATACTGTTACGGGATTAAAATTGCACATCAGTTGCTACATCCAAGAAGAACATGTAAGTAAATCCTCGCCATTGCGCACATGTTAGATGACTAAGTACTACCGCAAACCTGTCTGTGTCCCTTTACTCCAAGATAACGCCATTGAAGTTTGAAAACTAGTTTGAGCATAGTACCATATAATTAAAACATCAAAAGAATAGTTTTTCAAATAGATGATTTCTGTTAAAACCCACCGATTTGCTTAAAATACTTGTCAAGGTTCGATCGTAGCTTCCCCATATCACCACACAGTATATAGCGAACAGAATGTCTGGAAATTAGAATTAGACATCTTCTAACGTGACGAGAACCACTGAACATGATTCTCTATAATACTCCTGGACGTTCAAGTCCAGCTGGGAATTCAGACAAGGTTGGTCACACGAGTTCACCTGCTGGCAAACTGCATTTCCCATTCGTAGAAACACATACAATTAATTGTAATATTCTTAATCTAAAATCTAAAATCTAAAATAGTTATAGATCTGGAAATTCGGTATTTTAAGAAAGGCTAAGAACAAGGGAATGTGACACTTTATTCCCTGCCACAGAGCAATTAATCTCTACCGGAGACTGCATTATAAAATCTGCCTTATGAGCCTAGAAAAATAAAACTGAATGAGCTCATTCACACAAGCGGTCAATATAACAGAAATCAGCATTCTACAAAAACGAAAATAAAATGCCTATAGTATTGTTCCCGATATAAAGCTCCTCTAATAAGATTCAAAAGCTAATAGATTTGAATGTTATAGCAGCATAGCCTACAGACTACGCATTAATACTCGCATTTCAAAAGGAGAGTTGAACGGTTTTAAAAAATATACGCATATTATGAGTTAAGCTCCTTTTGTCACGTGCCCCCTTTTGCTTAGCGAGAACACTCACATACACGTACTATGTGATAGGCCTCTCACGTAACATAGGGGATGATAATATATAGCCCAAATATTCCAAATTTACATCATATCTCATATAGGTATCTATAAAGGTAGTATAACCCCTTTTAGTTGGTGGATACAAATAGTAAGAGATTCTCAATGGACACTGAGTACCAAATGGGTAGCAAGCTATCTATGTAAAAGCAATCGCTATACCAGTATGATAGTATTTAGGAAAATGTATTTTCCAATTGAGTTAAGTTTCATATGGTATGGTGATCTATTGCCCACACAGTGCAGTATAGAATATTAAGAACACGTAGTGACACTTGTCGAGATTCCAATTCATCTTAAGGGTGTTTTGAAATGTCTTGAAAATCGAAGGCGTACTGTACTTTATTGAAATAAACACTTATTTGGGTTCATATTGATGAATATTTCGGTATCCTAGATTACCCGTGTAGTGCTAGCGGTATTTACTTTGGAACTCGTGGAATGAAATGACTTAAGAACCATTATGGCATTATCTTTGTAACTTAGCTAGAATGTTGTTAACGACGTATTTTCCTTCTAGTATCTCTTGAGTAACCGAACATATGATATTGCGCACAGTAAGATGTTTCTCTGAGCATCTCACTTCCAAAAATATATACTGATCGCAATGTTTTAACAGCTGTCTGGAACACGAAAGACAGAGAGGGATTCAACGAAGCGAAGCTTCCACACACATCATAAGCTACAGAATGTATCTTAACTGAAGATGATGTCCAGCCCTCAGGCTCCACCGAATATATAATTATCAACATTGTAGAATTCTAAGCGGTCATCTTGAGTGCTTATTATATCATTATCTAATCTAATGTTAGCAGCTGGCTTTATCAAAGCTTTGCGTACTATACCTGTGATGCATTAATTAATAGAAAATGGCATGTTAACATAAATACTGCTAAGTAAAATGATCTAGGTAGACAGCTCAAAATGCTTGAAAATACTAAACTATTTATTACATAACATAATACCGATTGAGTGCATTTATAACCTAAGGTCCACTACTGCCACAGCTCCGTACTATAAAATAAAGAAATTCGCCCTTATACCATCTGTGAATTAGTTACTCTTTATTGATTATCATATGGCTTTGGATGGGAATTTGAGATTGTTGTTAAACTCGGTGAAAAGTTATTGAGCATTATAGAGGACCACGTAACTGTGACACAGCGCACTAGGAAAAGGACTTTCCGGGCTGGCGCGTCGAAAGCTTCAACTGTTAAGAAATATTGAGCCTCCTTCCGTGGCGATTAGCAATGGTGTTGTCGTGGCTACTGGGTAGAAACCCACAAACCTACAAACCTAATGAGCAAAAGTTGGGTATTGATCGCCAATATAGTTGTCATTCCAGAAATAATGGCATTATTTAAAACCTTCTAGTTCCTTATGATAACTAGCAACTTAACAGGAGGGCTATCTTTTAGCCAATCAATAGTTTGTGGACCAAATGTGGAGGGATTATGATAGTTTACTCCCCTCTGCGAAACTAAAGATTTTCTGTTGAAGAAAGTGTTGCCTAATAGGCAATAGTACTAATTGTTCCCACTGGGAAATGTGAGTACAGAAGCCGAAAGTCGGCTAGAACTTTGCGCCATGATTTGCTCGCAACTTCATCATTTCACAACATTCCAAGTATATCTATAGAATAGAGTTATACAATCGGGTGTCAGAAACGCTGATGTACATACCCACATGGAGGCTCTTTTATACAGCAACATCAAGGTATTTGCTCGCAAAGGCTCAGCTTGGAGCTTTCAAATTCTTTAGCAAGCACAAACGTCTATCAACTGTGCGTACTGTGATAAGACCTAGAGCTGATATACTGAAATTTGGAAGTTTGCTAAAGTTTGCGGCATAAAAATAAAATAGGCTCTAAGTCGAATATCTAAACATACTTGAAAGGTACCCTTAAGATGCTTAGCAAAGATCAGCTTTGTAAGTAATAGCTATTAGTGAGATATACATACATTGTTGTCAATTGCTACAAATTATGAGACAGCACTCGTGTCTATATCAATGGCATTCTTTCTCCATGAAATGCGCACGTGACCGTGCCTGAATATCTGTCCCAGCACGTCTATGGAACGTCAGTCGAAGATTCTGGGATTTCCCCCTCCCCATGGATCAAGTCGAGCAAGCATACGTCCGGTGTAGTACAATGGTTCCCCTTTTGGCCCGTTGATGGCGAGAATGGTCTCGAGGCGGGTTTAATGCCAGTAGGCGATTGATTGGCTGGGAGCAAAAGACTACTCGAATCCGTTACGGAGGATTCCATTACGCCCAAGTCAACCACGAGGTGAATTGATCTTCACCTCGTCTCGACACGCCTGGAATTGTTCTCTCAGTCCATCCATGGCCTTGTTGCAAACCTCTCCCGAACCCTTCATCCTCATACTCACCCACCACGGCTCTCCTCTCCTTTCTGCTGCTCATTCCCCACTTCCGGGGAGTATATCCCAAAGAGGACGATCTTTGTGGCTCGTGCCCAGTAACAGGAACAGCAAATCCAATTCTAGTCCCCAAGTCATTTGTTTACTGTTGTGAGCACTGGACTGGCTTCTCCAATCGCGAACAAACGAAACGCATACACACACAGTCTCATCAATTGCATCCTACCTGGAATTACCTAGTGTTTCATCATGCCGAGTAACGGTAAGGCCCCCAGTGGTCGTTTCGAACTACCAGCGCTCGCCCCAATAAACTTCAACCTCACCGACGGGACAAACATTCCTCCCCCAGATTCCCCCATTGAAGAACAGCCTCCCCTTCCTCCTGCTTCCAAGCCAGTCGCGCCGCCAATCACAACACCGACAACTTCCAATGGCCAAGATGCACTGTTCGACGCTCGAGGACGCCAAAGCGACGTCCCCCCACAAAGCCCTGCCTCAACGACAAGACCTAGCAGTATCCGTCGCTTCTTGTCGCGGAAATCACTCAATGCGAATTACACGAATGGCACCAACCATAATGAGTCGTTGGAGGATTTGAACGCAAGACCAGACAGCCCGAGTAGTTTCATTGATGGAAGACCGGGATTGAAAAAAGCGAAGACTGGCAGTTGGTTCAAAAGACTCGGTAGCAAGAACCGGTCAAGTGTAATTTATGAGAACGAAAAGAAACCGCAGACGCCGCAGAAAAGGGGTCCCCCGCCTCCTAAACTTCCTGAGTTGAACGAGTTCAAGGCTAAGGTACAGGATAACGATGAAGGGAGCTTGGGGGCGGATGACATGTTCAAAGACATCAAGTGAGGATAAGCGGTGGCTATTAATGGTATGTGGTTATTGAGTCAGAAATCTTGCTTCTGGCCTTTCAAATAAATGTTGGACATCTACTAACCCTGCATTTCAGGATCACCCTACCACCCTGTAATGATACATCAAAACCGTTTGTTCATTGGACTTTGCTATGCGATATGGCTGTATGTTGGAACATGGGATACGACGAGATTGGAAAATTCGGGAGGAGATGATACCCTGCTCGAGAGATGGGCACACTCTTTTACTTCTCTTCGAATGAGCGTTGCATATTTACTACGGTGGGTTTCTCCTATCATGGCAATTTTAATGCCAATTCTCTGGCAGCATTTGTAATAAGGCAGGCTTGCCGGTGTTTCATTTTCTGCCCAAATTTCTTTATTTTACACTCTAGGCCTCACTGGACCTTTCTTCCATATGTATAGGGTGTTAGCGGATCTTCTTCTCTCTTGGGAGGGCCATCTTACCCTCCATTAAAAAGAAATGTTTAAATAATGCAGGAATCAAGTACTGCAAAAGACAAGAATTTCCCAGAAATGGTGTTGTATTTCCGAGACCCAATTATCAGTCTACAAAGCCTCTGTCAATATATACACTGCAGCAAACCGGTGAATATATAAATCTCCGGACTATCCCAGTACATACTCAGTACATGTATTATCGATTCCTGCCGAAATAAATTCCTGGACCCCTAAAATTTTTCAAATGCTCCACATTGAGATCAAGAAACAAGCCACGTGAAGTTCCCCTGTAAATTCCCGGGCCGACGTCACCAAAATAACGACCCAAACAGAACTTCTTCCTGAGCTCTCCTCAAATCCCAAATGTCTCTCCCACGAACGTTACGGGCGAGCAGTAGCTCTATTACAGCTCTACCTCAATTATTGGCTCCCAAATTCAGCCATACATTGATATGTCGACGCTATAAATCTGGTCCTTATGGCTATACGCAAGCAAAAGCACTTGTATATTCAAAATATGGTGAACCTGCCGATGTCCTTTCGTACGCTCCTTGGTACCCTCACTCATGCATTCGAAACTGACATAAAGCTAGATTACACACACATTCAATTTCCCCCTCTCTGCCAAATAACACCCTCCTCCTCCGTACCCTCGCAACCCCCATAAACCCCGCCGACATAAATCAAATCCAAGGTGTCTACCCCAGCAAACCTCCTTTTACTTCATTGCTGGGAACCGCCGAACCCTCTGCTGTAGCTGGAAATGAAGGTTGTTTCGAAGTTCTTTCCATTGGATCGGGCGTAAAGTCCGTATCTAAAGGCGACTGGATAATCATGGCCTCTACCGGCTTTGGCACTTGGCGCACCCATACCCTGGCCGAAGAAAAGGATATCTTGAAGGTCAATAAAGAAGGATTAAGTCCGATACAAGTTGGAACCGTGAGCGTGAATCCCTGTACGGCATATAGGATGTTAAAGGATTTCGAAGAATTGAGGGAAGGCGATTGGTTTATACAGAATGGAGCGAATAGTGGCGTTGGAAGAGCAGCTATACAACTAGCTAAGAGGTGGGGATGGAAATCGATCAATGTTATTAGGGATCGGCCGAGTGAAGAGGAGACAAACAAGATGAAAAAAGAATTGGAAGAATTAGGGGCGACAAAAGTTGTCACAGAGAGTGAGTTGATGGCGAGAGGTTTTGGGGACCAGGTAAAAGAGTGGACAAATGGTGGGAGAGAAAAAGTCAAAGTCGGGCTCAACTGCGTTGGTGGTAAACCTACCGGTGCTATGGTTAAGTGCCTAAGTCATGGTGGACATCTGGTGACGTATGGTGGCATGTCGAAACAGCCAGTTATGCTACCGACTGCAGCTTTGATTTTCAAGGATATCAAATTTAGCGGCTTTTGGGTTAGTAGATGGAGCGATGCAAATAAGGAGGAGAAGAAGCGAACTGTAGATGAAGTTCTAGAAATGACGAGGTTAGGCATGTTTAAGGATATTCCAGTACAGCAGCTTACTTGGGATTGGGGTACGGATGAAAAGGTATTGAAAGATGCTGTATCGGGGACGCTCAGTGGGTTCAGGAGTGGGAAGGGCGTGTTCGTTTATGGAGACACTTGAGAAATGTACGTTTGTAAAATTGGAAACTCTGTTCTATAGGCGAATTAGAAAGGAAAATGGACATACGATAGCTCTTTGTACAAAACCCACGAGCTTGTTGCGTCATATCTGTGTATTCTACAATCGGAAAATCAATTCTGAAAAGGGAAGTCTGAAAAGCAGGGGGGGCACTCGAATAGAAAAGCAACTTCCGCCCATCACTTCTCTTTAACCTTTATCCTGCCACATAAACATAAACGGCCATAGTAAGGAAAACCACGATGGCTTTGGGAAGCGCAGCAAATGATACATGGGACTCTTATCTCATGTAACTAAAACCCTGATTTGATGTGCATATCATGAAAATCATGGTGGAATGGGCAGCTTGCTTCCACGGATGGGGAGCTTTAATTGCTTCAAACATGCGACTACCCCTTGGTTTTGCAGTAGATATAATGGGGACTATATCTCCAGAAATAGGAGGATTTCCTATTGAAAGAAAGCAAATCGTCTCACATCCATGGAGAGCTAATCCCCATTTCAGTTTTCTTCTTCAGGCACTAGTAGATCTTCCGGTTAAGAACAGACATTTACTAATGAAATTATTGCGTCTTCGTGGTCACCAGCTGGTTAACCTCTTTCTGTGACAGCTGAGGCGATGTGCTATGTTTCGCGCGTGCTCCGAGTGCTAAACTATCTCTGCGAGTATAATGGATAGAAATGATTGTGAGTGAGTTTACCTGGCTCGATATGTCCCATCCGCAGGTTTTCAGAACGAAGAGTGAGCAGTCCACTCCTAGCGCACGACTGAGCTCACGATTGACAAACTCATACGGAGCATTTGCTTCAAATGATAATGTTAACAAGGTAACATGTCTTAGAATAAAACTATGACTCCCTAGTTACTGAACGTTGATATTCGAATATTGAAACATAATGACAACGAAACCTTCACCACTTATATAAACACTAAGAATAGTAGAGCGTTACCTATCCCTAGCGGTTGCAATCGAGCTGACAAGTCTGATAACTCTTTTACTTCATATATTATTGAACCAGAGACCAAAGTTTTGTTAGTACACGACGCCTTAAGATCAGACGAATGCATAGCAGGAGAAGTAGGAGCCGGCAAAACAGCACCTGGCGAAGGGGCAACTAGGCAAGTCATTAGTGATATGGTCCATAAATGGAGACGGTTTCGGTTTTATTGCTGAGGCGAGTACTGTCTGGCAAGGAGGTTGATGAGGAAAATTGCATGAGGGGGAAATCATTGGACAAAGGAAGGTACATCAGGACTCAGGAGTAATGTTTACGTCGCATGTTTTACCTTAACCGACCATGCTGACCGAAAGTCTTAAAATTGATATAGGCGTCAGCCAATGGTCTAAAGTAATGTAAGCTCAAAACAGGCGAGACATGTGTTTTCAAGTATCACGCAGAAATAAAAAGGGTAATCAGAAGCAGCATTGGGAACTCCCGCCCGCTGTCCATTGAATAATCTCAATAATTTGGTAGTATACACAACTCCGAGGTATCACTTGCTGTACAGTATAATACATGGCTAATAACATCCCTACTCCGAACAAACTCCGTCCATGCATAATACACATCACTCAACCCTTGTGGGAATCTTAACTTGTGCTCTCTTTCGATCCATGAGTGGCATTCCATAGCGCCATCCAACACCATGTGGCCCTCGACCATCCTTGCCAGCATGGTCGACATTTATATCTGTGAATCTAAACTCCCATCTTCTTGTATCGATGGCTTTCACTGGGCCACCTTTCTTCTTCTTCTCTCGTCGTAATCGTTTCACTTCGGCTTCGGCATCTCGTTCTGCTTGCCTTTCTGAGACCTCTGCAGCGGACATGCCGGCTCTGGTATCTTTGTGCATTAAAGTAAGTTCGGGGTGGGGCACCCGGTCATCGGCGGGGAGGAGGTTGTCATCGAAGACTTTGGCAGCATCGGCACGAGTGAATACTCTTGATTCAGACGTAGGGTGGAATATTTGTGGGCCAGTAGCTGGATGTATAGGCAGGTCATTAATTGACTCATGAGGTTGCCAGCCTCTCTTTAGTTTCTTTGCCTTGTCAGGTTCGAAGTGTGTTACGGGAAGCATGCCCATCACTGCTCTTGCGTATGGCTTGGCGAGCGGTTTCCCCTTTGAATAAGTTAGCAGATGTTATTAACGATGTATAACTTTTTAGAAGGGGTAAATAAATTTTCAGAGAGGCTCGCATGCTATATTTTGTAACCATGTAGTTGTCTTAAAGACTAATCGAATTTATATAATCATCATAAAATTTTGAGAGAGTGAGAGGGAAAGGGGATATTGGTAGCCACTTACTATTCGAGTCCACTCCTTTTCTATCTCCTTCAACCTTACGACTGCGCCAATTCGACTCATCTCGACTCCAAATTCGGTACTGGCATCTCTGACAGAAAAGCCTTCCACCATGACAGCTTCCCATATTTTTTCTTTCATTTCGTCGCTCAGCACACGTTGGCTCACAAATGCAGGGTTCAAGGGAAACGGCCGTAAGTCTCTTGTTGTTTCCGCAGGTATTTTTGATGCTCCCTTTCGTCCACCTGCACTGGCTGAACCACCCTCGAGGTTCTTATCTTTGTCACCATCTTGCTTTTGGTTTCCGGATTCTACCAACCGCCTCAACCGCCCTTCAGGGGTATAGGCACTGAGATAGTTGGTATGACCATCTGCAGGGTTTCTAAACGTTGCTCCTTGTCCACCAAGCCACCGCCATAGCTGAGCGCGAGCTCTGGTTACTCTTGAATATGCATCGTGTCGTGAAGTAGCGGAAAATGACCGCAATTGTACGGTTCTATATTGTGATATTGTACATATGGAGACAGAAGATGGGAGGGGTGGACATTTTAATGAGGGTGGCATAGTCGGAATGAATGCATGAAGGAATAATCGGAAGGTGAAGAGGGATGAGGTCGAAGCTCAAGAGGAAAAAAACTAGCCTATAATTTAGCGAGCTTTCCTAGGTCACGTGCATACCCCTGAGTAGTGCGGTGCTTGCTCTAACAGATCTGCCACAACACAACCTAATGACTTCTTGAAATTATTGTTATCATTATTGCAGTTGAAGTATGTAGTTCCCTTGATATTAACTATAAAGTTCTAGAATATATCTATGTGTTTGGTCTATGAGTCAACACAACGTTTCGGTTTATAGATTATGTTGGATGTTCTGAAGGATAGGCGGAGTTTCAACAATGAAATTTGCGCGAACCCTATCAACTTCTTCCTTTGTCAATCCACACCTTTCTGTGATGTATCCTTCAGGACCTCCGAACTTCTCCCTCAGTATCTTCAAAGTAGCCATCATAGCCTCAGCCCTGAATGGTCATTAGCCACAGATAGTCAGTGATTAGCAAAAAAGAAAACTCAACTTACTTTGAACCGACCATGCTAATAGCCCCATCCAGATTGCCCTTTAGGTTTGGATCATTCACGAGATGTTTGATAACAGTTTCCTTCCACTCATTTGGAAGACCAATTTCAGTTAAAGCATACTCTTGGGATATGATCTCATCTTCGACTCCACAAAGAGAAAGTACCAGTGCGCATATGACACCGGTACGGTCTTTGCCAGCAGTGCAATGTATTACTATAGGTTTTTCTGGCTCATTGGCGAGATGGAGGAGAATAGTCCTATAAGATGATAGAGCGCCACTCTCAAGTATGGAGGTATAGGCTCGACTGAATCCCTAGCCAAATATTAGTAATTATAAAGTATACTTGGTCTTGTTTCCTTACCTCAACTCCACCAAAGTAATCCTTGAATCTCACAGCAAGTGCTTCTGGAGAATAATCCATATCAGCGAATACTGGAACAAAGACTCTTTCGCATCCTTCCCACTCTTTCACGCCTCCTATCCCGGCCGCGATATGTCTCTGAATTTCTGTATTTGATCTGAGGTCGTAGAAATGAGTTATTCCCAGCTTTCTCAAGGTTGTAATCCCATCTTCGGTAACTTGAGTTGGCTCTGCACATCTATATACAAATCCAGTCTTAATAGACTTGGAGCCAACTGGATATCCTCCGAGATCTCGAAAGTTGTGGATTCCATTGACCTCTATGAACGGTGGGGATGGGAGAGGAGCTGGGGATGGCTCTACCGAGATTCTTGCGCTCATCTTCCCTACAACTGATTCTAGGCGTTTAGAGTGGGACTTGGTTTGTGATCTTCAGCCAGAAAGTTCACTCCTTAAAACTGTCCTACCGCCTTAGTTGGAATAGTGTACCTGAAGAAAAAATATTAATCAATACACTTAATATGTATTTCTACAAATAAATGGGGGAGAAGAAAAGGGGGGTTCGTGACTTTGTTGCCTCGGTTCTTGGCGGTCCACTTCCTGTTACATGGACGCTGTAAACTTGACCACCTAATATAAACTCTTCCATACAACACACTCTCACCACAAACAGCGACCACATGAGATAAATTTAAGAAGTCCGCAAAATTGATGGTTGCTTGGTACACTTACTAGCCAGTCCTTCATTCAACACTTCAAATAACTGATGAGTGAATCACCGCGCAAAACCCCAATCGACAACATCATGCCTTTCATCGAGGAGTCCCAGATCTCCACTCCAAAGGAATGCGAGGAAAGAATAGAGCGTATTCGCGTGAAAAACCGCCGGAAACTATATCTTGACAGAAACCCATCATATTTCACATCTCCAGATTTAGAGCTCTCAGGTGTGGTTTGCCACTCGTGATCTGTCAAGTACAAATTAACATTAATTTATTAGATCCGTTACTTTACGATCGCTGTATCAGAAGATTCCAGTCGACGGCTGAGAGAGAAGCAGATGGCCGTTCTAAGGGATATTCTGGAGTTTTAGAAGCAGACCTTTATCGTTCGGAGGCCAAATTGGAGGCTTTGAAAGGCACAAACACCGAGTCCGGTGGTGAGCCTACGAAGTCATTGTCAAGCTCATCTCTACCCTTTGTCAGCTATTCCAGAGGCCAGAATGGAGAAGTCTTGCCCGAGGATCCGGATGAGATTCCAGAGTCTAAAGAAGATGGGCTTGAAAGATGGAGGTTTGCAATGACACTCAAATTTCTTAACGGAGAAGATGAAGACTTTGATTATAATGAGATTGATAAGAACGGTGAATGGGATCTTATCGAGAGGAAGGAAGAAGAAGATCGATGGTTTGATGAAGAGGAGCCAGAATGGGATGGGAAAGACTTTGAGGAAGTGAAAAATAGCGAGACCGGCATACAGGACTACTGATTAATGCGAGGTGTAATGCTATTGTAACGCTGATAAAGAAATTCCTAGGTTTGCCCGTATTCTAAATGTACACATTTGTCACAAATATAATGACAGATGAAATATATTGTGGTTCCCAGGAAAACTACCTCCTCAAAAGGTGATTACGTCCAAGATATGGAGTAACAAAAGGGATTCGATGCGTCATAAGAGCGTATCAAAAATCCGGAAGTGTTCCATCATTCTTATTGGATCTAACTCTGCGGTACATTGAGAAGAAATAACTTAGCGTTGCGCTAGCATTAGAGTATATCCAGTCTCAGTTCCTGCCAAATAACCACCTCTTCAACTTGGAGTTCGGAATTTTAGAATTTCCCAATTCTATATGTTTTATATATTCAGATTTTGCCAGAAATATTAAACCAGTAAAAGTTGGCCCTCATCCCAAATCCTATAGCAAATACTTTAAATTCATCTCATGACAACTAGTTGTATCACGAGTGATACATGAATATTGTCACCTGGAAGTGCTTACTAAGCGAACTGTGCGGCGCAAGGCTGCGAGCCTCCAACCTCAGTGACAACACTATTCATAAATACCAAATAGCTCGGATTATATCACTGCTTTGCTCTTATTGTTCTCCTTTGTGCATATCTGCATCATATCAAACTACTTTAGCCGACAACCTGGAATACTACACTGCACAGCGATCATAACTCACCGAGCTCGAGGCCACAACGACCCCGCCAACGTCATCATGAACTTCATCCATAGCACTCTCGACAAAGTTAGGGAGTGGGCTCCTGTATCGCACACTTCTACTTTCCGTACAAATGGCCAGATAACTCCTGAAGAATTCGTCGCCGCTGGGGATTACCTCGTATACAAATTTCCAACATGGTCTTGGGCAGACGCTTCACCTGAGAGCAAGCGTGCAAGCTATTTACCTGCGGGCAAGCAGTTTCTGGTGACTCGTGGAGTCCCATGCCATCGAAGACTTGACGATAACTTTGCTGGTGATGCTGGGCAGGATGAGACTATGGTGGGAGATGGAGAGGACTTCAGAGGTTTGCATGCACTTACTTTTGTGATAAGCAAAAAGCTAACTAGTGATATAGCTTCGGGAGCACACTCTGCTGGAGACGACGAAGATGGATGGCTAAGAACTGGGGGTTTGGCTGCTAGCCAAGAGGCTAGAGCTAGAGATGTAAGAACTGTTGATGAGAGCGGTAACATGGGGGAGCGAGAAGACGATGAAGATGATATTCCAGACATGGAGGATGAGGAAGATGACGAAGAGGCAATTATTCGTGATCCCAAGGGTGAAGCAGATTCGTATGCATTCTAAGCTCCTCGGAGGTAGAGACACGCTAATACGCAACAGATCACGTCGAACATACACCATTTATATCGCATACACCCCGTACTACCGTACTCCTCGGCTCTATCTATCAGGCTACCTCGCTGGGTCTCAGCCACTACCTCCTCATCTCATGATGGAAGATATTGTAGGAGACTATAAAGACAAAACTGTTACTCTGGAAGATTTCCCATACTTCAGCAACAGCATCAAGATGGCATCCATACATCCATGTAAACACGCAAGTGTTATGAAGACCCTTCTGGATCGTGCCGATGGGGCTTTGAAGATCAGACGAGAGAAATTGAAGCAAGGAAAGCTCGCACCTGGAAGTAAGGATGTTGGCATGGAAGGCCTAGTAGACGACCTCTCAAAAACTAAGCTGGAGGACAAAAAGGCTATTGCAGAGGGCATGAAAGCCGGCGGAAACGGTAATGATGAATGGGAAGTATTGCAACACGATGCTGTTGGACAGGATGAGGAGGTTGCTATCAGAGTTGACCAATATCTCGTCGTATTCTTGAAGGTATGTTTCCTTCTTTCCGCTAGTACTCTGTCATAACCAGAAGAAGCTAACTTGGAATTTAGTTCATGGCAAGCGTTACACCTGGTATCGAGCATGATTTCACCATGAGTTTATAGCTGCTCGTTACTTTATTCAAGATTTAGGCTTAGGCTATGCATAAGGGAGAGTTTTCAGGGACATTCGGAGTACGGAGTGGGAATATGATGATGCAGGGCAGAGAATGAAATATTTATAATTTGACACATTCAATCCACTACGAAACTCAGATATCTAGAGTCTACCCAATGATTCAGAGCTCTTAACATGACAGGGTAAAGAAGTGATCTTAGAGAGTGGACGATTTATAGAAAAAATACCTAGTTCCCGCCCTTACATCCCGTTTACATTAAGTTTTGGACACGGTTTTCCATGCCTGTCATATTATGTCTTGGTGTCTCCCAGATTCATAGTTAACTAAGCTTGCTCTCACCGATATCTTTGACCTAAAATGGCTTAATTAGCTAAGGTAGGGTCACCCATGGTATGGAGACGTAATTATTGACGAATCCTATAGGAAGCAGCCAACCCTTCTTAGGATACATATTTTTGACGCACGTCGCATATCCCCTGCACGTCATGACTTCCCTGTATAGGGGTTTGTGTAGTTGAAATATGTATTTTGGTGAAATAAGGTGGTATGGTAATTGGCATGTTATCGTGAACTAGCAGCGGCTAGATTCCGAGTTAAGGCAGTGTTAAACCGGGGCTAAGGCTTACACGGCTGCATGTTGTATGAATAAGGAGCACCAAAGAGTACAACGGAATGGCATCCATAGTAAGACTGTAGAGAGATTGCAAGCTTCTAGATACAATGCAAGAGAATGTATGGGAGCAACTTCCAAGTTTTCCATGCTATTTTACAAACAGGGACACAGCTCATACAAAATAGCCAACTTATATGATTCACTATACTCTCTGCATCTACACAATACTGAACATCCTATATTATAAGTTTATCGTAACATTTGGCTGTTTCTCAGCGCAATCATATAATAACACAAAGCCGCCAAAGACTTTCCCTCAAACTAGCTTTCCGTGAATATCAACCTCCCTAAACTATGGATTAAGTGTGAACTTCTTTCCATCACGACTCTCCCAAGTCCAGATGTAAATTTTCTTAGTTCCTCGCATTAGCGTTGTCTCTGTACTTTTCGTACCCGAAATCTCGTCAATACGACCCCTCGCATATTCCAGGTCACAAAACCCGTCTTGTCCAGGATACCGCGCTTTAAATATTGGCCGCTGGAACTCAACGACCAATCTCCGTATGCCCCAACTCGAGGCTCGTGAAATGGGGATCATGAACTCGCACCATGCCCACGCTGGGGAGTCAGCATTATTAGTGAAGTCGAAGGTCAAGGTTTCGAAGTTATTTTTTAAAAGACATTTGTTGGCTCGTAACTCTAGTTCAAATTCTGGGTCAGGAACCGGTTCTGGTCTATATTTCATCATTAGGTATCCTGTTAAACCACGGAGACACAAAGTGTAGGTTTCTTACATGTCTTCATGTTCTGGAAATTGAAGTTTGAGATATCTATACTTTAATAACTCCCGCATCTTAATCTTCTTGAACGCCTGCTGGTTACACAGTGTAACAACTGCATTTTTAGCTTTGTATATTGGGCGTAATTGGGCGTACAGAACAGGGTCCGCAGCAAGAGCGAGGAGGAGCGCCGGGGCCTGGTTGTTATTTTGAAGTTGTAGATCTGAATGCCAGAAGATAGACTCGCGTATCTCGGCAGGGAGGTCTCTTAGGGGAAGCATGGCTTGCTAGTGATCAATTAATTGGTTATACAGCATCGGGCAGCCAGTGCTGGTGGGGGAAATGTTTCTTTTGATGATTGAAGGAGGGGAATTAGTAGAAGCTAGCTCGACATCCTAGAAATGCTGGCGAGGCTGTACAAGGCTGATGCTTGGCACGGGGAATAAGAGTCTGGACATGGAAGACGTCGTGAATACAGGCGGTTTGCAGCTAACTTATAGTCGAAATCATTCCTGTGCTTATTTACATGTCTAGCACGAATATCTCTGTGCAATTTGTGGCATGGAATAATATACCAAGCTCTTCACTAACTTCTTAATGGACAAGCATAACTTGTTGTTTCCAACCGTGCCTCCAAATGGCCGTGAAACTGCACTGAAGGAACTGCTGGCTCATTCCGAGAATAGATGGCATAGGAAAAGAAGAAGCAAAAGTTGAGTACCTAGCTTGTGATGACACCTGTTACTAATATGCTAGCACAGAAGCTAAGCCGGTGTCGATTGTGATCATGGGTGAAGGGTGGGTTTATTGATGTTCCTACTTCTAAGTCTACCACAGTCAGAGCCGGTGATGAGCAGGAATGCATCTGTCTTCATACGCTAATATATGTGCCGCCCTTGTCCAGCTTTGATTTTAAGAAATGTTCTTTGGAGGCTAGAAACGAATCTCTAACTCCTCTGTCATCCATGCTTGGCCCCAAGCTATCTATCAATAGTGATGAAATCAGATCATTAAAGGATCGATTCGTGATTCTGTAATGGACACTGGAAAATCCCCCTTTTACATTTTTTATCAACCGAGAGATATTACCTCAGGGCAAGTATGAAGATCCTCGTACATAGTGCTAGGGTTGAGCTGCAGGGGGGTGTTAGTAAGAAGACAGATTTGGGAAGATTTTTGGGTCTAAGGTCCAAAACAACAGAGTTCTGATTACATGAGCAATGACGTCATATCTCTAGATAATAAACAAACGAGTGTTTATTGGTTTCAATAATGAGAATATCAGATATCACAGGTGTGTGCTTTTCTCAACCTGCTACTTTGGGCACAAGGGTGCTACAAATTGGCCCTTCAACCCCTTGGCTCGATTTATACCAGGCCCTAACTTCACCATCAGTTACTAACGGGGAGCTATGATCGTCAGCAAGTATAATTCAATCACAAGATCAGAGTCTTTCACGAGCTTGGCAGTGAGGTATGTAAGGATACTGAAGTTGCAATGTGACAAGCAACATATTAGCAGATTGGGAAGCCATTTTTTTAAAATGAGCAAATCGATCAATATAAGCATAATTTTGGTAGTACCATACAACTAACAGTTGCCTTTTTCTTCTCCGGATAATTTCATTCATACATTCAAGATTTTGGCAGTTGATATACCAAGTTTGATGCTAATCTGTTCGCCTAGCCCCTGAACGCCCCTCGCTTAAGTCTCGCGGTCCTTAAGGGATAATTATCGCCCGCAACAAGTTTTAGTGGCAAGTCAGCGCACTTCAGTAATGCACTTGACAATAAAAATGGGAATATCTTGGTGAAGACACCTTCCGACTCACCAGATCCGACTATCTTCTGCTCGAATAGGGTCAAATGGGAGCCTTACTTATGTTTTGCTCGTCATACGTGTTCATAATTTATTATATAACTTTCTTCTGTCAGCTTGCTATACATTTTGCTAGTGCCAAGAAAAACGGAATGCCCCTTTATTTCTGAGATCAGTCGAAGCTTAGCTGGCACCGTATTCTTTTGTCATATCTGAAAGATGAAAAAATAGTAATTTGTGGCCTTGTAAGCTTTTATATACATAATTCTACCGTAGCCGGAAAATGTCCGATTCCAATGCTCCTATATAAATATACACTAGCTTGGGGTCTCTACGTCACAGGCACAATATAAAGATTCTCCAGCTGCTCCCGACGCAATTGACCTCCTCAATTATCACCTAGGCTATCAAGTCTTCCTCGATGCGCGCTCTTCCCAACATCTCTCGAAGAAACCTGCTACATCTATAACTGTACCCTTAACCCTTCTTGTGCGTAATACACGGTGTTTTCTCGACGGCCGATAAATGAAGCTATTATTCTTATACAGCATACTTCATTAAGATCGATAATAACATGTTTGCTGCAATTCACGGTAGCTGATCACCCACGGGGCCCTCTGTTCGAAGATAAATTCTTCCAACGATTATCATACGCAGCATTCTCTGGGCTATATCCATAATTGGGGGTTTCCATTTCCGCGATAGGAACCTGCATCATTGGGGGAGCACTCCAGTGATCACCATGATTTGGGTCAGCTGGTGGTGAGTGTTGGCTTGAAACGTAAGATCCATGAGCATCAGTTTGTCTTGGAGATTGGAGCGCGGATGAGGAGACAAAGTGGTCTCTTGGCGGGTCACGTCTCTTGAAATAGTAAAGAGCTAATGCGATCGCCATGAGGGCTACAACTGCCGAGCTAATTGCTATTCCAGCAATTGCGCCGGCACTCAGCTTACCAGAGTTATCCGTAGAGGCGATACTCTTGCTTGATGACGAATCTGAGAGTTGTGATGCAGAAGGTGATGTTGAGGAACCATGCTCTGAATTTGTCGAAGTAGATGCAGAAATTGAGATTGATGTAGGTAATGTTTGGGTCGGGGCTGTAGTTGTACTTATAATAGTCGAAACACTAGCAGAATATCCACCAGGTTGGAGATTGGCGTAAGCTGCACAATCAGGACTGGGTGCAGCGAGGGGGCAACTTTCATGCTGGCATAACGAAAGTAGTTCTGGACCTCGTGCGGGATTCACCGTAATTGCTGGCGCACAACGCACGTTATATTGACTATTGAAGTTTGTGACAAAAGTTTGACTGTCTTGTTCGGTAAACCCAAAATGAGCCGCCGACTCGCCGAATTGATTTATGAAATGGCCCAAGCATGTGTAGTTCAGATCCATGTATTTGTGTACGTATGCTAAACTGAGCTTTTGACTACCTCCAGTTTCTCCGGTTCGAGGTGCCTTGATCGGGAATGAACACCCAAATACGTGACTAAAAGCAGTAAAGAAGTGGTTGAAAAGTCGACTAAATCTTGTTAGCGTTTGATATGGAGCAACTCACGGAGTACTTACTACTGGTTCGTTGTGTTTGATATAACAACGCCTTGATTTGCCCCAGTCAAAAAGTCAAACAACGGTTTCTTGCCACCTCCATCGAGCCAATCAATCCCAACTGGCGCATTGTTCAGATTTGTCGAATCCTTCGAGCCATTGAACCAACCCTGTAGATCAATATATTGTCCTCTAAAACTCCCTGGATTTAGGATTCCTGTTAAATCTGGTCCAACATCCTTCACTTTCCCAGGCCCAGGGCCAGCAAACGCGAGTGAGACAATACTCTTGATCAATTTTGCTTGTGTAACGTCATTACTGTCTCCGTACAGCTTCCCAGCATAATAGTCGCATAATGAGGAGTTATTTGGACGCTGAGCCAGGCTCAATCCGAAAAGGAGAGCCCAAAGTGCAAGCATCGTCAAGAATTAAAGACCAAAACATGAGCAAGAACAAAATCACTTCACACGAAAGCCTTATAAGAAGGGGCATCAGGATCCTTTGTATCCCTCGCAGAATTTTCGAAATTAGCTGTCAGCCTTACAAGCCACGGATTTGTCTTGAACCAATAGCTCAAAGTAATCACCAGCCAGGTAAGCAGGTGTCACATCTCCAGCAGAAAACTTACCCGAGCCCATCCATGGCTCCAAAAACTTGGTCAAAAGCCACAGGCAATGAAATCCAGAATATTTGATCAACCCATCTCGCTTGGGGCGCCAAAACTCATCTTTCACTTGCAGCGCGTACAGCGTGTACAGCTTCATCATTGGTGATCATTGATCAGGTGTGGGTGTGAAAGATCATATGGATGGTGCTCAACAAGCCAGTGACATTATGCAAGCTGAGCTTATAAACATGATATATTGTTCGAGTGCCGGTTCAGAGAGCATCCAAACTTCTAACACTTATTCAGGAGTTCTTGGAGATAGATAAGAAAAGCAGCCACATTAACAAGGCTTAGCAAATTTATAGGAAGTGATCTGAAGATCTTAAACTGTGCTGTTGGTAACTCTTGTGAGGTTGGTTTTAAGAAGGCAATGGTCTCTGTGGGGCTGTACATTGTGGCTTCAGGGGCCATTATTTGTGGTAAGCCAATGAATTAGCGGAAATGGCACAGCTCAACATGGATTTATACTTGGCACCAGAAGACCCCTTGGTGGTTGTCAGTCAGCATCGTTTATTGTTCCCCCGTTAATGGGAAGAATACGAAGTCTCAACATAATCCCGTGACTTATTCTATTTCAATCATCGATAAACATGGCTTTCATTCCAAAAATATACTGTATAAACCACAATACATAACCACCCACGCCTAGGATAACACTCGAAGCCTAGTGATGATGATACCTGGCCCCCAACTTATCGACTTTACCTGGTTAAGGGTAAAAACCCCCCAAGATGGAGAGTTACCTACCTTACTTGTGATCTTTGCAATTTCACAAGGAATAGATTGACCTTATGTATATCTGCGAGTTACAAATACAACTGTGATGAGATATTGTTTGTGCACGGAGCGTAAAACATATTGCCAACTACTACTCAGATTAAAAAACCAAAATACCGAACATCCAAATACCCAAATACCCCAGGTTCACAGAGAAAAGCTTTCGTCATGCATATTATTTGCAGCCTCGATATATTGTTACAATCCTAAGGTGAATATTCACCAGAGTCTATTATAACATAGCAAGAGATTTATCCATGACAAACAAGTTAGAGAAACACTAGCTTTTAAATTAGGAAAGACCTCGCACAAAGTTATTACGGTTTGCTTTAAGCGTTACTACAGCGGATGAGAGATATCCCTGGATATATTGGCCAATTACGCTTGACCAATTTTAGAGCACAAATTTGCAATATCAAGTGGCAGCCTCATCTTGTATGGGTTCCGGGTCGTCACTCTCTCTAGGCAAGTATTATATTGTACTATCGTCCTTTATCCTCTTAGTGTATTGCGCGTAATGCTCTTTGGTATAATATAATTTTGACCTGGTTATTCTGTTAGAACCTGATACCATTCATCTTCATGCACTTCTGATAAATACCCTGGGTAAGAGCTGCTAAGGGTTTTGAATCTTGCCCCAGACTCTATTGCTGCCTTAATTTGATTTTCTGCGCAAAAGTTGACCGACCAACTTGTCTCTTAGTTGCACTAAATCACCTCTCACTAAAAGTTCTAAGCTATATTTGCGAGACGGCTCAAACCCTAACCAGGTATTAACGAAATGGCATTCAGCAGTTCCATTTTCAATCCTATTATACACTTATCAAATTCCACCTCCGCCAAGTCTGAAGAGCTTCAGCATCTTGGATCGAGAAGCAATTACTTCCTCAGTCGCCATAACCCTGAACCTAATGGCTCATCGTAGATACCAGAAATTACATAGGCAAGGGCTGTGTCAGTGAAGTTTGTGACTAATTTGGTCGACAAGATATGGGCCAAGCAAGTTATTGGGGTTTACAAAAGATGGGGGTTTAAGATCAAAGCGTATAGACGGAACTTGTGAGAACTTCCTTTAGAATTAATATTTTTTTAAAACTTGGCCCAGCTTAGGAGCGAGGACATCGCGTCCGTGCCACTTTCGGCCACGCTGAAACCATAATTCAATATGCATAGGTTATCTAAGTGGGTTACAAGACTGGAACAATCCTTACAGCCTATATGTGTTTAAGATACGGCAACTGACTATTATACTTGGACTTTTCACAGTAAAGATATAATTTCAAGGCAGCATCCTAGTTGTGAAGTGCTTCAGGGAAGGGGTTTAGAGTCATCCAAAATCATCTCGAAGTATGTGGAGGGATTTAGACAATAAAAGTTCGTGAATTGCATTCAATTCCACCATAGATGGATTTAAGTGATAGTGAGCTCGATTCTCGGCGGTGGCCATGAGAGTGGTATTGCAGTTGAAGAAACTACACTGTTAAATAGTGGTGATCGGTAGTGATATTTACCGAGAGCATTGCAGTACCCTCTATTGTACCAATTTATGTACAATTAGAATAGAAAGACTTTAATCATAATTTGCATCTGGATCTGAAGCCATATATTTGGGACTACCTAAGATTCACGTGTTCCCTGAAGAAGTTAAACATGAATGAAGGTTCAACTATTCTGCTTTCTTCTCAATCACCAGCAGTTGCTTCGCAAGATCAACAAACGTCTCTTTCTTTCCCCGAAATCCAAGCCCCAGAGTCTCTTTAGCAAGCTGGGCACTACATTCATATGCATTTTCATCCAACGAATTCCCACCTCTCACACCTTCAGGAGTCCTATCCTCTAACTCAGTAATAGCTTCCCGCAACATGTCGGAAATCTCCTGGCTGCCGACTTTACCACCACAGATCACAAACCGCTTGTTCCACGCTGACGGTAACGTGGCAGCAAGTATGTGAGCCTCTGCCAAGTCTCGTACGTCTGTATAGACATGCATCCCATTGGGCGGCAGGGGAGCTTCTTTGGAAGAATCAATAAAAAGGTTATAGATACGGAGATTAGATTCATTCAACTGATCTGCCCTGGCAATTGTATGGCGGATAGGCCCATAGACCATTGGGGGACATAAAGTCACGAGGTCAAAATTTGGGTTCTCAGTTTTCACAAAGTCCCAGGCTACATGTGGTACTTAGTACGTGTTCTGAACTTGGCTACCTTAAGAGTTGAGAAATCTAGAGACGAACCGGATTTCTCTGCAAACTTCTTGCTGGCTTGGTAGGCATTATTTGGGGTACCTTCAAGCGCTTTCTCTAGTGTCGTAGGGTTCCAGTCCACTTCCGTATACACCTTCTTGGGACTCGCAGCAGGATTGGCTGCAAAATCTACGACCGCGGCGCAGGAAGAGGTGATCACGACTCGCTTTACAACTGGCGCGTGAGCTTTGACTGATTTCAAGACTTCCAGAGTACCTTTGATAGCTGGATCGATAAACTCATTGTTAGACGAAACTGTGCGATCTATAGTCTATTAGCATTAATAATAGTAAAACGTGCTAGCCATTAGGAAACAATACATAAAAATGGCGAGGCCGTATGGATCACAATGTCAAATGGTGGTTGGGCTTGAACTACTTGGTTGAAAGCACCTGGGACTGTGATATCAGGTACAATCCCAAAATCTAGGCGAGCACCAAACCCTGGGAAGTCGGAGAGAACTTGTGTTTCTTTTGACTGAGACCGAACAACAGCTCGAACTGAGTGGCCTTGGGCGAGAAGCCCATCCAGTATATGTGAGCCTATAAAGCCATTGGCTCCAGTAAGAAGGACACGGCGAGCTGTCATTGCAAATCTTATTTTATGAATAGCTTCTTGTCGATTTGAAACTAGATCTCCTTCCGTCAAATAAAATTCAAGAAAGAGAATCTCTGATCAACTTATTTTGAAGGGATATATATGGTGTAACTAACAAAATGTCAATATCGAAATGAGTCAGCCAAGAGGCAACGAACCTATCGGATGTGGTTCATAGGTACCTTGAGTAATCGCTTTGCATAGTGCAATACGTGACCCTAAAGCGGGACCAACAGGGGCGTGACGCAAACAAGCATGAAATTATAGTTCCAATGCCCATCTAGATCTTGAGATACTGATTATTTTGCATTAAAAAGGGGGGACAGGGGCAATTTAAGCGAGCCACTTGGCTCGCTGTTTCCGAGAATCAAGGAGAGATGTCAAGATGCACAGTATTGCTCCAGCTAAGATTTCACAATTAGCATTAAGATCTTTCTATTGCCACCAATCAAAACTTCACTTTTTCAACAAAGGACATATTGTGTCCTTACACCCTATGCTAGTGACTGTTAAGGAATAGCTACATAACCAAAAGCATTGCACCAATATCCTGCACTTAATACACACACTCAAAAGAAATTCCAACTTCAAGAGTTTTATATCACTTGATACACTGCCACTAAAACCGTTCCTATTCCAACCACGTGCTGGGCTCAAAGAAAACACCAAAGACCTTTAAATTTTCTTCTTAGCCTATTCTCAATCTCTAAAAACTACACCACACACAAACTTTGCGATTCCTTGTGATAAAACCATCAATAACCTAGATACAATCTAGCAGCTCGAAACCACAGCAACTCCTGCTTCCTCGCTTCATAAACAACACCCCCTTATTCCAAGTAAAATTAGCGAGTTGTGTCCATGTACTTGATATAAATACTAATAAGATAAGAATTTGTTTTATTCAATACCATACTTTACCTATCTAACTAGCCTACAAGATATGCCGAATTAGAAGAACGATGCCATGATTTTACAGATGAGTTGTAGGAGACTGTACGTGAAATGCAATGCGAGATCAAGAAACCCCACATCATCATTGGGGGTGGGATCTTGAGGTATGAGTGAGTTGTGTTTTTCTTAAAATTGGCATGCTGTTTTGTATATGGCTCAAGTATGATTCGCTGAGGCGTTCCTATGATGCCTAGGTACGTAGCGATGGAGTCTGAAACTCAAGTTTGTGAAATCTATCTTCGTACAGTAGTATGCTAAACACTACATTTCTGTTTAGGAAGAGTAGAGAAGAGTAGAGTTAAAAATGCAAACGGTTCATGGGTGATATAGATGCTCATTGCTATTTATAAATATTACAGTAAAATACAAAGTTGTGGTTCTTGTAATACATTAGTCTCATTTTTCAAACATTTAACTATTCGCAGGCCTAGAGTTCTTTCTCATCAACTTTTACATCCCCAACCTTTAGTCCTTCTATTCCTTTTGGTGTCTTCAATCCAAAGAATACGATCATACTCACAGCCAAAACGCCCATTCCCCCAATTGTATATGCCACTTCCCTCCCAGCCCACCAATATACACTCGTAAATAACAAGGGACCCACACCTCTGCCAAGTTGTCCCCAACTTCTTAAATTACCTAATTTTCCGCCACGCTCATCCTCGCCTGCTTCAAATGATGATAGAGCGTTGAGACCAGTGACAACAGTCGCGGTAGTAACTGCGAGGAGGGTGGTTGCTAGATAGAGACCGGTGACTGTGGTGATGCGTGCAAGGAGTAGGAGGGCCAAGAGACAGGAAACGACGCCGATGCGTACGCATGTAAGAGGGGGTAGACGTCGCGTTACTCCACCTTGTAGCAGGGATGCCACGAGGCCCATGTAACCGAGTAATCGGCCATTGAGCGCTGAGGTATACCCAAAAAGATCATAGGTCATAAAAGGAAGCGAGAATTCCATGCCAGAGAAGAAAAGGATGAAGCCGAGGTGCGTGAGGTTGAGCAGGAAGTGAGAATTTGTTCTCTGGAATCTTTTCGTCTGCGTAGAAGACACCAGCTTGGCCTGCGTTTTCGATCCTGATTTTGTGGCAGGTTTTGTGTTCCCATTTGTTGCTGCTGGAACGCCTGCCAGTTTCGCCTCTGCAACTTTGCTAGGTAAAGTTTCGGGGAGACAGTAATAAAGGTATACCGTCTCCGTCACAATCAGGAACAGCGAGAACCCTGCAGCAGTACCAAATGGATTTGCAGCCACTGTGCTAATCGTACTCAACCAAGCACCCAGCGCAGGACCAAATGTAAATGCGATACTGAAACATATGCCGACCAAAGCCATCGTAGAACCGCGTTGTTTCTCATCTGAGATATCTGTCGCAATCGCAATTGCGAGCTGTACATTGCCTTCCGATATTCCACCTACTACGCGCGACAGGAGAAAGGTGCGGAAGTCGGTTGCGCAAACCCAAAGGAGGACGCTGAGGATGTTGCCGGTCATGCTGCAGAGGAGAGCTGTGCGGCGGCCATAGCGGTCGGAAAGGGAACCGATTATGGGGGATGCGAGAGCTTGGAGAAGGCTGAGCAGTAGTTAGCGATGCTTTCTTACATCTCGCAATGGGCGGAGAGATACTTACGAGAAGAGACTCCCCAATGCGCCACCCAGAAGAACAATGTCATATCTCGAATCAATCGGTCTCGCAAAAGACGCCTTGTATGCATTAAGATACTGTAGAATGTGCGAAGCACAGTCGGCGA
>Ga0247734_1000611_pt1 | contig 29939 bp, 26 predicted proteins | sample UWRJL103311B2_FD_180933 | JGI IMG/M metagenome (GOLD analysis project Ga0247734, IMG submission 180933) | Plant litter microbial communities from Arlington Agricultural Research Station in Wisconsin, United States - UWRJ-L103-311B-2 | ecosystem: Environmental > Terrestrial > Plant litter >...
ATGACTTTCAGTTGCGCTGCATAGCCCGCAATAACTGTTTTATCTGTTCCTGGAAGGAGAGAAGCCGCCGGATCTAGCTTCTCCAAGTCGGAAGCGATAGATTCATAAGCATCAGGCGATAGTACTGGGAGGCTCAACATGGCCATTGAGCTTGGACCGATAATACTGTACGGTCCTGGACAGTTGATTAGAAGTTATCTCAAATGTGTAATAAGTCACTCACCTTGTCTTTTGGTCTTCCACTCATCCAGCGCCCAAGCTGCGAAGGTCTCATTTTCTTGAATCGAGCCCGGGTTTGGGAAAACGTTTGTTTTATCTGAAGCACCTACTCAATATCTCCAAATTCAGATTAGTCTGAAGAGAACTTACATTGGTAAGAAAGAGGTAGAGTTGTGTGATCTTGGAAATTCTGTCCGACTCCCGGCAGCTCATGAACCACTGTAATATTAGCAGCTTCCAGCAGAGGACGGGGTCCAACACCGCTTAGTTGCAGAATTTGTGGTGTATGGATTGCACCAGCAGCCAGAATGATTTCTTTCTTAGCTTTAACTTCTACATATTGCTTATTGCCATCCCTGTTGCTTATCATAACGCTTTCCGCAATCAAGTCAGGGTTTGATGAGAATTTGATCTTGTCGACCTTGTATCCCGAAAGCAAAGAATAGTTAGGTCTGGTTTTAACAGGCTCGTAGTGGCCAGGTCTGGCAAACGAACGGGTAACAGTCCTTGGATCTATAGACGTGGGGTTCCAGTACAGTCCAGCTTTCCCAGCGGATCCTTCTTTGAGAACTTCTACCCCTGGGAGTCCCTTCCATTGGTCTCGCATAATCTCTATTGAAACAAGGTTAACAATAGGGGCTTGGAGTTGTCGGTACTACTTACTTGTCCCAGGATACAAAAAACTTGGAAAGCTAGCTTGAATAGGTCCACCGTTCTCACCCCAAGCACTCTCCACGTCGTACGTAATTCCAAATTCATCGATAAGATCTTGACGAGGAGGGTTGAATGTGGCAGCCTACTATAACATTACTATGTTATTTAGTTGGTTCCGTGGTATCCTTACCTTCTTGAAGTATGGTAAAAGATTCTTCCAACCCCATTCCGAACCTGGAGTTCCAAGAGCCCCCCAACGATCATAGTCATCTGAAGTTCCGCGCATGAAAATCATAGCATTCACAGCAGAACTTCCACCAACCACAGCTCCAGGACCTAAATTATATATCTTGGTCCCAATAGAGGTAATGTTATAAAAGTACCGACGCGGGATTTGTCCAGATCCCCAACCTCCAGGAACCCAGTAGTCTGGGTCGATAGGTGGCTCAAAATAACCGTATTCGACAACCAATACAGTGGCTACAGCTCATCAGTTATTGGTTATCCAGATTTTATCGACGTAGAAAGCTGCTTACATTTACCATCTTCAGTCAGGCGGTCGGCGACAGTTAGTCCAGATGTCCCTCCACCGATTACGATATAGTCGTACGAAGCTTCAATGTCCGCCGCACGAGTCAGATGTCGTGCTTCATGTACGGTTGGGTGAGCGAAAGCTAATGTAGCAAGGCATGCTGCTGCAATTGTGAGTGAAAAGTGAAACCCCATTTTGAAAGGAACCGTCTGGACACGTCTAGGAAGCGAGTCTCAACTGTACTTTACTGAGCTCACGTCTTTAAGCACTAGATATTTAAGAGGTAAATTTTCTCCATGATGATTGTTAAAATGCCATACCCCACCCTACAGTTTAGCATAATTGTCTAGTGACTAAGCTGCTATAAGCCTGGCTATGCAGCTCATGTGTTTATGTGACAGCAAGGAAACCTGCCTTGGCGGAGCCGGCAGATGTTTAAGCGAAGGGATCACTGAGAGGGCCAACTTTATGTAAATACTGTAACACCTCAATGGTGAAATTATAGGTGTTTCATTTGCTAGAATTTACGAGCCTGTCTCAACTTTATCAGTTCCCCTGTGTAGGTTTTGATTTAGGCTTATGATTCACACCTTAACTCCTTGAATGCCGCAATTCGAAATATAGACACAAAATTTCACAACATATGTAACAACAGCGAGAAATGGAAACTTAATTCAAAGCAAGCACATGTCGCAGTATAAAGGCTTGTTCTGTAAATTTATCTAGCTCTACCAATCGCTGCAGGAGTTGCAAGCACTAATATTGCCTTATTCGATTAACAACATGTAAAGAAGTCTTATAAACATTATTAATGCAAGTCATTGGGGAATGCAATTATGAACTCCACAGAATGTGATTTAAACGATAAAACTGGGCTCTTAAGGTTTGATACCAACCAGATCCATTCTTGCTTGCTCATCGAACTTCTGTGTATTTCTATGCACATGTGCTATCGAAGAATCGAAGATATGAAATCCTTGCTTTTCTCCAGAGATCTGGTCGCAAATGCTGCCGCATTGTCACCATTCGTTTAAAAAATAAAAAAAGTGTAGTTAATTCTTAGGGTGAGAAGGGATATATCGAAAATGACCATGAATTGAAGTCACGAAGGGGTGGATGAATACCCTAGCATATACGTTACCTACTTCATGTGGAACCGATTTTCCGAGGGGCGGAGCTTCAGGGGTGAATTATGTGTGCCCGAATGCTAACGAACGTTTACAAGCTTGAATACCTAATATAGCTGTTTATTATTTCCATACTCACGCACATTTATTCTACCTGGATATTATATTAGAAGGGATCTGGTACTGCTTTCTGTCTACGGATATGTGTTATCAAAAATTCGTGTACAAAAGAACAGGAACACACGTGACTGTACCATTTTTAGCTCTCGGTTCTTTAATATGCTTAATTCGATTAAGGTTTTGATCCGTACTTACTAATCATCTCCCCATTGGCCTGTTCGCATGTTTTACCGGCATCGTTTAATGTAAGCATTAACTGCGGTCAGGATCAATATTTGGACAAAGTAAGACTTCGTAAGTATTACCATCCAACCAGAAGATAGATTCTTGCTTTAGCAACGTGTTGAAATTAAGGTTCTCTCAGGGTTGAGATGGCTTGAGGCAGAACGTGCTGCGACACGTGGTGGAGCATTCCTTCTGCCTCCACTTTCAGGATTTCTGGTGCTCTGGTTCGTTGGATCGTACACGCACACGAATTTCTTCGCGGCAGTGACAACTTACTATGTTTGACGATGACAAGGCTACTTTCTTACTATCAATGTTGCAATTTGAAGTGTATATATGTGGAGGTAAGATGGCTTCAAGATTTCTTCATATTCCTTCACCAACATCTTCATCTTTCTTTAATTTGCGGCCGAGGACCAATATAATATCCAATTTACAATGACTTCCGTTACTTCAACTTTTTCATTTCAAACTATCACTTCCCGCGTTGCTTCTCAGACAGCAACGGCAACAGCAACATGCATCAGCGTTCCACGGGACAAGAACGGCTACGTTCCAGAATATGCTTGCGGAGCCAATTACAGCTACTATCCCAGCTTCGCAGCAGCAATCGTTTTTGCAGTCTTCTTTGGTATCACAACATTTGCCAACATCAGCCAGGCGTTCTACTACAGAAGGATGAAACTTTGCTGGCCGCTTCTCATGGGTGCTCTTTGGGAGTTTGCCAGTTTTTGCATCCGTATGGTGGGAACTAAACACCAAGAGATCACGTCTCTAGCATTTGTCTCCCAGGTTTTAGTACTGTTGGCACCAATGTGGATAAATGCTTTCCTCTACATGGTGGTGGGACGCATGATATTTTTCTTTGTGCCAGAGCAAAAAGTTCTTGGGATTAAAGCAATCAAAATTGCAAAGATCTTTGTGTGGTTGGATGTCGCCTCATTTCTTACTCAAGTTGGAGGTTGGTCTCATCTCCTGCCTGTCATTACGCATACGGCTTGCTGATCAAATACATTTAGGCGGTGTTATGATTAGTCCAGGCTCGAGCACAGCCATGTTAGGTATACATATATATATGGGTGGTATTGGTTTCCAAGAAGCATGCATTCTTGCGTTTATGGCAATTGCCATAAGGTTTCACATAAATATGCTCCAGAGAGAGCGGTTACAAGTCATACTCGACCGACCACGTAACTGGCGACCTCTTCTCTACACGATATATGTTTCCCTCGCTCTCATCACGATGCGAATCATTTTTAGGTTGGTAGAGTTCGCGGCTGGTTTGGATCCTGCCAAGAATCCCATCCCATATCATGAAGCCTACTTCCTGGTACTAGACTGCCTACCAATGTTGATCTGCTGTTTCTTGATCAATGCTGTGCATCCGGGACGGGTATTGATAGGTGATAACAGCGAATTCCCCAAGGGCCCAACTAGAAAAGAGAAGAAGGCTCTCAAGAAAGCAAAGAAAGAAGCCAAACTTCAAGCAAAAGAAGAGAACAAAGCTGCGAAGAATAATGGTGATTATATGATGGTGTAATTCTTGAAAACAGTCTATTTATTGATGGAAGATAGGCTTAAACATAGACGGGCTTGCACGAGAGTAATTCGAACCAGTCAGCGGGGTATCTTTTGGCATATGCTGTTATTCTAAAATTGATAGTGAAACACATTACCGTTCACAATAAAGTCCTTGCTTCTAAACTGCAGAGGAAACATGGCTTTTCCCCAATGTGACAACTCACGCAATGGCGTACCGTAGTAGCTCGCCAGCATTGTCTAAGACATGTAGCTGTTATCTTGAGTCAGCATGTGTAACGTGAGATCGTCTGCAGTGAATCAATAACTTTCCTTTTGCTCAATTGAAGTTTTGCTTTCACAATGGTGATGCCGAGATAATTATAGCGCGACCTTGGCCTGATGTTGTTTAGTACCGGCATCATCTTTTGCTCCAAGCCTTCATTCACCAACTTATACAATAACCGTTGCAACAATGCTTAAATCTGGTCTCACAACACCTAGAAGGCATTATCTAAGCCCTTTACTTATTTCAACCCCGCGGCCGGGTCCCTAAATATAATAACGATCGGCGTCCGGTACATTTCCTATTTGGTGTAATTTTCAGACACATCGGAAAACCCAAAAATGTGTGGCTGAAAAGGCGCTCAGTCACATCTTGCGGCGATAATTATTTTTTCTCTTATCAACCTCATCTTTTCCCGCCTCTCCCACTTTGAAGTATTTCAGATACTGCGACAATGTTTGTGGCACGCATTCTATCGTAAGTATTTGAAAACAATTACCGAGGTGTCAAAACGGCACGAACCTCAAATTCCCCCTTGTATCACGACTACCCCATGACAGCATGCAACATCCCGGTCTTAAGTTGCGCCAGGTCTCTCCGTCGTCCAATCCCTCTACATTCCACATAGTGGCGTCCGCGGGTGAAGCATCTTGGGAATTAATCACCGGAAAACCCCTTCCCATTGTCAATTTGTGTTGTACAATGACAATGTCTCCTGCTGTTGCACGGTTGCTACTCCGTGTTGTCAAATGTTATCAGCTCCAAACAAGTGCACTTACACTATCTGAAAGTTCTTTTTTAGCATGCATTAGTTGGCAAAAATGGCTTGGATTTGTAGCCACAGCATACCTTAGTTCTTGGTAGAAAGGACCGGATACTAAAGTATTAGACACTCCTCACTTAACACACTGGATGGAATTATTGCTGCTTGTTGTTAATCAAGATTATATGTGTTATGACTTACCCAGATTGGTGCCCTTGAAAAGAGTGATATATTGTTCTCGATCATGATGCTGGCCAAAAGAAACAATACTCACTTAAAGGAGACCAAGGCGGGGGAAGTGGTATCCGTCATCTTGTCGCTCACCGCCATGGCTGCTTTGGCAGTCTGTCTTTGTACGTTGAATTTACTCTCTCTGATACTTTGACACTAATTCAGTCCAGCTCGGCGAGTTCAAGATATTCGAACGTGGAGGAAACTCCCTCTAGTCTGCTGGCGTGAGTATGACTTGTCTTTTGATGAGGTTTGACTAACGAGCAAGTGATTCTCTTGATTTATGTCGACTCGATTATCTTCGTGTTCTCGACGGCGATCTTGTCGCAGGCATATGGAATTGACAGCTCGAAGGATATGTGCTCAAAGGCAATTCTGCTGTGCTTGGGGTGTTATATGACCACCAAAGTAAGTTAGAAGCCTTTGTGGGAACATTTCAATGAAAAGAAAAAAGGAGCTAACGCTTTTCAGGTTGTGAGTTGAACAAATTCAGGTGAGAGGAAGCATTAAGACTGACTGTTTTAGTTCATATACTACTTTCTTGTTGAAAGAGCTGTTAGTCAACTCAATCCCTCTCCTATCCACAACAAGAAGCTCATCAATCTAGTATACAATTCGCAAAAGCTCAAAACCACGTCTAAAATCCAAGCTTTACATCTTTAATTCCTTTGGAATGATCAGTGTGTTCCTCCATCAACACAAATCCTCATAACTAACGACCCTAGTTCCATATTGCGTCGTCATTGTCCTCAACTTCTACTAGTAAGCAATGTAACCTATGTGGGTATCAAGACATACTAAACTGTTCTGACAGTCGTTTCGCTATCTATGAAGATGGTTCCTGCATCGTTGGCATGAAAAAGATCTCTATGATTCCACTAATAGCATTTGATGTACTCGTCAACGTCTATCTCACGACCTTATTCCTTATTCCTCTCCGAAGTATGAACGCCATCCCACACCATATTTCTCAGAAGATGAACCATAACTAACACATCTCAGGCCTATACTCGTATAAAACAAATCCATCTTCTCAAACCCGCACCATCGCTCTTCGCACCTTCCTTGGTAGTTGTGCAACTCTAGTTTCGAGCGTCGTGTATGCAACTCTTCCTTTTGTAATCTAACGGTACACTGATACTTGGTACAGGAATCTGACAATGATTGTGGTTCTCAACGGTGAACCTGGTTGGATTTGCCTCATGTGTTGCAACCTCGACAGTACACCCCCTTTTCATTTCTCGTATACTGTCCCCTCTCCTCCAGCCCACCCACAGCACGAATTTCAACTAAAAACATGGCTTAGTCCTCTTCAGCGTCTTGGTTCTCCACTGGTTAACCTCCAAAGATAATGCTTCTACTACTCTGTCAGCACCCGTTCGTAGTGGTCGCCTATCCGGCTACGTTCCTGTCCTACCCCCCACGACAGAACTCCATGCCCATCCTCATCCCCGAGCCTCCCACAGAAAGGTCGGAAACGTCACCACGTTAGTAACAGCCGGTAAGACGGACCTCAGGAATGGAGAAGACTTAGACGGGGAGTTGGAGTACCCACCAAATGCAATTACGGTGTCTAGAGAAATGGTCAGGGCTGTAGATAAACTCAGCAGTATAGATGATGCTGACAAGGAACAAGGGGATAAGCAGGTGGATAGTGAGAGTGAGATGGAAGGTGAGATGAGCGGCGTCAGGAGGAAGAGAAGTCGGCAGGGGTTGTATAACAATTTTTAAAGACTTTGGAGGAGGTCAGAGCTGACATAGAAAGGAGTGAAGAGTGACACGATGGCATGTCTCGATATGTGGTGCATATTAATAATGAATCCTATATCAGTGTTCAACGAGTCATGCTATATTTTAGAGAACCTCATTTGTCGTTGGCCGCAACGTATGTTCAAACATTCGATCAGAATCAAGTTTAAATAATACTAAACTAAACTAAACTGAATACAAGATTTAGCACTAGACTATTGACTATGTGTCTTGATATCTCACTACTTGTCTAACTGGACAATAAAAGCATATTTTACACCAAGTGATAAGTGATACTTTAATATAGGATGAACCATAGTAGAAACTATGCATGCTAAACTGCCTCTCCTGACTAGTCATACGTGATAGCCATCGATAACAGTTCATGCCTTAGGCTTCCTTAAATATGAACATACTTTTTAGTGTGAAGAATTGTCGATCACTTTTGTCATATGCAACTTTGTGTTGCATTCTAGATAGTACATATAAAGTCAGAAAATGCATGCAAAGGTGTTCTTGACTGGAGACGGGATGTAAAATCTTTAAATGGAGACCCTACTCTAGAGGCGCTCGTTCGCTCGCTCTTGGGTCAAGAGATGTCCTATATTCGGGATTGGGCTGTGGCACCTTCACCGACTTGTTTTCTTTAGGTTCTTCAAATTATTGTTTATTAACTTCTTGGAGTGTCTATCTGGCGGTGAGACTGGCAAGTCCATTAATTCGAATACTCGATAAGTGTGTGTTTTTAGACAGAAATGGCTACTGTCCTTCCAAACAAAGAAACATTGCATTTGAACAGATACAGTAAGGAGCGATTGCGGCTTCGTACTTCAGTAATTTTTTATTATATTATAATCATTGCCAAGGCTTAATTAGAGCATTTCCGGTTAGACATCTCTTTGTCGTCTTGTCATCTTTATCTGGTCATCAAATGCCGCTTTATACATGGTCATCAGGATCAGAGAAAGAACTGGAATGCCATGGAAACGAACATGATATTGACGACAACAATGAGTCTATCATATTCACACTCTTCATTAACATTGGTGTCATCGTGATTTACTTGGAAATGGTCATACGTCTACATTCGTTCCCAAATCTAGTAACGAACGAGAACAAGGAACAGCCCTCCTGTATCCTGGACCTCGAAAACGAACCACAAGACGAATGGGACCCTTTTGGGGAAGACACCTCTAGCCTGCAACAAACACAATTGGAAGAAGACAAGCTTTCATTTTGTAAGTTTACTGACTGGGACGAGAATAAAACATACAATGAAGATCCGCCAAAATATATACACTACTCAATGGAGTGGAGAGTAAGGATCAATAATAGAGAAATATCAAAATACACAGAGCAAGATTTGGTTTTTGAGCCTACCTCTTATTGGAGACTCTCCCTACAACCTAAGTTAGGATAAGTCCTTCAGTGCAAAATGATGGCCAAGAAGAGAACTATAAAGTCTGAAGATACTAAATTTGTAGTTTCAGTAATACAGCGTTTAGAGCGCGATGTTACAAATAATTTTGATAATACTACAGTAGACTACGGAATTTGTGTCACAATTTAAACACTCTCTGTGTTTATTTTGGGACCACATCATCCCATTACGGTTAGCGTTATCATGTGACCCGTGTTCTAAGCGTCTCTTGGCGATGGATTGTTAAAAGCCGAAAGTGGATTTTACTATCCTCGAATCGGCTGGCACGGACTGAACACGGCGTGCTGATTAATTTGTAGGCTTTGCATCATGAAGATGACTCTTTCTTGCAAAACTTTTGATACACAAAATTAAATACCTTCATGTGTAACTTCACTACTGTATATTACGAGCGTGAGCAGCCAGATGTCCCACTGATGAGGTACCTTCAAAAAATTGATCGAGGTGTGACCTCGGTGACAAATCCCAAATTTAATCATGGCCGAATCGCTAAACGTTGGGCGATCAATTCTTGGAGGCTCCGATCGGCTCCATGTTGCCCGGTCGTGGTAAAAAATATTACTGTAAAAGTCATGTAATGATTTTGTAATTATAGGTTATTGCAGGTTTTTGGCGCCCTTCTCTAGTAATGGCTTCATCACCTGTTCGTACTTCTTTTCTGCAGCCCATAATAATGGTGTTTGACCATCCTTATCTTTAGTCTCCAGATCTGCGCCCTTTTCCAATAGCAACTTTACTTCCGCCTCACGTTGATCTATCACAGCCCATAGCAACGGTGTCCGACCATTCTTGTCTTTAGTCTCTAGCTCAGCACCGTTCTCTAACAGTAGATCCACCACTGCCTTATGCTTACTACTCTGAGGCTTCATGTGATTGCCAGGGCCGAGAGAGTTGTGAGGTCCGCCCGGAAGGAATTGCTGCTCAGTGGGTTTAACAGTATTAGTATCTTTTTGACCAGCAAGGCATGGCAATATATTGTCTTGCTCTTGGCGCGCCATCATAAGTCGCTTCTTGTTCTGTTGCTCCAGTAGCATGAGTTGCCTCTGGTAGGGCAATAAGGCCGAGCCGGATCGGATGCTGCATATGACAATGGTGTCCGACCATCTTTATCTTTGGTCTTCAGCTCAGCGCCCTTCTCAATTAGCAGCTTTATCACCGCCTCGTGATTCTTCTCTATAGCCCAAGACAATGGTGTCCAACTATCTTTATCTTTGGTCTCTAGCTCAGCGCCCTTCTTAATTAGCAGCTTTACCACCGCCTCATGATTGTTTATTATAGCCCAAAACAATGGTGTCCAACCATTGTTATCTTTGGTCTCCAGCTCAGCGCCCTTCTCAATTAGCAGCTTTACTACCGCCTCGTGATTCTTTATAATAGCCCAAGACAATGGTGTCCAACTATTGTTAATTTTGGTCTCCAGCTCAGCGCCCTTCTCAATTAGCAGCTTTACCACCGCCTCGTAATTCTTCTCTGTAGCCCAAAACAATGGTGTCCAACCATTGTTATCTTTGGTCTCCAGCTCAGCGCCCTTCTCAATTAGCAGCTTTATCACCGCCTCGTGATTCTTCATAATAGCCCAAGACAATGGTGTCCAACTATCGTTATCTTTGGTCTCCAGCTCAGCGCCCTTCTCAATTAGCAGCTTTACCACCGCCTCGTGATTGTTTATTATAGCCCAAGACAATGGTGTCCAACCATTGTTATCTTTGGTCTCTAGCTCAGCGCCCTTCTCAATTAGCAGCTTTACCACCGCCTCGTAATTCTTCTCTGTAGCCCAAGACAATGGTGTCCGACCATCTTTATCTTTAGTCTCTAAATCAGCACATTTTTCTAGTAGCAACTTCACTACTGCCTCCTGCCCAATTGCCGCAGCCCTCAACAACGGTATCTTTAGATCTGCGCCTTTTTCAAGCAGTAGCTTCACCACCACCATGTGCCCGTTCGCCATAGCCCACAACAGCGGCGTCCGACTATCCTCATCTTTGGTGTCCAACTCAACGTCGCCCTTCTCTAGCAGTAGCTTCACTGCTACCTCGTACCCTTTTTTTGCCGCCCATAGCAGCGGCGTCCGATTATACTTATCTTTTGAGTTGATATCGAGCTTTCCTGAAGCACAGAGAAAAGTAAGAATTACCTCATCGTCCAGATCTACAACATAAGAGAAAACACTTCTCCGTTGTGAGAAAACGAAACTGCGGTCCAATTTAGTGAGTTTGTTTCTATTCTTGGAAAACTGCCTATGAAGATGATGAAGCGGAAACTCTTGTGGCTGGATTTCGGCCTGGATTTCTAAAAATGTCAGGGCCGCTTCACGACTCCCGGTAGCCAGGGCAGCAAATAATGGCAGCCCATAACGCTCATTTCCAACGTCAAAGCAGAACTCTCTCTGAGGATGAATTCGAATGAGACTGCCCAAGTTCTTTTCGGCAAGGATATAAAGGAGGCTGACCGATTTTGTATATCGCCGAACGTCGTATCTTTCGAGAGTATTGTTGAAGAATCTCCACCGCTGTAGAGGGAAATCGGCAAGAAAATCTCCTTGATCCATCGCATTCTGCTGAGCATTGTTCGCGTGGCAAAGGACATTAAGAACTGAATATTCGAGAAACGGAAATTTTAAGTTAATGGTCTCCCGCAATTGTGTTGCCTTGGAAGCCTGTGGTAGAGGGTCTGGTATATCGATATCTTCACTGATTGCAGCATTCAGCTGAGCCAAGCAGCACTTCTTCAAATCTTCGTGGCTATTGCCCACGAAGTTTCCGGAAACCCCAGTCCACTGGCCCTTGTATTTACCTAGTAAAAAGTCTCTAACAGACTCGTGGATAAACTGGACTTCGGGCGCCTTGTTCCGAGTCACTTCGGCCAAGCCCTTGGAAGAACTTCTTACGAAAGTCTTCATCTGGTCCAATTCCACATCTTCCTGGTCCCAGCTCAAGCACTCGTTGTCGAGACTAATCTGAATAGCAAAATAAAGCTCCTGCGGCTTAAGAGGACGAGTTGCGAAGAGGATCCATTTGAGACAAACCTGCAGCCGTACGAGGTTCTGACCATCTCGTGTAAGCATCATCTCAAACAAGTCCGTCAGTTTCGGAGGGATTTCTTTGAGGCGATCACGGATCTTCTTGATTGAAATGGAGCTGTTAGGGTATTCAGAGTTGAGAATATCGAGAACCAAGACGACCCAGAGGAAGATACCAGAAGATTTCTCCAGAATCTCGGATCGAAGTAACTCGGCTTGCTTCGACTTGCCTAACCTGAGTTTCGACCTGATATACTGCTCGATGTCTTCCGTATGCCCAATTTCGTCTTCTAGGGTAACTTCGATACCCTTCTGGATAACGACAGTTGGATAATGCCGACTAGAGAAACAAATCTTCAATTGAACTTTTGCCTCTCTTGCGACATCGCAAAGCTCCTCAAAGAAGCCAACCATGCCAGTAGCCTGGCTGTCATCACACTCGTCTAGCGCATCAATAAAAATCGTCAACGATCGACTATTAAGTTTCTTAATAGCATGTGTCAACGTTTGCTTCAACGCTTCTTCATACCACCCACTTCGCTGGACAGCCCTTGCGCCATCGGATGTCATCCACTCCAAACTATCTTTCAACTCTATCGCCTTCTCAAAAAGCTGGTGGAGAAGAGAGCGATAAAGTCCAGTCGCCGACTTCTCCTCGACCGTACCTCGCGCAAGAAAGAAAAACGACAGTGTGATTTGTAAGGTATTGCTATCCGCGTCAAGCTTAGCCTTTTCGAAGAGGAGTTTCATCAGAGTTGACTTTCCAGTACCGGGATTTCCTTTGATCCACAGGAATCCCCCGTGGACTGGTTGTTGTCTCACATCGTACCAGGATGTATATTCGGATTTGGTGAGGAGCCAGCGGCAGGTCGTTCCTTGAGCGGCTGTTAGGCTCGTTAAGCGCTCGTCGATTTTAGTGAAGTAAAGCTGGTCAATTAATGACTGTTTTATAGTAGTGTCGATGCTCGTAATCGGCCCTTGTCTACCCTCTAGTGTGTGGTCTAATTATTAGCCGCCAGTCAGCATTCCCTTACATAAATGAAAAATGATTTGTACTTACCACTATACACAGAGTATTGAGAGTAGAGGGGCAGTTCAGGGCTCGGGTCGCGACCGGAAGAAATAGAGGATGACTGGCTATATAGAACCTTGAATCGTTTGACGGAATCGGAAGTATATGAGACTGTCGATACCTCGTCGAGTTGATGTTTCCTTCCACGCTTGTAAATCTTCTCTTGGAGCCTTCTAAATGCCTTCTCCGCACCCTCACCATAGATGAGTGACATGGATATATCAAAAATACCCAGTAGTGAATAAGCCAGATCTTCTCTGCGAGTTGTCTCACGTTTGTCTGCCCATGACATTCGCTCCGGGATGCTAAAGTCAGACAAAGCGTTTCCTTGTAATGCTTTAGCAGGAATTCCAGTTATCTCGCAGATATATCCCTCTAGGGAAATTTTGTCGCCGAGGAAATCCCAGTCTCTCGAGTAGAACTCAACAGATCTTGGCGCAATGAGTTCTTGAAGAGTCCAGCCTCGTGTAAACCACTTGCTTTTGTGGAATTCTGATTCCCAGAGCAGTTGGGTAGAATGGCTATTTTTGTCAACAGTAGATTTTGGAACATCCGATAGATAGACGTAGCAGTTGGCCGCATTATGGTACCAGCAGAACATGGAGTTGATTGCTTCGGAGAGCTCAGTGTTGTTTGACTTATTAATACAACAAGTGTCAACCCAAAAATATTGGAAGTCATGGCGTTTTGCTTGTTCCCCGCACAACCGGATCTTCTCATATCCAGCCTTGTCTTTGGCTGTACCATCCATTAGATCTCCAAAGCTGACCTCCTCAGTGGCTGGACCCCATGTGTGTGAAAGTATAACATATGGGGGGATCTTGTCGATGAAGTCTTTAGTAAGGCTGAGCTCGCCATCTTCGCTGTATTGTAGAAGTCGCATTATTCGAGAAGATTCGAGAACCGTCTAAGGGTTTAGTCCCGCAATGGGAATTTGTCATTTATACAGTACATACATGCGGAGTTGTCGGTTGAGTTGGAAGCGGGTTGGAGAAAGAATGACGAACGACAGCCTCAAGGCAAATGGGAGCGTTAATGCGCGTCGCTGTAAGCGCGCCAAACCATCCAATCGCTGGCCAGTTTCTGCAGGAAATCCCGACCAGTTGGCCATTGTTGCTCATGAGCTCAACTTGCGATTAGGGATACTACAGCTCGTCAAAATGACATGACCTTTCATTTATGCTATTTGTTCACTTGAAACCGTGTTGGAGTTGTAACTAGGTGCGGCACGATTGTTGGTTTAGGGGAAAGGAAACAATACATTTTGAGAAGCCAGAACACTCAGCAAATTTTTGAGCATTTACCGGAAAGTAAGAAGTGGATGCTGAAATAAAATTAGTTAAGCAGTTTGGAGTTGTGCTTTCAGCCGCAGAGCAACCGTTAAGTGGGTAGTATGTAGAGCTGAGGCTGGATATAAGCCAAAAGTGGATAACTATTTATCGCGGGGTTAGCCGAATGTCTGGGGAAATGCTGCTGTGAGAAGGTGCGAGGCACCCCCTGTAACTAGTCATAAATACACCCTTCGGGGCAGTTTAGACCCAAAAACCTAATCAACTCACAATACCACAACCAACTTGATCCCGTTTTTTTGGTAAACCCTGTTGTTTTCTTATATACCCTACCCAGTTTTACTGCTGCGGGTCCCATGAAAACGCTAACCGGATGAAGTGATGTGGGTCTCAAAATTAAACAGAGAGTATTTCATGTGTGACACTTATTTCGCAGTCTACTGTAACATTGATTGGTCTATAATAGAGAAACAACTCATGGAATGGGCCGATCTTTTCCTTGCAGGCAAGAAGCTGAGAATTACAGTCTCTTTCAACCATAACTATGTAGAGAGCGGTCAGCCGTCATCCAGGACAGACAAAAAGAGGTTCTTCTTCGACTACTCAAAGGATGCTTACTGAAAGAACTTTGCAGCTTGATGCAGAAGAAGAAACTTCCAGGGAGTTATCTATTTGGCGAGACGTTTTAAGCTTCTGCGTTGCCCTGGTCCTCCTTGTAATCTGGGACCGTATTATTGGCCTGACCCTATTGGTAAAAGGCATTATAAGCTAAAAACACACCACTTCAAAAGCCTTATAAGACAGGTAGAACAAGGGTATAAACTAGAGACACCTGATGATGTGCCAGAAGAGATTCGTCAGCAATTATATACAGAGGAGCAGCAGCGGATTGAGAGACACCAAAGAGCGCCCAATATATCTCCATCGAACCCTCCTCCTATTCATATCACTAACATGTTGCCTACGTCTTCGACTCAAGCCTCTAATCACATCTCTTCGACGAGTACTCCGGCCCATGAAATTCTGCCAAAATCAACCATGATTATACCTCTCGATATTCCTGGCTACTTAGACAAACAGGCAGAAGAATAATGTACCTGGCAATAGTCTAGAGTCAAAAAGCCAGCACTAAAACTAGAGTACCAAAAAGCTTGCGAGTCCATGATAGATAACAGCATGAACCTTGGGTTAATTCGGCGTGACCCTAATCCAAAGTACTTAATTGATAAGAAAATCAAACGAGGGGTCGCCGAGCATATTATGAGTGATATCGACATATGGGTTAAGGAATGTAAGAAAGCCCGGACCGAGTAACGGCGCCATCAGAAAAAGGGAGAGAAAGGAAGAGAGATAAAATAGAAAGAAAAGAAAGAAAAGAACCGATCTTAATTTCGTTCGTTGAGATAAATGCAACAGTACTTGGTTTAAGAATCTTCTACTGTTATCCATGCATGTCTAAAGTGACCATGCGCACTTCTCTTCTTTTCATCGACGACGTTAATGCACCATTCCAGAAAATGTTCAAATCCTTGCGCTGATTTTACTTCATAAACCTGCCAGTTCCGTTTTATAAATACTTTTAACTCAGCAAAGAATCCTTCAATAGGGTTAAGGTCAGGTGAGTACAGAGGCAAAAACACTAACTTCACTCCAGCCTCATAGCACATCTTCTCATCTCGCTCTGTATAGTGAAAGGATGCATTATTCACAACAAGGACCGACTTTGTCTCTGGCTATCTACCACACAGAGGAAGCAGCTCTTCAAGGAAGACAGTACTATCGGTGGATCCCTGAAAAACGCGAGCATATATTATTCCGTTTTGCGAATAGGCAGGTAGTATCTAGTAACGGTTTTCGCGCTAAAATCGAGTGACCTGAGCTGGAGTTATACCAATGGGAGACCAGCCAGTTCGTCTAAACCCAATACACTAGTCGCAACCAGATTCATCTACATAGACAAGATGGTAGGAATTAAACTACTCTATATTATGTAGGTATAAGTCTCACAAATCATTATTTCGTCCATTTGCGACTTGGCGGCTTGTCGTTTTAGTCCAACTTTTACTGGCTAATGCTCTCCCTATACTATAAGACGACACAAGCACTTCAAATTCGTCCCACAAGAAAAGAACCATTTCCGAGCGGTATAACCCAGGTCTCTATAGCAAGTGTTCACAAAGAGCATCTAGCATCGATGGAATAATGTCTCGCTTTCGTCCCCCACCATTACTGGGGGCTTTGATGCTACCGAAGTGCTGGATATTCGAGCGGATTGATTGAATGGAACGGGTACTACAGCCAGCAGCTTTTGCTATTTCGAGATTAGTAAATCGTAGGTCGCTAATAATCATATCACCGACTAACTCAGTCTGCGATTTCGCAAGATTTGGCGCCATAGTAGAGCCTCATTGCTTTTTTGATACAGCATAGAGCAACTGTCGATGACAACAAAGGACACGATGCTCAAAGCTAACAATTCTCTAAAGAGCCTCATCTCTCTCTACAAAAGCAGCGATACTCGTTTCTCGTAATAGTGGATATCCAACAAAGAATATGATGCATGTGCTCATCACTGCTGACTAAAGAGTCTTGCAGTGAGAATAATATACGTTTAGTTTACTAGACGCGAAGCCGCAATCGCTCCTTACTGTAGACAACTAAATTTGAACAATCATTTTATTTACCCATTGATCAATGTTTTGATGTATTCACTGTTCATTGGTGCTGAGGTCTGTACTTAACTTTGTAATGAAACGAGAAGATTCTTGCCATGGAAGAACAATATTGAACCCAATGAACAGAGAACAGAAGTCTCAATTAATACTTTAATAACAGACTATTTAATTAGATAAAACAAACTATAATTCAAGCTACATTTGGGGTTTGTTCAAAAAGAATACAATAATCATGAAGACATATCAATTCACAAATGGCACTTCTAGTTTGGGGGAAACCCATGAGCTGGAGCAGTATAGCCACGACGCACCCAGAAACAATACCGATGTATCAATACATTCGGAGGTTCCAGATCGCAGAAACATGTTAACGAACGAAGAAACTGAGTCTGTTAACTCATGGACCTCGAGTGTTGTTGAGAGTGAACCGACTTCTTTGCTAGAGTCAAGTACAGAATTTGGGCAACCCTATTGGGGTAATGAAGATGCACATATTCAGACCCCACGACTACAGTCCCCCACTGGTCTTGCCCAGCAATATAAAGAGCGTCGGTCAAGACGTTATATTACAAAGTCCGAAAGTCTTATCGGGGATTCGGAACCATATCGACATCTAGAGTGGCGGGAAAGAAGAGACGCCGGATCGGAGTTCAGTGCACTCAATGTCACCCTAGAGGCTATTAAATACAATCAGCCACACGCTGTAGATGCTGCCAATAAAAGTGTGTCCTCAAAACAGCACAAGAGAGATTCTACGCCTTCCATCACCAAACCACTGAAAACATATGACCGACCCCAAGACGTCTCAAATACCATTCAATACGAAATTCCAGCAGGATATTCTCTACAGTCGGAACTACAGCAATCGCGCATCTACATCTGGACTCGTGAATTGGAAGGACGGGTTCAAAAACGCTGGAACGACTCACGCTTCTTAAAACGAGCACGGAGATCACGTTTTCACGATGGGTTGGAAGAGTGGCGCGACTACGAAGCACCGGTTTGGTTGCTTGTGGCCGGTCCTGGGTTCATTGTCCTTCTTCTTTTTGTCTTTGTCTGTTCGATTCTTGGTACTTTAAAAGGAACCCATACATAAATGATCGTTCTCAGAAGTTGCTTTTGTAATGTCGAAGAGGGCCCTTCGATTGATGGTTGTATCGGTGTTAGTATACGAAAAGTAATCGTATCTATGAAATGGAAGAAGAACATCTCCAAATGTTCCTTTTTGATCTCGTTCAGATTCTCTCCGAAAACTCGAACGATCATTGTTTAACAGCTATGATTGGTGCGCGCGCTATCCTATTAAATATGCTGCAAGTCTAAATATCTCATTGGAAGTGGAAAAGAAATCGCTACCGCAACTATCTGTCTTGACTTCTATCAATCGATGGCTTCGCTGAATTGTATCATCTTCAAGACTCCTTAGCCCATTGTCTTCCATCCCATAGTTTTCCAGTTGTCCACAGCCAGTAATCACGACCCTTGATTGCCCATACCATAATGCTAGGAACCCGATAGCCCATTGCTGCTCCTACACCCTTGCTTCTCCCTATCGGTACTAGCTGCATTTCGCGAGTGTCGTCTACGAACTCCATATCTTTGCCAATTGTATCTTTCCCTATTCAAGAACTTAGTTACAGACTTCGGAAGCCCAGGACACTTGTAATACTGACCAAGATCAAGAAGTAAATCCCTTTTGATATTTACACAAAGTAGCGGAATAGAACTAAGTATGTTGTGGATGGCAGGTCTCGCACACGATGCCACATCACCAAGAGCATATATCCGTGGTCCAGCCTTTTCGACACGAAATGTTGGATTGGTTTCAATTCGGCCATCTGGTACCAGAAGAGTCGAGCTTACAAATTGAGTGTTTGGCTTTGTTCCGATGGCAGGAATGTACAAATCAGCTTGAAGGGTTTCACCGTTACTTAGTGTTAATGTTGCTTTAGTCGAAAGGCTCTCAACTCCAGCATCATGCGGCTCTACCGACATTACTTTGGTGTTCTTGATAACTTTGACACCGACCCTTGAGAGAAACACCTCGGCTTTCTCAGCAATACTGGAACGAAGAAGCGGTAGGATTTGTGAACCTGATGCGATAACAGTGATTTGGACCTTCGTTTGATTATTGCCAAACCATCCGGGCTTTCCATTCAGGAACTCCCCTAGTTCACCTGCGGTTTCAACACCTGTTGGACCTCCACCCGCAATGACGATTGTCTTTGCATTTGGTAATGCTTCTCTAAATGCCGTCCAGCTTGCTCTCAGAGTATCGCTATCTTTATTTAAGCCAAATAAATAGGACGTGGTTGAAGCACCGGTAGCGATGACTAAAGCATGAAACTCGATCTTATCAATGTTTTCACCAGTACGAATTGTAACAGTGCGATTGACGTGATCAAGTTGCTCCGCAGTACCGTTAATGAATCTGACAGAATCCGAGCCATATTGTTTCAAACAGCCTGCTACATCCACGAACAAACTATTATTTTGTGGAAGCATGTCGTCTGATATCATGGCCCTTGGGCAAGCGGGCCGACACAGTACTTGATTAGAACTACTGATGATGGTGACCAGGTACTCCTTCTCGGGTAGCTTGGGGATCACATGTTTTAAGAGATAGTGTGCTGTTGATAATCCGCCGTATGATGCCCCGAGAATGACGATCTGTTTTTGAGCCATTGAATTGACAGTGTAGTGCAGTCTTCAACTAAACATGAAAGAGGACCAAAAGAGCGTGTTGAGCTTCGATACAATAATTTTGCGAAAACGCAGTTTATATGTGTTCAGAATAATCTACTTCATAGTTTCACAATACTAAACTAGGGAGATCTTTGGTGAGCAAATATTGTTTGTTACTGGTAAAGTGATAAGTTGTGCTCATACCGCGTGCCTTAACAGGCAGTGCAAACCCCTAAATATGACTAGTGGAAAACAAGAGAGCAGGGCTAAGAGTATTGAAACTTTGTTCAACCTCAGATGCTACGAAGTAAACAAATTTGTGGGCGAATCACAAGATGTTCAAGGGTCAAGTGGGGCTATTACGATTACTCAATTAAGAAGTGCAGTGGCCTAAAATAGACTAGCTCAACACAAGCGAGAGGACATAACGGTAAGCCATAAAGCAATAGCCACCTTTTCTTGTACTGTACCTCACCACACCCTCACCAGCCTGTAGCATTCAATCCAAGAAGCATCAAAACACACCTAGAATCAGAAATTTATTATATATTTGTGATGCAGAACTCTATTTCGAAATTTCCAATCATCCTTGAGCACCGTCCAGGGTACAGTCGCCGCCATCAACATGGCTCGACTTTCGTTAGAGCGCACGTGATGTCCAAGTACCACCGTGAGCGGAAAGTCAATCAATCCAGTATTGGACTGCCAATCGCTACAGTGGGTTTTGACAGTCTGATGAATGAGCTGGCCCGAACTCCGGAAAATAGTTGTCCGTCAAAAAGGCTGCCTGTTGTAAAGTTTGTAGAATATGCAGGTCGACGTCCTAAGGCTGGTAGGAAAGAAGTGCAACAACAAATTACAGTTACAGAAATTTCAGAAAAGAGGGGGATGGAGAAAAATGATTTGGCAGTTAGATACAAAATGAGCCATATACCGTCTTTTGAGCCTGGCCTCCAATTGCGGGACCCAAGAGAGCAATTATCTGCAAAATTTGGCTTAGTGTTTCAGGCATGTAGGTTTCCAGCTACTCTCTTCCACTATTCCACATGGCACCCATGAAACTAAACAATCACTGATATGGCTCAGACTCAAAGCATTTAGATGATCGCCAGCTTCCCCTAGATATATTGACCGAAACTTGGCTACCTGTGGCCTTCACAGACCCTGTTCTATTTCATGCCATAATGTTCAACTTCTCCCAGCATTTATATTCTCTCTGCTCTTTGGACCAAAATAAAAGCTATTTGCTTCATCACAAAGTTCACGCTCTTCGTCAGATATCATCTAGAATTAGCAATCCCAAGCTGGCGGCCTCGGACGCCGTTATAGCATCTATCTTGTGTTTGGTTGCTCATGATGTAGGCAATTCTACTAAAACACAACCATTCTTCACTAAACTAGATAGTTATTGAATAAAGACTGCAATGCACTTACCGCCCATGTAAATGGGCTGAGGAAGCTCATCAGCTTAAGAGGTGGTGTAGATGCCCTTGGTCTAAACAAAACGTTGAAAACAGTATATCTCAGGTATGTCTTGTTTAAATTTAGGCCTGCTCTTTGTCAAACTTTGGTTATGATACTCAAAGTCATCACAGTTACGAATTGCTGCTTTCAACCTGCTTTGAGTCATGGTGCACAGATATTCGGCCTTCACCAATAGTCGTCCATGACCCGATGTCTCCAAATCGATGCAATATTTTGACCTTTGGTACCAATGTCATAAATTTGGATGCCGATGGATCGGGTGGAACGACTCAGCAGGTTTCTGAGAGTTTAGAATACATACTTACAAGCTACAAGACTTCTACTCCATCAACTGTGTCGGCTGGCGTGGAAAATTACATCATATCACCACAGCCAGCTGATACCCCTAATCCATCGTCTGCTCAAACTTCGATTTCCGAACATACAATACCAGCCATATATCTTGCAATACATTTAGATTCCTCACTTCCCGGGGTTTTAACGACATCATACAGTTCTTCGAATTTAACGCCACTGATTAAGAAGCTGAAATATCACCTCAACCTTAGCCCTCTGAATAATCTTTGGCAACCAATTCCTGGTGCTCTAATTTGGTGTTTGCTTGTTGGAGTTGAAGCTTCGCAAGGGATGCCAGAATATCCATGGTTTGTTGCAAATCTAATGAAAGCGGTCACAGCACTCACATTTGTTGATTGGGAAGGCGTGAAAAGCTGTATGCAACAATTAGTAAATCGTGGCGCAACTCGTGGTTAAGTATCATTGGGGGGTGAGATGCAAGCCACAAGATGATCCGATTATATCGTGGCGGTAACTTGGTTACTAGACAACTTGTATTCTCCTCGAGGTTCATGAGTGATTAGTAAAAGCATTGGTGACTTGGAAATTCTAGCAGTTTCTAAAATGAGTCTGAAAATTCCTCTTTACTTATTCAATGGTAATTTGTATTTCACAACTCTCACCAAGTCCGAAAACCACTTTAAGCATATATATTTTATATTTGACATTGACCTAGATCACCTAGTTGGAGTTGCCACTCTGACAAGTGTGAACTCGTGACAACTCCTTAATCCCCAGATGCATAGACGAGTGCCTTTATTATCATCCCAAGCTTCTCATCCTAAGCCCTTAGCCGAGTCTTTCTTAGACACCCTGAAGGCGAGAAAAGGAAATTACGACAGCATATCATGGGATAGTAGATTTTCGACTCCTCAAAACTTGTTTCATGTTTCAAGTAACCATACTAGACGCAGAATACTGCAACTGGTTTTCCTATTGTTTTTGGAGGAGGCTAACATGAGAAAGAATACACAATTTTAAGGTAATAGATGCGTTGGAGGGTTACAGATAAATAGGATCTGCTCATGTATTATACTTCTTATTATTGTATGTTAGATATTGGAATATATTTTTGGTGCTAGTAATATGATTAGCTCGTGTAAGAATTTTAAGTAAGCTCAGATATCTACGAAGCAGGGTGAAGATCAATTGTCTCATGAGGGGACTAGGTGAAAATATGCAGACCTAATAACGCCAAGATAGTCGATAGGAATACAAAGAATTCACTGCTTGTCACAATGAAAGATATATGGCTGAATGATCCTTGAAAAGCTTGGTAATGAATTTCAATGAGTGCCTAGTGTGTGCCCGTGGTATCTAACCCCCAACCTAAACAATTGCAATCCAAAGTCAATAACGCCAACACCAATACCGCCGCCCGCCACCTCCTACCAATAACGCCACACTTCTCCTAAATTCCTGGACAATGAGTGAATTTCCAACTGCTGATCTCCACTAGTAAGCGGCGAAGTAGATTGCAAGATAAATAATCTATTTGCAAGAAAGATCTCCAGTAGAGCCATCAAAGGTGCAACGGGTTGGGTCGTAAGTGTAAGAAAGCTAAAGGAAGGTACAAGTCAGTCATAAGATTGTGTACTAAGGAAGATTATGACTCACGTTGATATAACCACCAGCAGCGTCAGTATAGAACTGGTTTGGTGCAGTAACAAACATGCAGTCGTAGCTAATAATACATGTTAATTGGTTCCAAATGCAAAGTCGTGACGTGATATACATACTTGGTGTTCAATAGTCCAAGCTCAACCTTGACGGAGAGTTTACCGTCAACTCCACCTGCGTTCTGGAGTCGATAACCCTTGTTGTAGCAAGCCACAGCAGGAAACTTCTTGTAGTCTGGGTTACGTGCCCACATTTCTTCTGTGGTTTTCTGAGTGAAAGCCTCCCGCACCTGTAGGAAAGGGTTAGTTTTAGGGGTTTAGATGAATTTTAACAAGTTTACACACCTTGTTCCATTCTTGGAGATTTGCAAGGGTTTGTTGCCCAAGCTCAATTGCTATCTTAGTAATGATTCCAATACTTGATGCTAGCACTGGAGCACCCAAAAGTATAACAAGTGGCACAATACGCTTCTGAAGCTTCTGTGAATCTTGAGTAGCTGGTGCTTTCTTTGGCGTAATTTTACCGCCTTTGCCGCCAGCCTGTTCATATGATTAGCTACTGGCGATTAAAAGTTTTTATATCAGAGTATTCTACCTTTGTTCCAGAGAGAGTGGAGCTCTTGGACTTTGGAATGGATTTGTTGACATCTCCCATCTTTGGGGCTGGTTCTGGGAGGGCGACTGCATTGACTAAAGCAACGCAAAGGAAAACCGAGGCGAGTGAGAAACGCATCTTGCTGTAGCTGAAGATCGAGCTGGTAGCAGGAAATAGCTTGAAGTGAGAAGTTTGATATAAAGGGGTTGTATGAGATACTGGTTGAGAGTACTGAAGCTTTGGGCTAAAAGAATAATGAATTCTAAGTTGTATTGGAAGGCTGATTGATGATTGTTCTGGATGATGAGAGAATTATGTGAATTACTGGACGTCCCTATATATACACATCGTGAAGACTTCTCTCTAAGTATGACCTCACTGCCTCGATTCTCAAAATAGCACTTGGAGCACAATAAAAAAGGGTGGAGATTATTCCTTACCGGTTCCTGTAGCTTCCTAGGCTGCCTTGGTAACCGTTGTATTGATGGCCAATGTTGTCAATCGTACCAGCTCTCCACAACAAAATATACACTAGAAGAAATGCACAAATTAAAAGAAGGCGTATTTCTGAAAAGACCATACGCGATCTATTGGCGTAGGAATGTCACATAAAATACCCAGCTTTTAGGAAGTGCCAATTAAATAGGATCACAGCCTCGAAGTACTAATTTCAGACTGGCAAGTACGTTACCTCCCGCCTTGGAAGCTTTAGATACACCTGTGCGGCCAATATCTCGGTCTTGGCAAGGCTCTCAAGGAACCTGCCAAATCAAATGACAAGATTTTTAGCTATGCCCATGCAAAAATAGTGATCCTCATAACGTGCTTGGATCTATTGCCCTGTAGTAATTGGGATGGACCATAAAAAGGAAGCAAGTCAAGGGAGATAGAGATGAAGTTGGGCATAATAACAAGTAACCCACTTTTAATCCCAGGTCGAGAGAACGAAACTCGATCTGTTTCATAACCACAACAACTGCCGGATTGATTGGACGCTCAATGCAACTTGGATCCACAATCCCCCGCAAAAACTCCATCTTTCAGTGTCTGTCGGGTGGGTACATTTAATGGCATAATTCAACACTAGCTGCTACGCCTCTGAAGGAGCGCGCGAGAGTCATGTATTGACATCAGCACAAGAACTCATGAGGTTCGAATGAACTGTGCTAGATTTTCTCTTTGTGTATAAGGCTTCCTCTCCCGATTAAATGCTCTGGCCGAAGGTAGATAGCTATTATCTCGTTGTGGTTGTAGTCAACTCGCTTCATGTATTCTACATGATCATCACAAAACCAACGCAGACATCTTCGGAACCCGCCATCCCTTTATTATAACATCAATAACTGAACACATGCCCAACCCTGTAGTATAGTTCATGCCCCCACCGACCTTGATCAGAGATTAGCTTAGGTGTGCACCCAGACCAGGTTAAGAGGAGACTGTCTCGTCGCATGATCTGGTTAATTTAAATTACCGCTCAGTATATGGTGAATATTTCCGAACATTTGGTATTATTAGCTAACAAATTGTAGGACTAGGACATAGAAACTTCTAATACGGCGATCCACCATGCATCCCTTGCGACGGAGGTACGCAATTGATTATCACTGACTTTGTCGTATGCTGTCTAACTACTTCTATACATTATGTTTGTATTTGTTCTCGATATTATTTTACTTTAGGATGTGTGCAGATGCTATCTCAAGAGTGTGTCTTGATGCCATTCAGCTCTCGCTTTTGATTTTGAAAGCATTTTACCCTACTTCTTAAAGAATTGCCTGAAGGCTGTTACAGTCACAAAAAGAAATAGCAACAATTATGTTTGTATCTTGTAATGCACTCTGAGACTTCGAGCGATCGAGCTGGAAATGAGAAGGTAGTGAAGCCATCTATCTACTCATAGTGATCTCAAAATTTCATAACGCAGTTATGAATGAGACTCAGATAGATAATCATGCTTTCCTCCTTCCCTTTGCATTAAATTAAACCTTGGCTAACAGATACGGAACTCAAGAGAAAAACGACGACACAGTAATACTGCTCCAACAGTAGATATCGCGCACGTACTTTGCATCAAGCCATGTGTGAGCACAGCACCTCATTGTTCAATCGTTATTTTATTGCGTGAGCACGCGGGGCAACGTAACCTTACCGCAAACCGGGTCGACCAGAGAGAATGAATTGTGGCGCATGCCTATTAAAACTGTAAGAGTGACATCTAGATATTTCCCGTTACATTTGCCATTATCAAACCTACGTACCGTACAGTTATGAACTAGCCCATGCTGTTTCAGCTATTTCAAGAATACAGAACTGTTGAAATGTCATTTGTTTTTTCAGCTAGGAATTAGATGGTTAGACTTTGCAGATCTCTGCATCAGTTGACAAAACCAGCTGAAGTCTATGAATACTGATTGGTTTTTGCATCACCTTGTAAAACTTGAATCTACTGTTCTACTTTTACAAAAGAGATCAAACTGATCTCTTGTAAAACATTATCAAAAACAATACTGTTGGCGTAAGTTCTTGCAGTTATTTTGACACATTATGGATTCCCCAAGCGGCAGCATTATTTCTAGATTTGAAATACCTACAGTAAAGAAATGTGTACAGGACTTGACGTTACTATTTCACTGTGAAGATATACTAACTCCGTCATAAATTTAAAGCAAATTGCCTCGAACGGCATGAACCAAACCTGGAACTGCCAAGTCCGATATCAATTGATCTTCAGCCGCATAGACAGACATCATGACGGAAGGATAGATTATTTATGATAACTACCAAGAAGCTTATAATGTCTTAATAAAATGAAATCTGTGTTAAACTTAAACTAATTTTTCGAAGCAAAATAGAAGTACTTTGAGCTAGACAGCAACTACCTGCCATATCTAACATATCTAAGCATGTGATGGAAGACTTTTTTGGTCAATCTTAATATTAGTACCGCGATATTAATAATAGTTGACTTGGAATTACTTCGGCTACACTGATTCAAAGGTAATCAGGCATATTACTCATGTTAAAATTTAAGGATCTAAATGTCAAAATGTCAAAATGTCAAAAATAATGGAATATCTGTCATCAGTCTATTTGGCCTAGGCAATTAACAATAGTCTTAATATTTGCTTACTTTACTTCTCCTTCTGTACTAACTATCTATACATGACCTCGACCAGGCCACAGCATTTAATAGGTAAACTGTTGACACACATCATTAGATAGATCGCTCACAATTTGGAAATGTTTTCAACAAACATTAAACTCAGTATAAGGAACATATAAAATGTAGTCGTTTTTGACACAGCAGAGTTAGTATTTGATAGGACTTGTTATAGACGTAGCAGCCTGGGAGGTTATTTTCTCGTCCTTCCTTCCACATCAATAAGAAGAGAATGCTACAAACTACAAATTCAATTTTCGGCAGCCAGAAGTTGATGGTTGACACTGTAAAAGTCCATGGAGAGGCTCCCTGGTACAGCTGAATTGCAAGTGGAATACTTCGGGCGAGGGCTGGCACTGAATTGTGTTATCCAGACAAGACGACTTCAACTTTAGAAGCTATCAGTAGTGTAGCTTCACTGATGAGAATACTTTTGGGCTTGTTTTGGTGTGTTGGTGCTTGTATTCTAGCTACAGGGGGTTTGAAAAGTCAAAGTCTGACAAACACACTTCTGACTAAAGCATACCTCCTCCACAATAGAATCTCCTACAAAAAGCACAAAACCCAAACTACAGCTACATATAAAGATCGTACGGGGCTTGTAGTATATCAGCTATTTCAGTTTCTTTTCTTTCCTCCCCTCCCGATATCCTTATGCATTACGACAAGGCTACTGGAGATATCATAGTGTCCGGAATGCCGCAACCTTTCCCCATCTCCTAGCGCAAACCAGAGTTCTGGCTCAAACTAATAAAGCTTAAAGAAAGCCTTGGTTTTAACACAGAAGTTCGAGCGATCTCATAATGAGTGAGCAAATAGAAAACTAGCAATTGAGTATGAGGTGAGGAGGGTGAACTAATAAGATAAGAGGCCAAGATGGGATAGATTGAAAGGGGGCTCAAGGAAAGGGCGCTGCATTAATAAATATAGAAAACTTTTGTGACGATCACCTAGATGTGACTTTGGGCGGTACCATCTAATAATAAGAAGGAAATGCTCGTTCAGCTTGGTTCTGACTTGATAATCCATTTTCTTCTTGCATATTGGATTGTTCTTCCTCTTTTAAACACTAAAGAAGGCTTTAATGCTCTTAATTACTTGCGTATTTACCTGCTTCATCTATGACGCTGCTAATGTACCACCATCAAGTCTACCTCCTTATGTGCTTACTCTTCACTGGTCCTGGTTGGTATTCTACTTATGCACCTACTCTAAGATTTATAAGCTGTAGGTGCGCAAAGCCCATTTGAGTCATGGCTAGAAGTACAAAGTGAAGATTTAAGCGGAAAGAAGAGCCTCATTCTTAAATACATCGAGTCTAATAGCAAAAGTGCGGAACTAACATCCGAGCAGGCTCACCCCTTTACCCCACGATATTTTAAGCGAGGAACTTATGTTGTTGCCAAGGAATCACCCCCAGCCCTACGTCACTTCCAAAAGCTTGGAATTTAAGCGACTTGATACTCCATTTCATCAAAACATCAACATAAACAATCTCCGCGGTATTCCCAGACGAAGAGAGGTTTAAAGATGAATGATCCGGGTTTAGATGAGCCCATCCAAAATGATGCCAAGGATATAGAGAACCAAAAAGTGGGCGAGAATGATGCCAAAGAAGAGGACGAACAAGCATTCTTGGAGCCAAGCAGATGGTGGTTCGCTAGTACTGCATTCCCACTGATCGCTGGCACCGGTGGACCCATGGCCTCTGCGTTTTCCATTTGTGCTTTGGCGATTCAGTGGAGGGTTTTTATACCTGAGGGAGCAACGGAGGCGGGTGGTATTCACATTGCTGATCCGAAATGGTTTGTTTGGGCATACCTCCTTTCTACTTTCATGACATATGAAGAGAGATTTAGCTGACAGTGAATATGCAGGTTGATCGGAATTAATGCTGCACAACTGGTAATAGCTCTGATATCAAATCTGTCACTACTCATGAACATGGCGCGAAGAATACGCTTTTCCATTGCTCAGCCTATCACCATCATAGGGTGGTATCTATCATCCATCGCACTCATAGGTCTGATAGCCTGCGCTGCTGGTCCCCTCAAACTCTCACCCCCAGAGTCATACGCTTTCACCCAAGCATACTACTACGCCATCTTCGCTGCTGCGCTGTATTTCCTCGTCGCCACACTCATGGCCATTAACGTTTGGGGTGCCTATGCTGGCCACTACGAGAAAGAATTCCAGCTTACCATGTCACAACGTACACTCATGCTGCAAACAATATTCTACTTCGTCTATCTTCTCTGTGGCGCCGTCGTGTTTTCTCACGTGGAAGGATGGGATTATCTCGACGCGGTATACTGGGCAGACTACACGCTCCTCACTGTCGGAATTGGTGACTACAGTCCCACCACCCACCTAGGTAGGGGTCTTCTCTTTCCCTTCGCAATCGGAGGAATCATCATCCTCGGTCTCGTAATCGGCTCCATTCGCTCTCTCGTGCTCGAACGCGGGAAGGAAAAGATGTCTGCGCGCATGGTTGAAAAAGAACGGCGGCGCCTCATCAAACGATTGGAAAAGAAACCCAACGTCGATATCCTAGAGCCGATTACGGATTCGCAACCATCGTCCTCGTCTTCACAACTGAGACCCAAAGCCCAAGTATCACCAGAAACCGAACGCCAACGCCGAGAAGCTGAGTTTAACCTCATGCGACGAATCCAAAAAACTGCCGCGACAAAACGCCGCTGGACATCGCTTATCATATCTGGCACTGTCTGGTTCGCGCTCTGGTTCGTCGGTGCCGCCATCTTCACCGCGGCAGAAGAAGCCCAGCAATGGTCGTATTTCGGCTCCCTCTATTTCTCATACACCTCCCTGCTCACAATCGGGTACGGGGACTTCGCGCCACAATCCAACTCCGGCAAGCCGTTCTTCGTCTTCTGGAGCCTGCTCGCCGTGCCGTCGCTCACCATCCTGATCTCCAACATGGGCGACACCATCGTCAAGGGCATCAAAGACCTGACCCTCTGGATCGGCACCATCACCGTGCTGCCCGACGAGCACGGCCTGCGCGCCGGCCTCAAAGCATCCGCAAACAACCTCTCGCGCGGCCATCTGTTTGGCGACGAGCTCTTCCCCCAAGGCGTTCCAGGCGAGCACGAGCACGACCGCTCATACGCAC